>Ga0114916_1000423_pt1 | contig 29238 bp, 21 predicted proteins | sample MalvirAntarct_66_FD_83501 | JGI IMG/M metagenome (GOLD analysis project Ga0114916, IMG submission 83501) | Marine viral communities from the Global Malaspina Expedition - Malaspina viral metaG Antarct_66 | ecosystem: Environmental > Aquatic > Marine > Oceanic | place: West Anvers Island... | reverse complement strand
GTCGAGGACCTCCGCGTCCGCCGCGAGATCGCCCGGCAGACCGGCATCGCCGAGATGGTCGACCGGCTCCGGGCGCTGGCGAAGCTCGCCACCGCCAAGGGCGACTACCGCACCGCCGTCCGCTGCATCGAGATCGAGGCCAAGGCTACCGGCCTCATCCCGGACAAGCATGCGGCGAGCCCCTGCGGCGGCTTCGCCGGCTCCGACCCCCTCCTCGACGGCATCGACCCCCGCTGGCCCGGCCACGCCGCAGCGGAGGCCGAGGGCTGGCTCGCCGAATGGCGCCGGGGCCTGACGCCGGAGCCGGCGGAGAAGGCGGAGCCGATCATCGTACCGCACGTCTACGAGGGTTTCGAAGGACGGCCGCTGGACGAGTTCACGCCGTTCACGGACCTGGAGCGGATGAGGGCCGACCAACAAAAGGGAATGGAAGGGAAGGAAAGGGAACCCTCCATCGACGAGATCGAAGACGAAGACCTCGACCCCATCGCCTCGCGAGAGGCCCGCGCCGAAGCGGCGCTCGAAGCCGAACTCGCCTACCTCCGCAGCATCGCCCCGCCCGTCGCGACCAACCCCGCCGCCCCATCCTGGGCGAGGCATTCCGACCCCATGATCCGCGGCGCCCAATCCGTCCTCCACGGCTGGGACCCGGCATGGGAGCGGCAGGGGTGAGCGTCACTGACCCCACTTGTAGCCCGGCGACAGAGGGCCCCGCAGATCGTCGCCCTGCATCTGCGCGGGCCCGGAGGTGCGGCCGTCAGACGATGCGGTGCCGGCGCAACCGGCCAGTGCGAGCGCTGCGCAGCAGGCCAGGACCGGCGCGAAGCTCCTTTTCGGGCGGGTGTCGCTCGACATCTCGATCTCCTGTCTGCCGCGGAGGCCATGAGTACATGCCGCGGACGAACGGATGCGCCCGGCGGATCCCTCTCAAACCAGTTTCGGCCTCAACTGTTCCGCGGCGCAGCCCACCTGGTGCATCCCTCGCATACGGATACCGAAGATGCGGCACCCAGCGGATGCCCGTCTGGCACGATCCGGCGTCGCCCGCTATGAATGAACGGACATTCCGGCCCCCGTCCGCCCGCTGGCGGCGCCGCGGGCCGAGGCCAACCGCGCGAGGATCCGCCAACGATGACCGAACCGACCGGACCGCTGAAGGGCTACCGCATTCTCGATCTGACGAATGTGCTGTTCGGCCCGTTCGGGACGCAGACCCTGGGCGACTGGGGCGCCGAGATCATCAAGATCGAGACCCTGACCGGCGACATCTGGCGCAGCTCCGGCCAGTTCCGCAATCGCGGCATGAGCGGCCAGTTCATGGCGGCGAACCGCAACAAGCGCAGCCTCGCCCTCGACCTGAAGCATCCCGAGGGCAAGGCGGTGCTGCGCCGCCTGCTGCCGACGGCGGACGCCCTGGTCAGCAACATCCGCCCCGCCGGGTTGGCGCGGCTCGGTTTCAGCTACGAGCAGTGCCGCGAGCTCAACCCGACGATCGTCTACGCCACCGCCACCGGCTTCGGCCAGGACGGCCCCTGGCGGGCGCGGCCGGCCTTCGACGAGATCATCCAGGCGGCCTCGGGCTTCGCCGCGGCGATGGGCACCGACGACGAGCCGGCCTTCGTGCCGTCGCTGATCGGCGACAAGATCTGCGGCATGGCGCTGACCTCCGCCGTGACGGCGGCGCTCCTGCACCGCGAGCGCACCGGCGAGGGCCAGATGGTCGAGGTGCCGATGCTGGAGACGCTGGCCGCCTTCAACAGCATCGAGATGCTGGGCGGCTCGGCCTTCGTCCCGCCGATCGGCCCGACCGGCTACAAGCGCATGAAGGCCCGCCGCCCCGTCGCGACCAAGGACGGCTGGCTGACGATGCTGCCCTACTCGGGCGACAACTGGTGCGCCTTCTTCGAGGCCGTGGGCCACCCGGAGTGCATCGAGGAATTCCAGGTCCGCGATCCCGTGAAGCGGGCGCAGAACATCGACCGCATCTACGACCGGATGCGCGACATCGCGATCCTGCGGACGACGGCGGAGTGGGAAGAGCTGCTGCTGGCGATCGACGTGCCGCACACCGCCTTCACCAAGCTCACCGAGGTCGCCGAGCAGGAGCATCTGAAGGCGGTGGAGATGTTCCCCGAACTCGACCACCCGACCGAGGGCAGGATCCGCCAGGCGCGGCCGCCGGCCCGCTTCGGCGCCAGTCCCGCCGGCGTCCACCGGCTGGCGCCCCGCCTCGGCGAGCACACCCGTGAGATCCTGCAGGAGGCCGGCTTCGCCGACGGTGAGATCGCGGCGCTGCTGGACGCCAAAGCGATCGGAGCGGCGTCATGACCGAGCGGAACTTCCGCGCCGCCGGCTACGCCTGGCGCGTCTACTGCGGCGCCGGCGCCATCGAGCAGGGCCTGGGCGAGGCGGTCAAGCGGGCCGGGGCCAGGCGGGCCTTCGTGATCTGCTCGCCGTCGATCAACCGGCGCACCGACACCGTGCGGCGGATCGAGGCGACGCTGGGCGCCGCCTATGCCGGCGTCTTCGACGGCATCGAGAAGGACTCGTCCTACGCCTCGGTCAGTGCCGCGACCGAGGCGGCGAAGGCGGCGGGGGCCGACATGCTGATCGCGGTCGGCGGCGGCAGCGTCATCGTCGCGGTGCGGGCCGTCGCGATCTTCCTCGGCGAAGCGGGCGAACCGTTCGCGCTGATGACGCAGTATCCCGAGGGCAAGCCGGCCTACAGCCCGCGGCTGATGGCGCCGAAGCTGCCGATCGTCAACATCCCGACGACGCCGACCAGCGCCATGAACCGCGCGGGGACGGGCCTGAAGAATCCCGACCTCGAGCACCGGATGGAGTTTTTCGATCCGAAGACCCGGCCGCACTCGATCTTCCTCGACGAGGCCGTCCTGCTGAGCGCGCCGCCGGACGTGGTGCGCTCGACCGCGACGACCGTCTTCGCCGGCCAGGTCGGCGCCATGTCGCAGACCGGCCTCAACCCGCTGGCCGAGGGCGACCGCGACCAGGCCTTCCGCCTCGCCCACCGCGCCTACCTGCGGCTGATGGACGAGCTCGACAACCCGGCACTGCGCATCGACCTCTGCCTCGCGGCCTTCCTGCAGAACCGGGCCGAAGACGACGGCCTCGCGGGCTTCCGGGGTGGCGCTTTCCGCGGCAACTACGCCGTGTCGACGGCCCTGCACGTTCGCTACCCGAAGGTGGGCCAGGGCGAGTCGACCTCGGTCCTGCACGCGACGGCGATGCGCATCGCCGAGGAGGTCGATCCGCAGTCGGCCCGGCAGGTGGCCGAGGCGCTCGGCGTCTGGCGCGACGGCATGGGCGCCGCCGACGCGACCGATGCGGTCGCCGACACGGTGGAGGCGATCTACACCAGGGTCGGCGTCCCCACCCGGCTCAGCCAGCTCGACATCCCGCAGGACGACCTGCCGAACATCGCCCGCGAGACGACCAAGAACTTCAACGCCAACCCCGACGCCCGCTCGCCCGACGCGCAGATCCAGGCCTCGCTGCGGCTGCTGCAGCAGGCCTGGTAGCAGCGCGAGGCGTTCCGCGCGGCGACAGACGGCGTTCTTCGCGCCAAGCCGCGCTACAGTGTCGGCAAAAGAGCTTTCAGGGGATTCGCCATGACCGAGATGCCGCATGGGCCCGTGAGTGGCCGCTGCGTTTGGACGGTGGCCGACGTCGCCGCCGATGCCTCGTGGATCCATCGCTTCTCGCCGGCGGAACTGGACGAACTGGACGGGGCGGCGCGGACGCTGGCGGCGGGGGGCAAGCGGCCGGAGGCGTTCGAGCGGGACGATTTTCCCCTGCCGACGCTGGCGCCGCGGCTGGCCGCGCTGCGCCGGGAGATCGAGTATGGGCGCGGCTTCGCGCTGCTGCGCGGCATCGACGTCTCCCGCTACGACATGGAGACGCTGAAGGTCCTCTACTGGGGCCTGGGCACGCATCTGGGCGAGATCATCTCGCAGAACTCGCAGGGCGACCTGCTGGGCACCGTCACCGACATGGAGGCGGGCCGCTATGCGACGGGCGGATATTACGAGCAGAACGTGCGCGGCCACCGTACCAACGCCTACCTGCCGCCGCATTCCGACAGCTGCGACGTGGTCGGCCTGCTCTGCGTGCGGCCGGCGCAGGAGGGCGGCGCCAGCACGATCTCCAGCTCGATGGCGATCTACAACGAGATCCTGCGCACGCGGCCGGACTTCATCGCGCCGCTGACCGAGGGGTTCCACTTCGACCTGATCGGCAAGGGGACCCAGGCGGTGGAGGTGACGCGCAACCGCGTGCCGGTGTTCAGCTGGTGCGAGGGCGTCCTGAGCTGCCGCTTCAACAAGCAGCAGATCGAGCTGGGCGCGGCGAAGGCCGGCCACCCGCTGACGCCGCTGCAGCAGGCGGCGGTGGATTACGTCGAGGAACTGGCGGTGCGCCCGGACTTCCAGTTCCCGATGGCGTTCGAGCCGGGCGACATCCAGCTGCTGAACAATCACACGACCCTGCATTCGCGCACCGGCTATCGCGACTGGGACGCGCCGGAGAAGCGCAGGCTGCTGCTGCGCCTGTGGCTGAACGTGCCGGACGGGCGGCCGCTGGCGCCGGCCTTCGCCGACCGCCTGAACACGGGTTCGCGCGGCGGCGTCACGCGCCGGCTCTAGCCCGGGGCCGGCGGCGCGGGCGCCACTGTACGGCCGCCACTGTACGGGCGCACGGCTTCATCTACTCTAGGGGGCGGCACGCGGTAAGGGAGACCTCGGGGAACGATCCAGGCAAGGCACGCGCAACGCTTCTCGACAAATCATAAGACGAATGGGAGGACGCGATGAGGAAGTGGCTTTCGGCCGTGGCGGCGCTCACCTGCGCCATGGCACCGGCGGGCGCCGGTGCGGCGGACAAGATCGTGTGGGACTGGGCGATCTACGGCGCCCCGCGCGCGGTGACGGCGGGCATGGAACATTATGCCAAGGTCGCGGCGGAGAAGAGCGGCGGCAATTTCGAGATCAAGCTGCACTACGGCGAGTCGATCGCCCCGGCGAAGGAGACCCTGGACAGCCTGAAGGTCGGCGCGATCCACGGCGGCCTGATCGCCTTCGGTTACACGCCCGGCAAGACGCCGCTGCAGAATGTGCTCGACCTGCCCTACCTGCCGATCGCGGACATGGTGGCGCTCGAGAAGGTGATGGAGGCGATCTACCAGTACGAGCCGGCAAAGGCGGAGCTGGCGCGGTGGAACGCCGTCGCGCTGTCGGGAGCGCTGCTGCCGCAGTACGAGTTCATGGGCACCGGCAAGGCACCGAAGACGCTGGACGACTGGAAGGGCATGCGGGTACGCGCCCTGGGCGGCACCGGCGAGGCGATGCGCCTGCTGGGCGCCGTGCCGACGTCGGTTCCGGCACCCGAGGTCTATAACGGGCTGGAACGCGGCATGTTCGACGCGGCGTCCTTTCCGTTCAGCTACGCCTTCGGGGCCTACCGGCTGCACGAGGTGTCGAAGTGGTACACCTACGGCCTGAACCTGGGCGTCATCCACAACGCCATCACACTGAACAAGGCCGAGTACGAGAAGCTGCCGGCGGAATACAAACAGATCCTGATCGACGCCAAGCCGGGGGCGTACCAGGCGCTGCGCGACGCCTATGCCGAGGCGGATGCGAAATGGCTGCCGCTGTTCGAGAAGGCCGGGCTGGAGCGGCTGACGATCACGCCGGAGATGCGCGCGACCTTCCAGGAGAAGGCGGCGCAGCCGGTCTGGGACAAGTGGGTGGCCGACATGGAAGCCAAGGGCCTGCCCGGCCGCAAGACGCTGGACCTGGTGCTGGAGACGGCGAAGAAGGCGGGCGGCGCCTGAGGGGATAGCGCCCGCACTGAGCCCGGCCGGCGTCCGCAGGGGCGCCGACCGCGGCGGCGGCTCAATCGGCGGCGGCTGGCTGGGCGACCGGGAGGCCGCCCTCGCAGGCGGTCAGATGGTCGAGCAGCGACCGGGCCGCCGCCGGCAGCGCAGCGACGTCGCGCACGCAGACGAGGTGCGGCCGGACCGCCCATGCCTCGTCCAGTTCGACCTGGTGAAGATGCATGACAGGCGCCAGCTTGGCGGTGATGCGCTCGGCCGTCAGCGCGATGCCGAGGCCCGCCTCGACCATGCGGCAGGCGGCGTCGAAGCCGCCGACGCGGATCCGCGAGCGCGGCGTGCGGCCCAGTTGCCGGGCGGCGGCGCGCATCAGCAGGTCGGTGGCGCTGTCTGCCTCCTGGCCGATGAAGTCCTCGTCGAGCAGTTCGGCGAAGCGGACGCTGCTTCGCGCCGCCAGCCGGTGGCCGCGCGGCAGGACCACGATGAGCCGGTCGGCGTGGAACGGAAACCATTCCAGCCCCTCGGTCGGCAGGTCGCCGACATAGATCCCGATGTCGGCGACGTTCTCGATCACCGCCCGGACGACGCGCGGGCTGGTCGCCTCCTGGAACTCGATCCGCACCAGCGGATGGGCGTCGACGAAGGTCTTGAGCACGTCGGGCAGCCGGCCGAACACGGCCGATTCCGTCGCGTGGATGCGGATCAGGCCCTGGCTGCCGGTCGCGTAGCCGCGCAATTCGTCCTCCAGCTGCTGGGTCCCGCGCAGCAGGCCGCGGGCATGCGCGAGCAGCGCCAGTCCGGCCGGGGTCGGCTCCACGCCGTTGTGCCGGCGATGCAGCAGGCGCACGTCGAACGCCTGCTCCAGGTCGGCGATGCGCCGGCTGACGGCCGAGATCGCGATGCGCTTGCGCTCGGACGCCTTGGCGAGGCTGCGCTCCTCGACCACCGCCACGAAGAGGTCCAACGTCATCAGGTCCAGTCGCGAACTCATGCCGTCGGACTCCCGTGGCGCGGCTCACATATCCTTGAGCCCGTACACTGCCACGGCGGCTTCGGGCGTGACATAGCCCTGGCGCACGTCCTCGCGCACCTTCTCCGGATCGCGCCCGGCGACGTCGCCGTAGCCGCCGGCCCCGGACAGGCGGAAGCTCAGCACGTCGCCGGCGCGCAGCGTGCACACCTCCTTCGAGCCGAGCGCCACCGTCTCGCCGTCGCGGATCAGCAGGGTCTGCGCCGTGGCGCCGGGACCGCCGCCGAACAGGCCCCAGGGCGGCGTGTCGTGCCGGTCGCCGAGCAGGGTGAGCGTCGTGTCGTCGAGCAGCACCTCGATGTCCTTGCGCATGCCGCAGCCGCCGCGGAAGCGGCCGGCGCCGCCGGTGTCGGGGATGAGGCCGAACTGCCGGACCCGCATCGGATTGATCGTCTCGTGCACCTCGACCGGGATGTTGGCGCAGTTGAACACCGGGCAGAAGGCCTCCGGCCCGTCGGTGTCGACGCGCCCGCCATAGCCGCCGATGATCAGGTCGTACATGATCCAGCGCTTGCCGGTACGCGGATCGACGCCGCCGAAGTTCGGATTGCTCCAGTGCGAGAAGGCGCCCATGGCGCGCTCCGGCAGCACCTGGGACATCGCCCCGTTGATGGTGTCGAAGATGCGCACCTGGCAGCCGGCGCGCCCGCCGCCGGCGGCGGGATACTGGGCGTTGAAGAAGCTGCCCGGCCGCGCCGTCACCTCGATCACGCGCATCACGCCGGAATTCTGCGGGACGTCGATCCCGGCGAAGATGCGCATGCCGAACAGCGCATAGGCGCGCGAATAGTTCAGGTAGCAGTTCAGGCCCGCCGGCACCTGGTCGCTGCTGCGCGAATAGTCGACCAGCATGCGGCCGTCGGTGAAGGTCAGGTCGACGCGGACATGGATCGGCCCGGTGCCCGGGCCGTAATCGTCGAAGCGGTCCTCGAAGCTGTAAGTGCCGTCGGGGATACGCCGCAGCAGTTCGCGCGCCCGCGCCTCGGAATGGTCGAGGATGGCGTCGGTCACCTCGTCCATCGTCTGGCGGCCGTGCTCGGCGAACAGGGCGCGCAGGCGGGAGACGCCGACGGTGTTGGCGTTCGCCTGGGCGCGCAGGTCGCCGCGCAGCTTCTCCGGCAGGCGGACGTTGCCCATGATCACGCGCAGCAGGTCCTCGTCCCACCGGCCGGCGCGGATCAGCTTCACCGGCAGGATGCGGATGCCTTCGGCGAAGGCGTCCTTGGTCCCCTGCACGCCCTGCGACCCCGGCACGACGCCGCCCACGTCGATGTGGTGCGCCGTGTTGACGACGTAACCGATCAGCGAACGCTCGTCGTCGAACACCGGCTGCATGAAGAAGAAGTCCGGGAAGTGCCCCGAGCCGAGGGCGGCGTCGTTGGTGACGACGACGTCGCCCGGCTCCAGCGTCTCCACCGGGATGTAGTTCAGCATGTTCTGCACGGTGAACGGCATCGAGCCGAGATGGCCGGGCGTGAAGTTGCCCTGGGCGATCATCCGGCCGAACCGGTCGAAGACGGCGGCGGAGAAGTCGTCGCCCTCGCGCACGGCCTCCGAAAACGCGGTGCGGCGTAGCGCCGTGCCCATCTCCTCGGCGACCGAGATCAGCGTCTTCCAGAGGACGGTCAGGGTGATCGGGTCGACCGCTTGGTTGCGGGCGGGGCGCGGTGCGGCCTCGGCGGTCATTGCGGCCTCCGGATGTCGATGACGAGATGGCCGGCGTCGCCGACCGTGGCGACATCGCCCGGCAGCACCACCGTCGTCGCCTCGCGCTCTTCGATCAGCGCCGGGCCGGTGACGGCGACGCCCGGCCGCATCCCGTAGCGGTCGACCACGCGGCAGGGCACCTTGCCGCCCAGCTCGGGGAACCAGGCGGCGCGTTCGCGGACGGGACGGTCCGTCGTGTCCGTCGCGGCGGCTGCAGCCGCCTCGGCCGCGGGCCGCAAGGTGCGCCGTGATCCCGCGACGGTCGCCACGAGGTACCAGTCGGTCACCTCGATCGCGGCGTCGCGGTCGGTGTAGCCGTACTCGCGCTGGTAGGCGGCGAGGAAGGCCTCCTGCATCCCACCGACATAGGCGGCGTCGACGGGTCCCATCGGTAGGTCGACGCGGATCTCGTAGCCCTGGCCGACATGGCGCATCCAGGCGCTGCGGCCGAGTGCCGGCCGCCCGGCGCCGTGCAGCGAGCCCGCCTGGCCGATCGCACGGCCCTCCAGGTCGGCGAAGATCGCCGCCGCCGCGGGTGCGGCGGCCGCGTCGAGCGGCATGATCCGGGTGACGGCGGCATCGATCTTGTGGTCGGCGACCAGCAGCCCGAGGGCGGAACCCACCCCGGCCGCGCGCGGCACGATCACCCGCGGGATGTGCAGCGCGCGCGCCAGCCGGCAGGCGTGCAGCGGGCCGGCGCCGCCGAAGGCGACGAGGGCGTATTTGCGCGGGTCGCGCCCGCGTTCCAGCGACACGATACGCATCGCGCGCTCCATGTTCGCGTTGGCGACGGAATGGATGCCCCAAGCGGCCTCGTCGGTGGACAGGCCGAGCGGCGCGCCGATGGCCTCGGCCACCGCCTTTTCCGCCGCCGCCACGTCGAGGCGCATGGCGCCGCCGTTGAAATAATCGGGATCGAGATAGCCCAGCACCAAGTTGGCGTCGGTGATGGTCGGCTGCGTGCCGCCGCGGCCGTAGCAGGCGGGGCCCGGTACGGCACCGGCACTCTGCGGCCCGATCGCGATGAGGCCGTTGTCGGCGCGCGCCAGGCTGCCGCCGCCGGCGCCGATCTCCAGAAGTTCGATCGCCGTGATGTTGAGCGGCAGGCCGCTGCCGCGGGTGTAGTTGACGGTATCGACCTCGAAGGTCGGCGTGATCGCCGCCTTCCCGGCGTCGATGGCGCCGAGCTTGGCCGTCGTGCCGCCCATGTCGAAGGTCAGCACGTCCGCGAAGCCCTCGTCGCGGCCGACCTCGGCGCACATCAGCACCCCGGCCGCCGGCCCGGATTCGACGATGCGCACGGCGTATTCGCGGGCGAGGTCGGGCGAGACGAGGCCGCCGTTCGACTGCATGATCGACAGGCTCCCGCCGATGCCGAGGCCACCGCCTATGCCGAGATCGCGCAGCGCCCCGTCCAGGGCGCCCAGATAGCGGTGGACCAGCGGCTTCACATAGGCGTTGGCGACGGTCGTGCTGGTGCGCTCGTACTCGCGGTATTTCGGCGAGATGACGGAGGAGAGGCTGATCGCCGTGCCCGGCAGGGCCTCGGCCAGCAGCGCGCCGACGCGCTGCTCGTGATCGGGATTGGCATAGGCGTGCAGCAGTGCCACGGCGACCGACTCGTAGCCGCCGCGACGCACGGCGACGATCGTCTCGTGCAGGTCCGCCTCGTCGAGCGGCGACACGACGCTGCCGTCGAACGCCATGCGCTCGTCGACCTCGAAGATGTCCGCCCGCTGCACCAGGGGCTCGGGCTTCACGATGTGCAGGGTGTAGGTGTCGTAGCGCTTCTGCCGGCCGATCAGCAGGACGTCGCGGAAGCCCTTCGTCGTGATCAGCGCGGTGCGGCTGCCCTTGCGCTCCAGGATGGCGTTGGTCGCCACCGTCGTCGCGTGGATCGCCGCGGACACGTCGGCGGGGGCAAAGGCGCCCTCCCCGATGCGCTCGGCCAGCGCCCGGGCCACAGCCCGGTCCGGCGCATCGGGCGTCGTCGGCACCTTCCAGACGTCGAGCGCCCCGGTGTCGGTGTCGAGCAGGACGATGTCGGTGAACGTACCCCCGATATCGAATGCGAGCTGCAGCATGTGCTTCCTTCTCCTGCCGCCCGCTTCGCCTCGGCCTACAGCGACAGTTCTTTCTCGACCCCGGTCAGCGCCTTGTCCAGCCGGGCCAGCATTTCGTCGACGCCCGCCTCGTCGATGATAACGGGGGGCGAGAAGGTGATGCGGTTGCCGATCAGGCGGAGGACGAGGCCGGCCTCGCGGACGTGGCGCTCGACCGGTTCCATGCTGGCGATCGGCGTGCGGGCGGCCTTGTCGGTCACGAGGTCGAGGCCGGCGATGAGGCCGACGCCGCGCACGTCGCCGACCAGCGGCCGGTCGGCGAACGCCGCCAGCTTGCCCTGGAAGTAGGCACCGACGCGGCGGGAATGGCCGACGAGGTCCATCTCCTCGTAGATCTTCAACGTTTCGAGGGCGACGGCGGCGGCGACCGGGTGACCGGTATAGGTGTAGCCGTGCGCGAAGCTGCCGAGCTTGCGGCTCTGCGCGACCATCGCCTGATAGACCTTCTCGTTGATCAGCAGCGCCGAGACCGGCATGAAGGCCGCCGACAGCGCCTTGGCGCAGGTCACGATGTCCGGCTTCAGGTCGAAGGTCTGCGAGCCCCACCAGTTGCCGGTGCGCCCGAAGCCGCAGATCACCTCGTCGGCGATGAACAGCACGTCGTATTTCTTCAGGACGGCCTGGATCTTCTCGAAGTAGGTCGCCGGCGGCACGATCACGCCGCCCGCCCCCATCACCGGCTCGGCGAAGAAGGCGGCGACCGTATCCGGCCCCTCCTCCAGGATCATCGCCTCCAGCGCATCGGCCATCCGGGTCGAAAATTCTTCCTCGGTCTCGCCGTCCTCGTGGAAGCGGTAGTAGTGCGGGTTCAGCGTGTGCCGGAACTGCGGCAGCGGCAGGTTGAAGTCGACATGCATGTCGGGCTTGCCCGACAGACTGCCGGCCGCGACCGTCGTGCCGTGATAGCCGCCCATGCGGCCGATGATCTTGTTCTTCTCCGGCCGGCCCATCGCCGCCTGATAGTACCAGCAGAGCTTGATGGCGGTGTCGTTCGCCTCGGAGCCGGAGCATTGCAGCAGCACTCTGGACATCGGCACCGGCGCCAGTTCGATCAGCTTCTCGGCCAGCTCGATGCCGGCCGGATGGGCCGTGCTGCGATAGCTGTGATAGTAGCCGAGCGTGCGCATCTGCTGCGCCGCCACGTCGGCCAGCCGGTCGCTGGCGAAGCCGAGTGCCGCGCACCACAAGCCGGCGGCGCCCTCGATGAATTCGTTGCCGCTGTCGTCGTAGATGCGGATGCCGTCGCCGCGGACGATGACCGTCGGCCCGTCCTGCTCGTGCTTCGCGAGGTTGGTCTGCGGATGGATGGCGACCGCGATGTCGCGCGCCTGCAGGGAGTTGGGCCTGATCATGTTCATCGCGCGCCTCGCGTCGCCGCCGGTCCACGGGGCCGCGCGGGCGATCCGCCGGGCCTCGGACACGGAACCACGAGGCTAGCGCCGGACCGGGCGCGCCGGAATGGCCGGTTGGCGAAGCGCCGTTCGCCAACCGAGAACGCGGGCGGGGCCATGCGCCGGCATGGCGCGCGCCGCGGCGGCGGCTGCTAGCATGGCGCCGACCCGCGGGCGCGGGAGCAACGACAGCAACGGGATCGGAAACGCCATGGGCAAGCTGGACGGCAAGGTCGCGATCATCACGGGTGCGGCGGGCGGCATCGGCACGGCCGCCGCCAAACTCTTCGCCGCGGAGGGGGCGCGCCTCATGCTGGTCGACCTGGACGAGGCGAAGCTCGAGGCGCTGACGCGCACGCTCGGCGAGGAGAAGACGGCGTATGCCGTGGCCGACGTCGCCGACGCGGACCAGGTGAAGGGCTTCATCGCGGCCACGTCCGAGCGGTTCGGCGGCGTCGACATCGCGCTGCTCAATGCCGGGATCGAAGGCAAGGTCGCCCGGATCAAGGATCAGACCGAGGCGGATTTCGACCGGGTCATCGCGATCAACGTGCGCGGCGTCTGGCTCGGGCTGAAATACGTCATGCCGGAGATGAAGAAGCGCGGCGGCGGGTCGATCGTCATGACCTCGTCGACGGCGGGAATCCGCGCCGTACCGGGCCTGTCGCCCTACATCGCCAGCAAGCACGCGGTGATCGGCCTGATGCGCTCCGGCGCGATGGAGGGTGCCGCGCTGAAGATCCGGGTCAACACGGTGAACCCGTCGCCGATCGAGACGCCGATGATCGAGCGCCTGGAGGATGCCGTGAACCCGCAGCGCGGCAACGCCAAGCCGATGGCCGACAACACGCCGCTGCGACGCTACGGCCAGCCGGAGGAGGTGGCGCGGCTGATGCTGTTCCTGTCGTCGGACGACAGCTCGTTCTGCACCGGCGGCGTCTACATGGTGGACGGCGGCGTCTCGGCCGGGCGCAACTGAGGCGCATCCGGAAACGGTGGCGTATGCGACGCGGCAGCGTGGAGCAGCTGGCGCAAGGCGCTACGCCGTGCAAAACGAGGGCCGATGGCCCAACCTGCGATCCGCTGCCCCGGCAGTAATGAGGTAAACGATGAGCAATACCGAGCCCGCCTCGGATGGCGGCAGCGACGTGCCGCCCGGGTTCATCCCGCAGGGACGCTCCAGCCCATTCCTGGCGCCGTTCGAGCCGATCTGGGAGAAGCCGTTCGCCGAGGACACGGCGCATGGCCCGGTACGCGGCGTCATCGTCGCCCTGCGACTCGGCCCGCCGCACCTGAACAGCAAGGGGCTGGCGCACGGCGCGCTGCTGACCGCCCTCGCCGACATCGCCATGGGCCGCAGCCTCGCCGTCGCCTCCGACCCGCCGCAGCGCTGCGTCACCGTCTCGCTCTCGATCGACTACCACGCCCCCGCCCGCGCCGGCGACTGGCTGGAAGCCCGCGTCGACCATCTCCGCGCCGGCCGCAAGCTGGGCTTCGCCAGCTGCTTCCTGATGGTCGGCGACAAGGTCGTCGCCCGCGCCAACGGAACCTTCTCGCCCGTCGGCGGCTGAGCCGGCGCGGCTCCGCCCGACAAGGTTGCAACCGGCGCCGTCCGCGCTAGGCTGGTCACTCCGCACAGACGCCCGGATCCCCATGCGTTTCGTCCACACCGCAGACTGGCAGATCGGCCGGCCGTTCCGGCAGTTCGCCGAGAAGGATGCGGCGCTGCGGCTGGCGCGGCTGGCGGCGGTGGAGAATATCGGGCGGCTGGCGCAGCGCGAGGGTGCCGCGCACGTGCTGGTGGCGGGCGACGTCTACGACACCGAATCGCCGCAGCCGAAGACCCTGCTGGAGCCGCTGGAACGCATGCGGCGCTTCCCCGGCGTCACCTGGCACCTGATCCCCGGCAACCACGACCCGCACCGGCCGAAGGGCGTCTGGGACCGGGTGCGCGACGCGGGCGTGCCGGAAAACGTCCGCCTGCACCTGACGCCGGAGGCAGCGCCGCTGGGCGACGGTGCGGTGCTGCTGCCGGCGCCGCTGACCCGCAAGAGCGAGGGCGGCGACCTGACCGAATGGATGGACCGCGCCGAGACGCCGCCGGGTGCGGTGCGCATCGGCCTCGCGCACGGCTCGGTGCAGGGCTTCGGGACGGAAGGCGAGGCGTCGAACCCGATCGCCCCGGCGCGGCCGGAGCGTGCCGGCCTCGCCTATCTGGCTCTCGGCGACTGGCACCGCACCGTGCGGATCGGCCCGCACCTCTGGTACGCCGGCACGCCGGAGCCCGACCGCGCCGGCAGCCAGGAGGAGGGCCAGGCGCTGCTGGTCGACATCGCCGGCCCCGGCGCGCCGCCCACGGTCACGCAGCATGTGGTCGGCACGCACCGATGGGTCGACCGCCGCGTACAGCTCGCCGACACCGCCGACCTGCCCGACATGGACCTGCGCCTCCGCGCCTTGCCGGAGCCGTCCTGCGCGATCATGCGCCTCACCCTGGAGGGCACCCTGCCCGTCGCCGGCCGGGCGGCGCTCGACCGCTGCCTGCTCGGCCTTACCGCCACCCTCTTCCACCTCGACGTCGACGATGCCGGCCTGCTGGTGCGGCCGACCGCGGCCGACCTCGAGGCGATCGACTTCGGTGGCGTCCTGCGCCTCGCCGCCGAGCGGCTGAAGGCGGCTTCCGACGATGCGGCGCAGCCCGCGGACGCGCGCCGCCGCGCCGAGGACGCGCTGGTCCAGCTCTTCGTACGCGCCTCCGCAGGATGAACGGGTCTTGAGGATCACCGCCATCGAGGTCGACGGCGTCGGCCGCTTCGGCACCGCCACCCGCGTCGACGGGCTGGGGCCGGGCGTCAACATTCTCTCGGCCGGCAACGAGGCGGGCAAGTCGACCCTGTTCCGCGCCGTGCGCGCCTGCCTGTTCGAGCGCCACAACTCGAAGAACGAGTTCCTGCGCAGCCTCGCGACCGACGGCCTGTCGCTGCCGGTCTGCGTCACCCTGGGCTTCGAGCACGACGGCGCCGACTACGTCCTGCGCAAATCCTTCGTGAAGAGCCCGGCCGCCTCGCTCGCCCGCGGCGGCGTCGAGATCGCCCGCGGCCGCGAGGCGGACGAGCGCGTCTGGGAGCTGCTCGGCATCGCCCCCGGCGGCGGCCGTTCGGTGGACGAGGCGGCCTTCGGCATCCTCTGGGTCGGCCAGGGCAAGTCCTTCGACCCGCCCGCAATGTCGGACGCGGCGGCGAACGCCCTCAACGCCGCCATCCAGGAGGAGGTCGGCACCCTGGTCGGCGGCGAGCGCGCCCGCAAGGTGCTGGCCGAACTGAAGGACGAGCTGGCCCGGGTGGTCACCGAGACCGGGCGACCAAGGACCGGCGGCCCGCTCGCCGAGGCCGAGGCGCGGCTCGCCGGCTTCGCGCGCGAGCTGGAGGAGGCCGAACGCCGCCTCGCCGTGCTCGACGCCCAGCTCGTCGACCTCGCGGCGAAGCGCGCCGAGGGCGCCCGCCTCGCCGATCCGGCGATCGAGGCCGGCATGCGCAGCGATCTCGCGGCGGCGCGCGCCGCCCTGAAGGAGGGCGAGAGCGCGGCCGCCCTGCTCGGCCGGTTCGAACTCGCCGAACAGCAGGCGCGCGCCGCGCTCGACCGGGCCACGCAGCAGCGCACCGACCTCGCCCAGCGCGCCGCGCGCATCGACGCCGACCGCCGGCGCGAGGCCGACCTCCAGGCGAAGCTGGCACCGCTCGACGCCGAGGAGCGGGCGGCACGCGACGCGTTGGCGGCGGCCCGCGCCGAGATCGCCGCGATCGACGCCGCGGCCGAGCGCGACGCCGTGGCCGAACGCGATCTCCAGCGGCTGGCCGAGGCGCTCGCCCGCGCCGCCGGCCGCGACGACCTCGCCCGGCGCGAGACGGCGCTGGTCGCACTCGGCGACCGGCTGGTGGCGAACGAGGCGGCGCTGGCCGGCAACGGCGCCACGGCGACGACGCTGACCACCCTCGACGCGATCGAGCGCGAGCAGGGCGGGCTTCTGGCGCGCCTGGAAGCCGCGGCACCGCACGTCTCCGTCACCCTCGGCCCGGAGGGTGCCGGCCGGGTGGAGTTCGCCGGACGCCGCCTCCACGCCGACGCCGCCCAGGCGGCCGTCGATCCGCTGACCATCCGGATCGGCGACATCGCCACGGTCACCGTCTCGCCGCCCGCCGGCGCCGGCAAGGTCGAGCAGCAGAAGCTGCAGCAGCTGAACGAGCGGCTGGCCGCCCTCCGCGACGGTGCCGGCGTCTCGACGGCGGCGGAGCTGCGCGCCGCGCACGCCCGGCGCCGCGAGTTGGAAGCCGATGCCGCCGGCCTGCGTGCCGAGCTGGAGGCCTATGGCGTGCGCGGCGGCTCGCCGGCCACGGCGCTGGAGAAGCTCCGCACCGAGATCGCCCGCGCCGACAGCCTGGTCGCCGAGGCGCTGGCGACCGCCGGCCTCGCCGCGCCGCCGGCCGCCGCCGACCTCGCCGCCCGGCAGGAGGCGCTGCGCGGCGGCCGCGACACCGCCCGCCGCCGCCGCCAGACGCTGGAGGGCACGGCCGAAGCGCAGAACGCCACGCTGGCGCGCACCGGTGCCGCGCGCGGCGAACTCGGCGGCGCGCTCGGCGAGATCGCCGGCCGCCTCGCCGCCGACCTCGCCGTACTGCCCGACGCCGACCGCGACCGCCTGATCGAGGCCGCCGACGCGCGCGTCGCGGCCGCCACCGCCGAGCACGGCACCAAGGCCGCCGCCCTGGAAGGCCAGCGCAGCGCCGCACCGTCGCCCGAGGAGCTGGAGCGGCGCGCCACCCGCGTGACGCGCCTGGAAGCGGCGCTGCAGAACCACGAAGCGCGCCGCGGCACGCTGGAGCGCGAGATCGCCAACCTGGAAGGCCAGATCCAGAGCGCCGGCGGCGACGGTCTCGGCGAGCGCGCCGAGGTGCTGCGCGAGGAGCGCGACCTCGCCGCACGCGACGTCGAGCGTCACCGCGGCCACGTCGCGACCCTCCAGCTGCTGCGCGAGACGATCGAGGCCTGCTACCAGGAGCAGCGCGACCGGCTGCACGCGCCGCTGCGCCGCCACCTGCGGCCGTTCCTGAACGACGTCTTCCCGCAGGCCGAGCTGGCCCTGGGCGACGGCTTCGCCATCACCGGCCTGCACCGGGCCGGACCCGAGGCGGAGATGTTCGAACGCCTGTCGGCCGGCACCCAGGAGCAGATAGCCGTCCTCGTCCGCCTCGCCATGGGCGCGCTCATCTGCGAGCGCGGCCAGGAGGTGCCGATCGTCCTGGACGACGCGCTGGTCTTCTCCGACGACGGCCGCATCGAGCAGATGTTCGACGCCCTGGCCCGCGCCGGCCGCACCCAGCAGGTCATCGTCCTCACCTGCCGCAGCCGCGCCTTCGCCAAGCTTGGCGGCAGCACCCTATCGATCGTGCCGGCGGGGTGAGGCATCCTGGCTTCAAGGCGGGTGCATGTTCACGATGAGGGCGGCATGCGTGAGATCAGCGCCTCCGAGGCGCGGGACAAGATGGCCGCGCTGCTCGACGCGGTGGAGCGCGGTGAGGAGATCACGATCACCCGGCGTGGCAAGCCGGTGGCCAAACTGGTGCGGGCGCACGCTGCTCCCCCGCGTAAAGGAGCGTCGGCCGCGGCCGACCGCATCAGAGCGCTGCGCCGGGAAGTGACGCTCGGCGGTGACGTTACTCTCAGGGAGCTCATCGACGAAGGCCGTGGGTGAAGCTCGTTCCGGATGGCTGAGCGCGACTCGCGGTTCTTCCGGGCAGCGGCGCTGGCCGTGGGACTGCCGCTGTTGGGCGTGTGACCCGACCGATGCCCCTCATCCCCCGCCGTGCGGGATCCACAGCGCGATGCCGGGCACCAGGACGAGCAGCAGGATCATCGCCGCCAGCGCCAGGATGAAGGGCACCGCCCCCAGCATGACGTCGTGCAGTTGGCCGTGCGGGCGCAGGCCCTGGACGACGAACAGGTTGATGCCGACCGGCGGGGTGATCATCGCCGTCTCCAGCAGCAGCATGATCAGCACGCCGAACCAGACGGGATCGAAGCCGGCCGCCATGACGACCGGCGTCATGATCGGCACGGTCGCCACCATCATGGACAGCGTCTCCATGAACATGCCGAGCACGAGGTAGAAGACGATGACCGCCGCCAGAGTCTGGTAGGGCGTCAGCCCGACGTCGGCGACCAGCCCCGTCACCGCGTCGGCGAGGCCGATCGCCGTGATGACGAAGTTCAGGAAATAGGCGACGATCAGGATCGCCATCACCATGCCGGTGGTGCGCATCGTGCCCTCGACCACCCGGCGCAGCATGGCGAGCGAGATGCGCCGCCGCCACGCCGCCAGCGCGAAGGCCGCGATCACGCCGAGTGCGGCCGATTCCGTCGCCGTGGCGAGGCCGGCATAGATCGAACCGATGATCACCGCGAAGATCAGCAGCGGCGGCACGAGGTCCGGGAGGCTGCGCCAGCGCGCGCTCCAGCTCGTCGCGACCGGCCGGCCGCCCTTGTGCGGCTGCAGCTTGCAGATCAGCGCCACCATCCCGGTGAACATCAGCGCCAGGATCAGCCCGGGCAGGATGCCGGCCAGGTAGAGCTGCGGGATCGAGGTCTCGGTCAGCACGCCGTAGACGATCATGTTGATCGACGGCGGGATCAGGATGCCGAGCGTGCCGCCGGCCGCCAGCGTGCCGAGGAACAGCCGCTCGTCGTAGCCGTGCTTGTCGACCTCGTCGAGCGCCACCGTGCCGATGGTCGCCGCCGTCGCGACGCTGGAGCCCGAGGTCGCGGCGAACATGGCGCAGGCGGCGATGTTGGAGTGCATCAGGCCGCCCGGCAGCCACGACACCCAGTGCGTCAGTGCTGCATACATTCGCTCGGCGATGCCGGAGCGCAGCAGCACCTCGCCCAGCAGGATGAACAGCGGGATGGCGACCAGGATGAAGTCGGTCGAGGCCGACCAGGCGATCTCGCCGATCGCCCGCGACACCGGCAGGAAGGCGTAGACGTCACCGAGGGCCAGCGCGAGGATGCCGAGCGCCGCCGCCACCGGCAGGCCGAGCGCCAGGAGGACGACGAGGATCGCCGTCGCGGAACCGATCATGCGGTGCGCCTCGCCCCTTCTCCGCCGTCCTCATGGCCCGGTGGCAGTTCGTCGGCGATCTCTTCCTTGATGCTGCGCGAGCCGGCGATCGTCTGGACCGTCCCCAGGTCGCCGCGCAGCAGTGCCAGCACCGCGTGCAGCAGCAGCAGCGCCGCCACCGCCAGGAACAGCACGAGCCCGGCGAACCAGAGCGACTGCGGAATGATCAGCGGCGTGCTGAGCGGCGACATCGAGCGTGCCCCCATCGCCGCCGTGTCGGCGACCATCCCCCAGCCGTACCAGGCGACGAGGCCGAACACCGCGACGAAGGCGGCGAGGCCGAGGATATCGAGCGCCGCCCGCATCGGCCGCGGGAAGTGGATGTAGAGCGAGTCGATGCGGATGTGCGCCCGGTGCAGCAGGGTGAAACCCAGCGACCAGGTCGTGCCGATCGCCAGGGCGTAGCCCGACAGTTCGTCCGCACCGCCCACCGTAATGTTGAACAGCTTGCGGACGACGACGTCGTAGCCGATCAGGAAGGCGGCGAGGATGACCAGCGCCCCGCCGAACCAGACCCCGGCGAGCGACGCGCGCTCGGCGAGGCGCAGGCTCCAGGGCACGCCGCGTCCCCGCTCCGCCATCGCCGGCTCAGATCTTGTCGACGGGGATCTGCAGGTCGACGACCTTGCCGACCGTCGCGTTCCACTCCTCGGCGCACGCCTTGCCGCAGCGCTTGCCCCAGTTCAGCAGCACGACGTCCTGCATCAGCTTGGCGCGCAGCGTCTGGTCCTCGTCGGAGACCGGCACGCGGGTCATCTCGACCATCTTGCCGAGCGTGCAGGGCTGCTTGTCGAAGTTGCAGCTCTCGCCCTCCTCGGTCGCCTTGGCCACCGTCGCCCACATCTTGTCTTCGAACGTGTCGAACTGCGTCTCGAAGAAGGCCTTCACCTCCGGCGCGAACTTGTTCCAGGATTCGTCGCCGACCGCCTGATAGTTGACGCTCCAGCCGAGCGACAGCGGGTAGAGGTGCGACGAGACCTCCGCCCAGCCCGCCGTGTTACCGCTGAGCGAACCCGTGACGGCGCAGTCGACGACGCCGCGCTGCAGCGCCGGCACGACCTCGGCGAACGCCATCGAAACGGTGGTGCCGCCGACCGCGGTGATGAAGTCGTTCATCGTCTTGTTGAAGACGCGGACCTTCTTGCCCTTCAGGTCGGCGAGGCCGGAGATCGGCTCGCGGCACCAGAAGACCTGCGGCGGGTTGGCGCCGACGGCGAGCAGCTTGGTCGAGAATTTCTGCTCCATGACGCGCGCCATCGTCGGCTTCCACGCCTCGCACGCCGCCCGCGCCGCCTCCGGCGTCAGGGTCAGGCCGGCCAGGTCGCAGCCCTCGAACACCGGGTCCTCGCCCGCCATCTTGCTGATGTCGCCGGCGCCGAAGTCGGTGACGCCCAGCTTGCTCATCCGCATCATCTGGAAGTCCTTGATGCCGGCGCGGTCGACCGGGACGATGTCCGCGGTGATCTTGCCGCCCGAGGCCTCCGGGATGGTCTTGGTCCAGAACGGCACCTCGTCGCGTTCCGAGGCGACGGTGTTGCCGTTCAGGCCGATCGCCTTCACGTGCAGCTTCGGCAGGTCGGCGGCACCCGCTGCCGCGGTCATCGCCGCGACGATCCCGGCGGCGATCGTCAGACCCAGTGTCCTCATGCTCGTGCTCCCCAGCCAAGTCTTCCGAGGCCCCGGCCGTGTGGCCGGCCGGTGACCGCTCCTGGCGCCGTGGCAGCAAGATGCGTGCCGTCCCTTGGTGCCGGCGCGCATGGCGCCATGGCACGGCGCTTGCTCCCGGCTTGCTCTCCACGGGCCCGTGCGCGACCTTGGCCGCGCGCGTCCCGGCGCATGCACGAGGTGTCCCATGGCCCGCGATCCCATCGCGTTCGAACTGTTCAAGAACGCGATCTTCTCGATCGCCGACGAGATGGCGCTGACCATCGTCCGCACGACCTATTCCGGCGTGCTCAAGGACAATATGGACTTCTCGACCGCGCTGGCCGACGCAGACGGCCGGCTGGTCGCCCAGGGCCTGACCCTGCCCGGCCATCTCGGCTCGATCCCGACGGCGCTGGCCGCCGTGATGAAGCGCTACGACGGCGACATCCACGAGGGCGACATCTTCGCGATGAACGACCCGTTCGAGGGCGGCATGCACCTACCCGACATCTTCATCTTCAAGCCGATCTACCACCAGGGCCGGCGCGTCGCCTTCGCCGCCACGATCTGCCACCACACCGACGTCGGCGGCCGCGTCGCCGGCTCGAACGCCTCGGACTCGACCGAGATCTACCAGGAAGGCCTGCGCATCCCGCCGCTCAAGCTCTACGAGCGCGGCCGCCGCAACGAGACGCTGTTCCTGATGATCGACCGCAACGTGCGCCTGCCGGCCAAGGTGCTCGGCGACCTGCGCGCCCAGCTCGCCGCCTGCTACATCGCCGAGAAGCAGCTGCTCGAGCTGGTCGAACGGCACGGGCCGGAGCAGGTGCACGAATACATGCAGGAGGTCATCGACTATGCAGAGCGCCTGACCCGCGCCGCGGTCGCCGACCTGCCCGACGGCGAATACAGCTTCGAAGACTGGATCGACGACGACGGCGTCGACTACGGCGTGCCGATCCGCCTGTTCGTCACCATGCGCAAGCAGGGCGACCGCATGGTCGTCGACTGGACCGGCACGTCGCCGCAGGTGAAGGGCGCCATCAACAACACCCTCTCCTACACCAAGGCCGCCAGCTACGCCGCGATCCGCTCGGTCCTGCCGGCCGGCATTCCGAACAACGAGGGCGTCTTCCGCGTCATCGACGTGGTGGCGCCGCCCGGCACCATCGCCAACGGCGTGCTGCCGGCCGCCTGCGCGGCGCGCGGCCTGACCGGCTTCCGCATGGTCGACTGCGCCTTCGGGGCACTCGCCATGATGCTGCCGGACAAGGTCTTCGCCGCGTCCGACGGCGGCAACACCGGCATCTCGATCGGCGGCTACGACGACGAGCGCAAGCCCTACATCTATGTCGACTTCACCTGCGGCACCTGGGGCGGGCGGCCCTGGGCGGACGGGCTCGACGGCAATTCCAACATGTTCGCCAACATGGCCTCGCAGTCGATCGAGGTGACCGAGGCCGAGCAGCCGCTGCAGATCCTGGCCTACGAGTTCGTCGCCGACCGCGCCGGCCCCGGCAAGTTCCGCGGCGGCGCCCCCTACCGCCGCGAGTACCGCTTCCTGGAGAAGGAGGCCGTCCTCCAGGTGCGCGCCGACCGCCAGGCGTTCCAGCCCTACGGCCTCTATGGCGGCCATCCCGGCCAGCCGTCGCGCAACACCCTCAATCCCGACACCGAGAACCGCAAGCTGCCCGGCAAGCTCACCATGATGATCAAGCGCGGCGACGTCTTCCGCCACGAGTTGGCCGGCGCCGGCGGCTGGGGCGATCCGCTGGAGCGCGCGCCGGCCAAGGTGCTGAAGGACGTGCGCAACGAACTGCTCAGCGTCGACGCGGCGCGCCGCCATTACGGCGTCGTCGTCGTGACCGACGGCTGGTCGATCGACGAGCCCGCCACCGCGAAACTGCGCGACGCCATGCGCACCCGGCGCGGCGACTGGACCGCCCCCGCCGTCCTCTGGACCGATCCCGACGACCTGACTGTCGCTCCGAGCCCCTCTGCGAGCATCGAGGCCTGAGATGACCACCTTCCGCATCGGCGTCGACATCGGCGGCACCTTCACCGACATCGTCTTCCTGGGCTCGGACGGCACCGTCCACGTCAAGAAGGTCTCCTCGACGGTCGGCGCCTACGGCCGCGCCATCATCGAGGGCATCGGCCAGGTCTTCGGCGAGACCGGCATCAAGGGCGGCGACGTCGCCGAGATCCGCCACGGCACCACCGTCGCGTCGAACGCCATCCTGGAGCTGAAGGGCGCGCGCACCGGCCTGATCACCACCAAGGGCTTCCGCGACGTGCTGGAGATCCGCACGCTGCGCATGCCGCGCCTCTACGACATCGCCTGGGACAAGCCGCCGCCGCTGGTCGAGCGCTATCTCCGCCTCGCCGTGGACGAGCGCGTCGACACCCACGGCAAGGTCGACCGGCCGCTCGACACGGCCGAGGCCGAGGCGATGGTCGACCGGCTGCTGGCCGAGGGCTGCGAGGCGATCGCCATCTGCCTGATCAACTCCTTCGCCAACCCGGCGCACGAGATCGCCATCCGCGACATCGTCCGCCGCAAGGCGCCCGACCTGCCCTGCTGCATCAGCTTCGACGTCCTGCCGGAGATCAAGGAGTACGAGCGCACCTCGACCACGGTGGTGAACGCCTACGTCCTGCCGGTCGTCTCGCAGTATCTCTCGGTCCTGACCGCCGCCCTGCAGGCGAGCGGCATGAAGGCGCCGCTGCTGCTGATGCAGTCGAACGGCGGCCTCACCCCGGCCGAGCACGCGGTGCGCCTGCCGGTGCACATCATCGAGTCCGGTCCCGCCGCCGGCGTCATCGGCGCCCAGGCGGTGGCCGCCGCGGCCGGCCTGCCCGACGTGGTCAGTTTCGACATGGGCGGCACCACGGCGAAGGCGTCGCTGATCGAGGCGGGCGAGGTCACCAAGGCGCCGGAATTCCAGGTCGGCGGCGGCATCCTCAGCGGCTCGCGCCTGCTCACCGGCTCCGGCTACACGCTGAAGGTGCCGGCCATCGACCTCGCCGAGGTCGGTGCCGGCGGCGGCTCGATCGTCTCGATCGACGCCGGCGGCTCGCTCCTGGTCGGCCCGCACAGCGCCGGCGCCGTGCCTGGCCCCGTCTGCTATGACATCGGCGGCACCCAGCCGACGGTGACCGACGCCAACGTCATCCTGGGCTATCTCAACCCCGAATATCTCGTCGGCGGCGCCGTGCGCCTCAACGCCGACAAGGCGCGCAGCGTCTTCATGGAGCGCATCGGCACGCCGATGGGCCTGTCGCTGGAGGCCGCCGCCTACGGCGCCTACCAGATCGCCGCCTCCAACATGATCCGCGCCATCAAGGCGGTCTCGACCGAACGCGGCCGCGACCCGCGCGGCTACACCCTGGTCGCCTTCGGCGGCAACGGCCCGCTCTTCGCCGCGGCGATGGCCGAGGCGATCGGGATGAAGCGCATCCTGGTGCCGCCGTCGCCCGGCGTCTTCTCGGCCTTCGGCCTGCTCTACGCCGACGTCGAGCACCATTATTCGCGCACCTTCCGCGGCCTGTTGCAGAGCCTGGACGTGGCGCATCTGGCGGAGATCTGGGAGGCGATGGCCCGCGAGGCGCGCGACCAGCTCCAGGCCGACGGCTATTCGGGCGCGCAGATGCGCGTCCTGCGCCGCGCCAGCCTGCACTATCAGGGGCAGACGTTCGAGCTGGCGGTCCCAGCCCCGGACGGGCCGATCGACGCGTCCCTGCTGGCCGCCCTGGAGGAGGCGTTCCACGCCGAGCACGAGCGCACCTACGGCCACCGTGCCGGCGCTGAGGAGCCGGTCGAACTAGTCGGCATCCAGATCGTCGGCCAGGCCGCGACCGGCGAGCGCCGCATCGCCGGAGCGCAGCCGGGGGGCGCCGCGTCCGGTGCGGAAGAGCGCGGCAGCCGCACATGCTGGTTCGGCGGCACGCACGGCTGGCTGGAAACGCCGATCATCGGCCGCGCCGCACTGCGCACCGCCCGCCCCGGCCCCTGCATCGTCGAGGAATACGACGCCACCTGCGTTGTCCCCCCCGGCGCCACCGCCGGCCTGGACGCCTACGGCAACATCATCGTCACGCTGGGGTGAGGGCCACCCCGGCCTGCTACGGCCGCATCCCGAACGTCCGCCGGCCCGGCTTGCGCAGCGGTGCCGCCAGGTCGGCGAACTCGCAGAGGAGCTTGCGGGTGTCGCGGGGGTCGATGATCTCCTCCACCCAGAAGGCTTCGGCCGTGCGGTGCGGCGAGCGGAGCTTGTTCAGGCGCGTCTCGATCTCGGTCAGCTTCGCCGCCGGGTCCTCGGCCGCGGCGATGTCGCCGCTGTAGGCGGCCTCGATGCCGCCCTCCAGCGGCAGCGAGCCCCAGCGCGCCGTGAGCCAGGCGTAGCGCATGGCGAAGCGGTTGGCCGGGGCGTGCACGGCGCCCGCCACGCCGAAGGCGTTGCGCACGACGATTGTGCACCAGGGCACCGTCGTCTGGTTCACCGCCGCCATGGCGCGCACGCCCTGGCGAATGGTCGCCGCCTTCTCGGACTCCAGGCCGATGAGGAAGCCGGGGCAGTCGAGCAGGTAGACCACCGGCATGTGGAAGGTCTCCGCCATGTCGACGAAGCGGATGACCTTCTGGCAGGTCTCCGCCGTCCAGGCACCGCCGTAGAAATAGGGATCGCCCGCCATGACGGCGACCGGCAGCCCGTCGAGCCGGGCGAAGCCGGTGATGATGGAGCGGCCGTAGAGCTGGCCCATCTCGAAGAAGGAGCCCTTGTCGACCAGCGCCTCGATGATCGGGCGCATCTTGTAGACGCGGCGGTAGTCCTTGGGCACCGCGTTGAACAGCATCTCCTCGCGGCGCTCGGGGTCGTCGGTCCGCTCGGCCCGCGGCGCCACGTCGTAGGTCGAGGACGGCAGGTAGGAGAGGAAGCGCCGCGCGCAGGCGAAGGCCTCTTCCTCGGTGTCGACGGCATGGTCGACGCCGCCGGCGCGGCACTGGATCTTCCATCCGCCCAGTTCCTGCTTGGTCAGGTCCTGGCCGGTGCGCTTCACGACCGGCGGGCCGGCGACGAACATCGCCGCCGTCTCCTTGGTCATCACCGAATAGTGGCTCGACGCGAGACGCGCCGCGCCCAGCCCGGCCACCGAGCCGAGGCCGAGACCGACCACCGGCACGTGCGACAGGTTCTCGGTGATGTAGTGGAACTGCGGCGTCGAGGGCGTGAGGCCGCCCGGCAGGTTGGCGCGGCCGGTGGTCTCGATGGTCTTCACCGAGCCGCCGCCGCCGGAGCCCTCGACGATGCGCACGATCGGCAGGTGCAGCTCCTGCGCCATGCGCTCGGGATAGAGCTGCTTCTCCTTGATCGTGGCGTCGGCCGAGCCGCCGCGCACGGTGAAGTCGTCGCCGGTGACGACGACGGGGCGGCCGTCGATGGTGGCGCGGCCGATGACGCAGTTTGACGGCGTCAGGCGGATCAGCTTGCCGTCCTCGTCATACTCGGCGCTGCCGGCGACGGTGCCGATCTCGCGGAAGCTGCCCGTGTCGACCAGCCCGTCGACCCGTTCGCGGATCGTCAGGCGGCCGCCGTCGTGCTGGCGCTTCACCTTGTCGGCACCGCCCAGCTCGCGGGCCATGCTCTCGCGCAGGCGGAGGTCGTCGAGTTCGGGCTGCCAGTTCATGTCGTCTCCTCGTGCGGGTGCCGGTTCGGTGGCGGTTGGGTCATGGGCTAAAGGGTTTCGGCGAGCGGCCGGACGCGGTGCTGCTCGACGCCGGTCAGCAGGTCGCGGACCTTGGCCAGCATGCCGAGCAGGCGCGGCCCGATGTCGGCGTGGATGCGCTCCTCGGGCATCGTCGCGGCCAGCCCGCCGACGGTGAAGACGAAGTGGGTGGCGTGCGCCGGCGACCAGAGCGCTGCGGCGACGCCGTTGATGTGCTCGATATGCTCGCCCAGCGAGAGGGCGTAGCCGTGGCGCTGCTGCTCGGCGAGGGCCCGCGGCAGGCACGCGGCGAGCAGGTCCCACTGCTCGCGGTCCTGGCGCTTCAGGTCGCAGAGCAGCGCCTCGCGCTCGGCCGGCGCCAGGGCCGCCGCATAGGCGCGCCCTGCGGCGGTGGCGCCGATCGGGATCCGCGCGCCGAGGGCGGAGTTGACGCTGGCGGCGCGGTGGCCGATGGCGTGCTCGATATAGACCATGTCGGCGCGGTCGCGGATCGTCATCCCGCAGACGGCCGGGATGTGGTCCGCCAGCTCCTGCAGGTGCGGGCGGACGGCGACGCGGAAGTCCATGCCGCGCAGGATGCCGCTGCCGAGTGCCGCCGCCCCCTCGCCCAGCTTGTACTTCAGGTCCTCGGGCAGGTAGGCGAGATAGCCGATCCGCGTGAGCGTGTAGGTCAGGCGCGACACGGTCGACTTGGGCAGGCCGGTGCGCCGCGCGATCTCCTGGTTGCCCAGGCGCACGTGATAGCCCTCGAAGCAGCGCAGCACGTCGAAGGCCTTGGCGACCGCGTTGACGAAGCCGCGGTCGCCGACACCCGGCGCCTCGGCGGCGTCGACGAGCTTGCGCGAGGTGCGGCCCACGGCGTCAGTCCCCCGCCATGCGCGGCGCGAACCGCCGCCTGCGTCCCGGCCGCCGCGCTGTCGACGCGGTCTCGATCATCGAACGTCTCCCCTGCCGGCTCCAGGCGCCGCATTTCTTATTCTGCATAGTGGAATAAATTTCCACTTGATCGTCAACTTATCTCGGGTCATCGTTCGGCCGCAATAGTCCGGACATCAACCGGGCAGCGCCGGTCGCCGGCGATGGAGAGGAAATGCCGCCAGCCGCGAAAACCGGGCGTCCCAGCCCGACCCGTGCCCTGCCGCCGCGCCGCGGCCGGGGCTTTGCGGCCGGCGGGATCGCCGCGTCGGCGTGTCTAGAAAAGCCAGAAGGAGGGAGTTGATGTCAGTGTTCTCGCGATCGGTCTTCGCCGGCATCGCACTCGCGGCGCTGGTCGCCGGCGGCGCCCAGGCGATGCCCGACAAGCAGCACGCCGTCGCCGCCGTGGGGATCGACATCACCACCGGCGACCCGCACAAGATCACCGGCGGCGGCGAATACATGTTCTTCTCGAACGTGTTCGAATCGCTCTACGGCCACGACCTCGACGGCAAGCTGGTCCCGCACCTGGCGGTGTCGCACGAGATGAGCGACGACGGCCTCACCTACACCTTCAAGCTCCGGCCGAACGTCAAGTTCCACAACGGCGAGGCCTTCACCGCCGAGGACGTGAAGTTCTCCTGGCAGCGTTCCAACGACGCGGAGATCAAGAATCCACGCGCCAGCATCGTCACGAAGAACATCAAGGACGTCGAAGTCGTCGACGACCTGACCGTCAAGGTCCACCTGACGAAGCCGAATTCGTCCCTGCTCGAGAATCTAGGCGAGTATTTCTACATGGTCCCGAAGGACTATGTGGAGAAGGTCGGCAACGACGCCTTCGGCAAGCAGCCGGTCGGCACCGGCCCCTACAAGTTCGTCTCGCGGCGCATCAAGGAGAACATTCAGCTCGAGGCGTTCAAGGAGCATTGGGGCCAGGTCCCCGGCGTCGAGAAGCTGACGCTGCAGATCGTGCCCGACGCCCAGACCCGCGTCGCCATGCTGCAGACCGGCGAGGCGGACATCGCCATCAACCTGCCGCCGCAGCTGGCGAAGTCGGTCGACGCCGGCGCCGACACCAAGATGGTCGTCAGCCCGAGCTTCCAGAACATCTTCATCGTCCTGAACATGCGCGGATCGGACAAGACGTTCGCCTCGACCAAGGTGCGCCAGGCGCTGAACCACGCCGTCGACAAGCAGACGCTGATCAAGAAGGTGATGTTCGGCTTCGCCACCCAGTCCACGGGGCCCTGCCACAAGGACATCATCGGCTGCGACATCGACCGCGAGCCCTACGCCTACGATCCGAAGAAGGCCAAGAAGATGCTGGAGGAGGAGAAGTTCGACTTCTCCAAGACCTACCGCATGTTCGGCCTGGCGCCGGGCCGCGCCGCGCAGAGCAAGGAAGTGCTCGAGGCGGTCGCCTTCTACCTCAACCAGGTCGGCATCAAGACCGAGACCGAGTTCCTGGAGTACGGCGCGTGGCTGGCCAAGCTGGGCGCCAAGGAGTTCGATACCTACGGCCTCTACTGGCAGAACTGGACCGACTACAACAACGACCCGATGGGCCGCCTGCCGCGCAACATCCGCACGGACGGCTACTTCTCCTGGTCGAGCTATCCGGAACTGGATCCGATGATCGACGAGGCCAACGGCATCGTCGATCCGAAGGAGCG
>Ga0114916_1000422_pt1 | contig 29284 bp, 19 predicted proteins | sample MalvirAntarct_66_FD_83501 | JGI IMG/M metagenome (GOLD analysis project Ga0114916, IMG submission 83501) | Marine viral communities from the Global Malaspina Expedition - Malaspina viral metaG Antarct_66 | ecosystem: Environmental > Aquatic > Marine > Oceanic | place: West Anvers Island... | reverse complement strand
GTAATAATCCACATTCAGTTTTAATAATAATTTTATTGCTAGTACCAATATTTATAATACTAATGTCCCTGGGTAATATATTAGTGTTACTAATTATTTTATACAAGACATTTTTGAATCATTTTTAATTATTTTATGTATTAGTTGAATTTATTTAGCTGAAAAATTAACTATGTGTGCCACCCAGGTTTACCTATTACAATTTACAGGCAGAAAGCGCAGTATCAGTTAACCACATAGTCTAATGAATGAAGACAATCCATTTTATTCTTTTTTTCACGATGTATACCCCACTTATTACGCCTCATCCAAAGCGTCTTACGACCAATTCCCAATAAGTTAGCCAGATCCTTTTCACTATAGTAATTCTGATATAGCCTGACAATTTCCTTGGTATATTGCTCTATAGACATGGGTTTTATCATTTTGTTAGTGGTTGATTCGTATAAAATATCCAGCCTTAATTGCTCTTTCAAAAAGTCAAAGTCTTTAATATTTAGCACTTTGCTATTTGACATGATAATTGCTCTTTCGATAGCATTTTCAAGTTCACGCACATTACCAGGCCAGTCAAATTCCATTAGATAATTAATCAGGCTATCACTGAAATGAAGATAATTTTTATTTAGCTTTTTACAGCAGCTTTTCATAATATGTTTAAACAGCAGGATAAAGTCATCACCTCTTTCTCTTAAAGGCGGGACAGTAAGATGAATCACATTAAGTCGATAATACAGATCTTCACGCATGTTCCCACGCTTTACCTCATCCATTAAATCTTTATTTCCTGCCGCAATAACCCGAATATTTACTTTATATTCATTATTGCTTCCAACCGGCCTGACAACTCTTTCCTCTAATACTCTGAGCAACTTTACCTGTAGAGATTTGTCTAATTCAGCGATTTCATCGAGGAACAGCGTCCCATTGTTTGCCTGGCGAATTAAGCCTTCAGTTTCATGTACCGCCCCGGTAAACGCACCTTTAACATGCCCAAAAAATTCAGATTCCATTAACTCAACAGGAATTGCACCACAATTTACAGCGAGAAATTTATTCTCTCTACGGTGACTATGTGTGTGAATTAATTTAGCCACCAACTCTTTTCCTGTTCCACTTTCTCCCTGTATTAATACAGTCGCGTCGCAGGGACCTACCTGTTTTATTGTCTTCTTCAGAATTCGCATATCTTCACTTTCACCAATCATTTCCTGATCGTTATCTAATGAATAAGTAACAGCACTGTTATGTTCATCATTATTATTCTGATCAACACTTATATTTATGATTCGATTGACTGAAGCGACTAATTGCGAATGAGTAAATGGAGGTTGAATATATTCAACAGCACCCAATTCAAGTGCCTGTTTTTCATATCTATGGGAAGTGTAATTTGTATAAATGATGGTTGGACAGATAATTTCTTCTGCCTCCATATATTTAAGTAACTGCAAACCTGTTTGTTTATTTAATACTAACTCACATAGTATTAAGTCTATCAGATCTTCTTTTAAGTTAAGTAATGCTTCATCAGTATCCAGCGCATGAATAACTTCCAGATTTTGTTTAGCAAAAATCTTTATAATATTGTTTGCAAATTCCAAATCGTTATCGACCAAGAGTATTCTAATCATGAATATAAACCCCTTTGTTTGGATGCTTTAGATATCCAGTATCCCTGCTTCTCTTACTTATCTGCTTAAATACTGTGGTATCACTATATTATTATAGCTATTATCACTACTTAAATATATTAGTAATGCTATTATCGTATAATTCGACCATCTTTTCTATAGTTACAACAAAATAATTAAATTTTTGATAATTCACGCTTATTTTCAAATGAAAACTCATAGTTTTGTCACTATTTGTGTAGAAAACGGAGGATTAAAATGACTTTATTGTTAATAAACAATACTTTTAATATAACCACGAAAACTTTATTAGTAAAAATCAATCACTTATATTTATTGTTTATAAATGATGTTCGTTGGAATACTGTTCAATCCATACATCTTGACTCCAATGAAATGTGTATAGACCGTGATGAGAATTAAAACCTGTTATATAGAGATATAAACTGGATTATCTGGAATTGCCAAAGAGAACATACGTTTTCAATGTAAGTGGTATTCATCTTAAGGATTAATGAATATAGATGATAAATAAGTATTAGTTACATCATTCCATACGCTTGATTATCTTCTTCAAGAAATTAAATACAGGTATGCTTCTGCTTTAGAATAAAATCTTCTACGATCAGTAATTACTACACAAAGGTCATTCCAGATTTATTGAATATTTAATTGGCCGGATTGAATCACACAATTTTCTTGCAATAATATTAGTATTACTAATATAGCTGATCTATAATGCTACTTGCTATGCAAAGAGGGTAATAATGATTGCAGGCAAGTGATTACAACTTAACACGCAAGCTAGTCGCCGAAATGATCGGCACAGGCTTTCTTTTGGCCAGTATTGTTGGCTCTGGCATTATGGTCGAACGCACTGCGGGCGGTAATCAGGCACTGGCATTGTTGGGAAGCACACTATCCACAGGAGCTCTACTGATAGTACTAATTCTGATGTTCATGCCAATTTCAGGCGCTCACTTTAACCCCGCAGTAAGTCTCGCTTTTCTTATAAGAGGAAGCATCTCAAAACTGCATTTCGTAACTTATATCTGCGCGCAGTTAGCAGGTGGGCTATTAGGGGTTATATCTGCTCATGCAATGTTTGCTGTTCCGGTATTAAGTGAATCAACTATCATGCGAACTGGATTTCCATTATGGTTATCTGAAATTATTGCTACATTTGGTCTTGTCGGTGTCATTCTGACACTTCTAAAAGCACGCCCATCTTCAATCCCCTACGCTGTAGGACTCTATATAGCTGCTGCCTACTGGTTTACTGCATCAACAGCTTTTGCTAATCCCGTTGTGACCATTAGTAGAGCATTTACAAACACAACGACTGGAATACAACTTATCAATGTATTCGCATTTGTTAGCGCACAACTTACGGGGGCTGTTTTGGCAGTTATTTGTTTTGGCTGGCTTCTGTCCTCAGTTAAAGCAAGTTGAGAAACCTGCAGAGTGAAGACATATAAAGACCAAAGACAAAAAAGAGCACTTATTTGCACCAGACCTATCTTCAGCCAGCAATAAAAAAAGCCCCTGATATAGGGGCTGTCTATTTTTACTGACGGTGGTTCGAGTCTACTACGAACTCTGCTCTCTTGATTTCTCTGTTAAACAGCCAATTTACAGGGAATAATTTTAAATACACCTTTTTACGACTCTTTCACTGTACTTCTACTGAAAATACAAGGACTTATATGACTTGACTGTATATCGAACCTTCGCAAAACAGGGAAATATCAGGGAATACGTATTTGGGTCAATTTTGGTTCTTTAAATCACGAAATTACTAATTCGCGATGTATAGTGGTTCGGTCATCACTAATCCGGCAGAAACCTACTTTATGGAGTTATTATAAATGTAACCAAATTTTCAAAATTCTCTAATAAAAATGTAACATTTCGAAAGTACTGTATTTTTACACAATACAAATATCAATTGCTATGACCGAATTGACAAATGATAAGCTTGATTCTTTATTAGAAAAATTTGCAAATAGTCACACAGAGTCAAATAAAGAAGTTATTATGAATTTATTGGACAATGAAGAAACAGGCTTAGGTTGTACACTCGTAGACGATTTGTGTACGTGGTTTTTGGCCATACCAGATTAAGTACAATCACATTCAATAACAACAAAATTAACAGTTAGACTAATTTAATAAAGCATTTTTTAATCATAAGACAAATGGGCTCATCGCTTTCTGATCAGATAAACTGATTTCTCATAGCATTTCAATATTGTCTAATTCTATTAGATACTGTTGTTAAAACATTTCAAATTTATAACAAAATATTTACTCTTTTAAATGACTGCCTTCTCTTTATTACTCAGGTAACAAATATTCTTGATCTTCTATTAAGTATTTATACTCGTCGACTAAATTTTCAATTTGCACTTTTTTAATTCTTGTGAATGGCTCGTTTTGACCCAGGCGATCCCAAAATCCTTTATCTTCATATTTTTCCAGAACTTCAAATCCTATCATAGATAGTGTCACATTATTTTTAGCACACGCATTTAACTCGCGACTTAATTCTGAAATTTCCTGAACTTTAAGAGCATTCTCATTTTCAACTTGACGCAAGTTGGTAATTGTTTCTCTAAATTTAGCGATTATTTCTTCTAATTTAATTTTTGCATTATCTAGACGTTCAGTTAATTTCTGTGAGAAGTTGGTTTTTTCATTAAGTTGTGATTGAAGTGAATTGACTTTTTTATCTGACTTTTCTTCATTTTTCTTAAGCTTTTCTAGTTCACTTTCTACTTTTTTTAGTTTATTTTTAAGCTTAGTATTTTCTGCAGATAAACGTGTTCTTTCTGAACCTAACTGCTGTATTAAAATCTGGGTTTGATCTGTAGCTCCTTCACGTGGTTCGGCATATACATATGTATTCATAATCACAAATAAAAAAATAGTGAAAATTACTAAATACTTATACATTATATTACCTATTAAAATTTTGCATTCAGGTCAAACTGAGCACGATCGTATCGGTAACTACAGTCAACCACATCACAATCTATACCGAAAAATTCTTGTCCTGAAATTTCATTCGTGCTTATCCATTTGAAGGATAGCCATGCATTCCTACCTAGCCCGTAATCGGCACCTAATATATAGCCTTCTGCATCTGTTCCACCACCATGGAAATCTGAATCTGTGAAGGCATCTAACACAGCATCTCTCTCTATATACTTATAGGCAGCAAATATTTTCCAATTACCTGCCAACGTTGTCTCCGGCCAGCCAAAATCAGCTCTGAATTGGTAGGCGGTTGTTTCTGCTTCATAATCTGGATTATTTAAACGTTCTTCAACATCATTGCTGTCATAGCCAATATTATCGACATATTCACCTGTCAACCTGAGTCTATACGGTGCAAACATTGTGAAATCAAGTTCACCTGTATAACTCAGCAATTCATAATCAGCTGCATATCCTAACAAAGGGCCTGCTAATGGATCATTGATTGCAAATAAAGTATTACCTTGTTGAAAAAATTCAGGCACTCTATATTCAAAAATATCATCCTCTCCATTAGGGGCTCGATCTCCTTTTATGTCATCATAGTGATAATAGGCAGCACCCAATTTAATAACACTTTGATTATTGAATGTATAACTGCCACCAAGTTGTGCGCCAAACAACCATGGGTCATTAGAAGATTCTGCGAATTCTTCAAGAGGGAATGCACCAAAGGTCAAGAAAACTTCTTTATTACTTTCGGTAAGATCATATAAAGAATCACTACCGGAAAAATTATGTCGCATTGTTGCTGCTGCACCTTCAAAGTTTAAATCACTATCCCAAATCAGATCACTACTAAACCAGGGGTTTGGGATTCTACCTGCCCATGCAGTCAACCAATTATAACCATCATTATTATGGCCTTTATACTTCAAGTAAGCCTGATCTATCACTGTATCGTATCTACCTCCTGAGTTACCCAGGGTTTGGTTGGTTGATACAGGATCTGTCGTATTTCCGGATGACAATCGAATTCTTGCATCTAAACTATTATTAACTTTGGCATCAATAGCCAAACGCATACGAATTCTTGTTCGTTCTCTATCATCTCTGGTGTTTAAGAATGCTATATCTCGACTGTCATTTATCTCCCTAACATCCAGATAATTTATGCTGTTATTTTCATCCAGATATTCACCATCCGCTCGTACGCGAATGTCCCCACTAACCTTAATTTTATTTAACCACTCAGGCAAAGAATCCTTAACTCCCCAGCGATTAGTGGCTGCATGCTTAATCACATCTTCAGTGACTTCTGCTCGTAATTCATTTCTGACTTGATCACGAATTTCTTGCTTGACAATTTCTGGCACATATTGAACACGTACAGTATCTTCTGGTACTTGCTCAAGTTTCTTTATCTCTTCAACTTCAGATGCCGCAGTTGTCTGTGCTGTTTCTACTAAAGACTTAGCTTGCTCAGGTGTCATTACACCTTGCTCAACCAATTTCTGCATTAAATTAATAACCGTATTCCTTAGTACTAATAAGTCTTCTTTCTCATCAGCCATTAAAGTAATTGGACTGAATGTTAATATTGTAATTAAAGCAACACTTATACTATTTATTTTATTTTTCATAGCAATTTATAAATTATCTTGAACGCATTCCTAAAGTAATTGGCATATTAATATCGCTTGGTGGTGCTTCTGAAATTCTGGATACAGTTGAAAGTGCATTATTTATATAAGAATCTAGCTCTAAATCACCTGTTGAGTCCAAGAGCTCGAATCTAGTCACTTCTCCATTTTTATCTAACCAAATCTTAAAATTTACTCGGTATTTTTTTAATCTTAATCGTTCATCTTCATTCAATTTATCCAGCAGTTCTCCAACAACAATATTGGAATACCATTTAAATCGGTCACCACTTGCACCACCAATTAATGAGCGGCCTCCTTTCCTTTCCAGCAATCCAAATGCATCACCACCTGCTCCACCATCTGCATCAAGTCCTAATTGGTCTCCAGGAGGTGGTTCCATATCCGGCAATTCCGGGATATCTTCCGGTTCAGGTATATCTATTTCTTCTTCTATTTCAGGTTCTGGAGGTGGTGGCTCCTCCTCCACTTCAGGTGGCGGTGGTGGGGGTCGTATCACTTTAATTTCCTGAATAGTTTTTTTTGGTGGTTCAATCTCCTGACTAAAAAATCCTCTTAAAAACCAAATCGCACTGCCAGAAAGCATAAGTACTAATGTAAATATTAATACTGTCTTTAATTTGTTATTACTATCATCTTCATTTTCCATACACATTGGTCAGCCATAGAACGATTACTTAACAACTTTCTGGGTCACTAAACCTAACTGTGTAATTTCAAGTCTTCCTGCCAAGTCGAGAATATCCACAATTCTTTGATAAGGATTTATGCCATCAGCTTTAATAATGATCGGTAATGTGGGGTCGGCTGCTTTATATTGTCGCAATAATCCTTCAAGCTCAGTAAGCGTGACAGGAAATGTATCTAAATAAATAGTTCCATCTTCTGTGATTGTAATTGCCTTAGTTCTTGGTTCAGCGAGTGACGGTTGAGAACTTGCTTTTGGAAGATTTACTTGTATTCCTTGCACAGTTGCCGTTGTTAAAATAATAAACATCACTAACAGGACATATGCCAAATCCAGCATGGGAACAACATTTATCTCATCGTACAAATCACCATCTTCATGAGCACCTTCAGCCATTGTTATTACTCGCCATATTCTTCTGCAATTCGCGCTTCAAATTCATCAGCAAATACACGCATATCTGCCGACACTTCTTTTATTTGAGAAGCCAAGTAGTTGTATCCAAATAAGCATGGAATTGCGACAGCTAGTCCTGCCACAGTTGCAACAAGTGCTGCTGATATACCAGGCGCAATTGCATTCACATCCACATTGCCTGCTAAGGCAACTTCAGCAAACGTAATCATCACTCCCATCACTGTTCCAAATAGGCCAATAAACGGACCACCACTAATAGCAATAGTCAGTAATACCATTTGTTTATTTAGACGTTGACCTTGGCGAACCATCTCTGTATCCATGCCTGCACGAATTGTAGCCACTGAATTAGGCGATAGTATTTTTGCGCGAGAAGAACCTACGGTGGAAGCTTTAAATCTCGCTTGCAGCTCATGCATACCAACCTTAAAAACTCTATTTAGCGGTGATTCCTTCAATTTTTTATCATCAGAATTAACACTTTTGTAAATACTTGCTAAGGATGCTGTATTTGAATTTTGCTCTAATGAATCATTCACATAACGTCGTTGAAATAGAGCATTAGCTTTGCGTACTTTACTTAAATAGATTCCTTTACCGAACATAATCATAAATGATATAACTAACATAACTGCTAGTATCCCGGTTGTTATCTTTCCTTCTAAGGTTAGTTTGGAAAGTGAAAAAGCAATATAGTTGTGCTCTTCTCCTGCACCTTCTTGTTGACCATCTGCACCTGCACGTAATAGTGACGCATTTAAGCCTTGACTATTAGAATTAACTAACACCCAATCATAAGGAACATCTGTTTTTAAAATTCTTAACTCATCTATTTGACCAACAAATCCTTGAGCACCATCCACTTTGTTGCCTAATGAGATAACCCCTCCCATTTCTTCAATGGCAACTTCCATATCAGCATATTCAACACCATCAACAAATAATGCAACACGCTCTTCGTTCACAGTAAATGTCACGTGATGCCATGACTCTAACGTTAAGCCTTCTGATGTCTGTTCAGTACGCGTATTAACAACACCATCACCTTGTACATTTATATATTCTACGTATGGGATGTCAGCATCAATTTTCAAACTCAGGCTTGAACCATCTTCAGACTGATAAGTGAATATATCTGCTTCAGTTTGTGGTTGTGAGAAATTCATCCAAAAAGATACGGTATAACCCGACTCAGGAATTAGACGTAGCGAAGGTGACGCTGGAATAATGAGGCTTGATTCTCCGCTAAATTGCACACCATCACCGATGACTGCAACATTACTTACCTCGGATGTGTTAGATTGTGGATGATTGTTATATGCTGTTTTATCTGATGGAGCGCCATCAAAATGATAAACCAATACATCGTCAACACTGTAAGTGCTCGCAGGATCTTCACCTTTAACGGCAGTTTGATTACCGTAGTACATATAAATTTTCTCAAGGTTACTACCCGGAATCAGACGCGGTATTTTCACCCAAATCAATGCCACCTGCTGTGTAGCATCGTAAAATTCAATATGATGTTTTAATGGCGTGATGTCATCACCTGACATAAAACGAATATCTTCACCTTTTGGTAATGTGTCGTTAAAGTACGTGAAGTTACCCAAATGAAGACGAATTAATACTACTGCTTCATTTACTGTGTTTTCAATTGTCAGTCCCGTCGCAGAAGTATCGATTATGAATTCTTTACGGTAATCCCATTCTTTATTCCACCATGCATGTGCTGATTGAATAAATAGAAAAAATACTAAGACAAGCGATGTTAAGATTCGCATTAATAATTACTTACGGTTAAATTTATCGGAATCGATTTAACCGGCAGGGTATCGCAATAAAATTACAGATTTGTGACTAACAAGAATATTATAAATTTAATTTTTTCACTAAGAAATCAGTGTATTATTAATTTTGCTTTATCGTCTCTGTCTATTATTACAAAATTGTAGTATTAGTGTCACACACACTCTTCTTGCGTGTTATCACATACAGTCAAATCAATACCTGCAGTTTTTTCTTTAGTATTAGTACTTGCAGTATCATCATCGTTTCCAAAGCCAAGTACGAAAACCTCAAGCCATTTAAGCGCTGAGGCTCCTAATCCCTGCGATGCTTGATCTTCTGCGGTACCTAATGCCTCATTATCTACAGCACCATTCACACTGGCACTGGTAGAGTCTGCTTGTGTAGTTAGTGCAATCGGAGGACCTGACTCACTGAGCTGTACACCTGAAACTTCTCCACCCACTGTAAAGTTATCTCTGCCGATCACTTCATCAGCCGCTAAAATTAATGATCCGCCGACATCAATCCCAGCATCACCTGCATCAACAACACCATTAGGCACACCAAAAATAACATTCCCGGGTGAGACATCAGGATTGGTTGACGCTGTTCGAATACCACTACCAGAAATGGCAGCCGCAAATTCAGTGACTGGGACACCATCTACAATTCTTGTTACTGGCGGTGGTATCTGCAAAGCAGTCTGTGTACCTCTTCCTGCATCCACATTACCTAAAGATGACCAGAAAGTGATATCGCCACCTCCGAGAGCAAATATTCGCGAACGATTTACATTAACATCGTTGCGCGCAAAGATATTTATATCACCTTCACGTTGAGTAATAATGCCGATTTCATCAGTGGCACGTGCTCCGGCTACTGCCGATGGTAAACCTGCATCAATTTGACCATTGGGAACAATAATGCTGATATCTCCTCCTTCCAATGTTTGAATACGACTATTGAACATAGAAAGATTACCCGCAGTAAGTTCACTTTGAGGAAAATAAGCTTCGATGATGCCAAACCCGAGATCAAAATTATCTCGATTTAATCCACCGTCAGCGCCTCCAAGCGTAGCGATAGTGGCGGAAGTTGCTAACACATCGAACAAGATCTCTGACAGAAGCCCACGTTTTTCTGCTTGTGTCAATTGATCAAATACTTCAAATGCTTGAGAATCACTCAGTGAAACACCTTGGCTGTCTTCAGCTAATCCAACAATACGGTCTGTTAATCGCTGTTTTAAACGCGTTAATTGCTCAAGTGTTTGTGCGGAACTAATTGGCTGTTTAGTGCCAGGATTAACACCTGCGATATTATTAGCAAGAAGCGCATTACCCAAAGCACCCGAAGTAAATTCATCGATGATTTGTAGAATTTGATTTGCCGTTAAGCTTTGGAGAAAAGACTTTTCTATACTTGTTCCGGCTGTCACTAATATTTCTGCGCCTTGATCAGCAAGAAATTGATTATTTAAATTACCAGATGAAACAATACCTAACGAAGAACCTAAATTAATATCTCTACCCGCAATGACTTCTAACCGTCCTTGCCCATCAATTAACAATTGAGACTCATTTGAAACTAATGCGCCATTGTTATTACGCTGACTTGGGAACGATATATCTCGTAACGCTTGTATGCTAGATACATTATCAGCACGATTATGTTGAATATTTGCATTTAGATTGACGATATCATTACCTGCAAAAATATCTACCGCCTCAGACAGTATTAAATTTAAGGCACCTCCAAAGGGTTCGATATTACCTGTCCGTGCGACAATAGCAGAATTATTTGTGTCATTAATGTGCACAGGTGATTGCGCATGTCTGATCTCGGCAGACGCGTTATTGGCTAATAATGCGGCCACATCCCTGCTGCTTTTAACCGGCTGAATGGGGTCAGGTAAACTACTTGGATCACTATCCGACAATATTAGATTAACTGCACTCCCCCCCTCGAGAGTACCCAGACTACCCCAGGCTAATGCTTGTATCCCGCCAATTTCAGAAGGGTTTAATGTAATAGAATCTGCAAATCTGATATCCCCTTGAAGTGCTGTCAAATTGACAATTCCAGGCGCTAAACGTAACGCCGTAAATGCATCTGAGCCTGACGCATTTAATCCTGTTGCATCAATTGCATCGATACTGGCAGCATGCACAATGTTTCCTGAAATTGAAGTAACATTGACCTGATTATTCGCTGTGTAAGTAGAAAAATAAGTTTCTGGAAAGCGCCCCAATACTGCAAATAATGCCTGGTTTGATGCTTGAGGCAACAAAAATGGATTCGTCACTGCACCAAGATTAATATCTCCACGCGCTGTCACATCGACACTTGAATCACCCAAAGCCAGCACTAAGCGAGAAGCATCATTACCCAATAAGCCAATAGATCCTCCCGCACTAATGCTAGCGGTACCTTTTTCAGCATAAAATTCACCACCGATAATATCGCCACCCACTGACACAGCAATATTACCACCACCGAACACTTCTATTGCATTGTCAGTGGCAATAAATCTTGGACCTGGTAAGGCACGAAAATCTCCCTGATGAATAGCGACTGTGGGCACAGAAATTGAAATATTAGAAAGATCATTTCCAGCATTGACAGTAACATTGCCACCACCCAGTGCGCCAATGCCTTGATTAAACTGTTCGTAGTTGATTCCCCACATCGTAGGCAGTGTGACAACACCAAGTTCAAACGATTCTGTTTCACCCCAACGGTATAGCCATTGGTTTACAAATTGTTGGTTATCAACACTACTAACATTGCCTACTGCATTGAAGACAATGTCACCACCGTCACGCCCCATTTGGGCGCCATTTAATAACGCAGCAATTAGCGGATTAAATCCGTCTGATACATTATCTAATAGTGTACCCAAACCAGCATCTTTACCTGCTGTATAGACGACGCTGTTTTGATTAACAAGTGTAATATCTCCACCGGAGGAAAGTATAATATCCCCTGTGCCAGTTCTAACGCTTACATTTCTGTTAACAGTTAAATGACCTTCTGCATTATTAGTCGAGTAAATATCAGATGATGCCAATTCGGCTCCAGAAATAATATTATATGACCATGACTCATCGTTTAATAACCTATCGCCATTATCAAAGCCATCACTAATATTATGATTAATATTTACGTTATCTGCCGCTCGAAATGTGATTGTCCCCGGCATACCATTATAACGTAATGTAGAAAAATCAAGTTCACTTTCTGTTGAAAGATCATTAGTACTTTGAAATTCTACACTTGCTGCGAATCCAAAATTTGTCTCTGTGCTTTCATTCACTTCGCTGAGTAGTGCATCACTGTTTATATTCAAATAATCAACCACTTCACCAAAAGCATTGATTGCATCAGTTTGAGACACACCGCTATCAGTGAATATAGAATTAACACTAAGTAAGTTTTGAGTAGAAGGCCCATCAAAATTCCACGTGACACGATCGGCAAGATTGTTATTATCAAGATTGACATTAATACGACCAAGCAAGTCACCTGCATCACCACCTTGAATACCTGCTGATAGATCTAGTTGGCTGCCAGCTAATATATTGATTAGCCCATTTTCTGAGCTGACTTCAAGTTCGATACTGCCACCGTTACCTAGATTTTCACTATTTGAGCTTGCATCGACAATTGCACCAGCATTCAACGACACCTCATCTAGTGCAACCAAACGAATTCGTCCACCATTCAGACCTGAAGCATCAATGATACCTCCATCATTAACGATGACAGAACCCGTATTGGATACCAGTTGTACATTGCTGGCTTTAACTTGGTCACCAGCATTTACAATTATATCTCCAGAATTAACACGTAGATGACGTTTTTCAAATGCACCAGCAGCATTTAACACTTGATTGAGAGTGGAAAAATCATCAATGGAATTTGCATTAACATCAATACTTCCACTGATACCTGATTGACTAGATGCCTGTGCAAGCAATTCACCGCCATAACTAAATGTGCCGTTTGCAGCATCAACAATTAAAGCGCCTGCATTACCACCTAATGAATGTGCTGATATATTGATAGACGCATCTTGATCGGTAATGACGTTACCGCCACTACTTTGTAATGTTACATTGCCGGATGATACGTACTGCTTAGCCACCACAAAGTCTCTTTGCGTGCCGCTGATATTAATATTTGCATTTGAAGCTAACGTAATATTGTCATTTGCATTGACATTAACATTACCACCTGAATTTATTATAGCCGCATCAAGATTCAAACTATTTAAATTCAGCATCAGGTTTGTGCCAATTCCGTATTGTGCGATTTGTTCATTTGATACTGATTCTAATGATGAAATTGAAACATCAGCATTATCAGCATTAATGGTCAATGATGCTCGATCAAATCCACTAATTAAAGGTGTGGTCATGATTATGCTGTCACCGCTATAGGTCAAATCACCAGTACCCGCATAATTAACCGCTTGAGTTGCACTCAGATTCAATACATCGTATCCATCAATTCGGTATTGGCCTTCGCCAAATTCAATTGTAGTCGCATCTATATTCAGCAACCCATTTCCTGTTACGACATCGAGATCACTGGCTACATTATTACTGGTATTTCGAATAACAAAATCATTCAATACGATTGAATCAACACTTGCAGTGACGCCATTCCCGCGCACATTTGGTGCATTAAAAACCAATCTATCTAATGTTAGATTTGTTTCTTCTGAAATATCAATAGTAGAACGACTACTTAAGACGAGCTCATTTAAGTTAATTGTTTGTAATAAATCACTATTGACATTCAAATCTGCAGCATCTGCAAATACACCATCACCCAGAGAAATTGAATTAGCAGATAAATTCAATGAGCCATTATCGAGAACAATAGCGCCATCCAGTGTTGCCTGATTCGTTACATCTATTAATACAGAATTTGATGCATTAATTTCAGCATTCTCTGCAAGAATAAGATTGCCATTATTACTATCCGTTGTGTTTGTTCGCTTGACAATCGTTTGATCATTTGATGACACGCGTAAAAGCGTACCATCACCGTCTATGAGTAATGTACTTAGCGACGCATTAGAATTTTTATCGGTATTGGTAGATACACTTGAGTTTTCCTGTAAGCTGATAGTCTCTTTAGCAGCTAACAGTATTTCATTGCCACTAAATTGAGTACCTTGAGTAACGATGATTTCAGAAGACTGAACATCTAGTGTTGTACCTTCATCTGAACTATCGGAATTACGTATTCCACCGATCAAAATACTTTCTGCATTAGTTTTTTCAAGCGCATCTGCATTAAGTGTTAAAAACCCTTCTAAGCCAACATCATTCTCATCATCAACAAGAGCAATTTTATCTGCACGTATATCAATAAGACCACCACGACCAGCACTAGAACCTGCTTCCAAGTTACCAAGAAAATCCAAGTTATCAGTTGCAGAAACAACAAGCCTGCCAGCATCAATTGGCAGGTTTAAGCGTGAAGAAGGGTTATCTCTATTCGTATCAACAAAGAAACTATTAGCAGAGGTCACTCTATATTCTGCAAATCGACCTAAATCTCTATTTGCAATAACAGAAAATCTACTTTCAACAGAATCGATGATAGAGGTATTGGAAACACCAAGCCGAGCTCTAACCAGCGTTGAACCATCACTTGATGCAATCGCTTGTGCCGAAGATAAGTTATCAAATTCGGATGCTGCTTTAATCAAATAGGCGCCAGGTAATAATGCATAGCGTGCGGGAAGTAGTGTATAACGGCCAGCAGGCAGTCCACCGCCATCATTGCTAAGTATAATTTCCTGCCCTACCTGAAATTGAGAAAAATCTGATTCAGCGATATCAAAAGGCGCAAATCCAGATGAATAACTGGGAATAATGGCATAACTATTATTGAATAAGTCTGAGTTCAGTATATCTGTTGAACCATTAGGACCTGGTATATGTTCATAAGCAAGTAAATTTCCATTGCCTGATGTATTCAATGTCGCATCTTCAGCAAACTCTACATTACGGCTGTTCAGGCTGATTACTTTTTCTGGAAGGTCATTAAATACAAATGTGAAAGAAGAGGCTCCTTCCTGAGTCGTATATACCCAATCACCTGCTTCTGTACGCCCAAAAGGTATACTCTGATTATCTAATGAAACAGATGTAGTGCTACCGTTTAATAGCTGCAGAGACAAAGGGGCAATTAAGTTTATCTCACCAGCTGGCGCTTTTATAACACCTCTATTGATAATGGTTGGTGAATCAATTGTGAGCTTGCCCGCCGCTGAAAGCACAGGAGTTGCATTCCCATTGCCATTAATTTCAACGACCCCTCCCGCATCAATGATAGAAGTAATATCACCGGTAGTTTCATCAATCTCTGCATTCAACTTGTGCTGATTGATAATAGAATATTCTGTCAAAGTGCTAGGATAAATTTGATCGGCTGTTACCGTTAGGTCTCCATAAAAGTTCAAAGATCCATTTGGCAACTGATCACGGCTAAACACTCCACGCAAACGCACATCGCCAGAACTGTTTAAGAAAACATCAATATTAGCATTAGATTCCCCAGTAATACCAAGATCGCCAATTAAATCGATAAAATTGGCATTAACATTCAACACACCACTATTACCACTAACAGAACTATCAGGGGATAAATTTATGGGCACTAAGTTCTGATTGTTAGCGAGTGTAGGACCCAGAGAGATATAATTTGATGCTAATCGAACATTCTTGTCATTCAGGTCAATCAGTACATTATCTAACACAATACTTTGACGAGTAGAGAATGAAATATCACTAGTTGCTTCAAGATTGATAGCATTGAAAGTTACATTATCAAAACCACCATCCTGTAGACGTTGTACATTGACTAATGCGCGTCTATCAAAACGCTCTGGAATATCATCTCCACGAGCTACTGCAAAGTTTACATCATTACTGCTTAACTCAATGGTTGGGATCAATTGAGGTGGAAGCACTGATACACCTTCAAATGCCAGCTCATCACTACTTAACTGACCACCGTCATTAGTCATACGTATGGAAATTTTTCCATTAGAAGCGAGGTTACTCGCGGCTTTTGCGCGCAATGTGGAATTCAATATTATGCCAATATCTGAAGCTACGTCTATTGATCCGGCATTAGCATAATCCGTGTAAGTCCTTATATTGCCTGCATCAAATACAGTAACCTGACGCGACACACCCGACACATCTAGCACCGAACCCTGTTCTGCAACAACAAACCCACGAACTGCTTTGATAGTAATATTACCTGCATCCAGCACATCCAGATCTGTAAATGATGAATTAGAATTCGTCGGTCGCTCTATCACAGTACCGCTTGCATTTATTCTGGCGTTGTTGCCAATCCATAAGGTTTGATTACGCAAGAATCCTAGATCAAACCGTGTCGCTAGACCAAAATATTTAGGATCAACGATACTTAATGAAATATCACCAGCACGTGCATTTAAAATCCCGTCGACATATAAGCTATTATCACTGACTAATTCTAAACGACCTCTTGCATCAAGATTAATTGATGCGCCAGCCTCAATTTCCAAATTACTCAACCCTTTTAGTTGATTATCAGCGATAGTCGATTGATTGGATTCGAGACGTAAAGATACTGGTGTCCGTACATAATCAGGCAGACTCTGAATGGTACTAAAATCCTCTATATTAGAATCGGTAGCCGCTAATGATGCTTGAAACTGGTTAAGCACATAATTTTGCATGCGCGGATTGACTGTTGCAGAAGCATCCACAGTTAATCCATTTCGATTAGCAATTATGTCATAGCTCGAAAACCCACCTTGAGAGAAAAAGTTTTCCGCTAAATAAAGCGTATTAGAATCTGCACCTGCCCCAGCCGCATTAATTTCAACTTTATTAGCTTCTATGGTCAAGGAACCACCTTGATTAATACCATAAGAACGCAGTGTTCCATCCAATCTTAAATTTGAAGCTGATAATGGTCGGTTAGATTTAATAATTATGTCGCCACCTGAACCTGCAATTACATCACCTACACTATCTATATAAGCACTCCCAGAAGCGTCAATCACAGAACCACTGTTAATGGCTAAGTCACCTGTCGCAGATAATTCAACAGTACCACCATCTGAAGCAATGACAGGAAATGAAGTTACTTGCGTATTGGAGTTATTTACCCAACGGCCAGACACATCTAGTAATGAGCCAGAGTTCAATCTTAGAGAACCATCAGCAATGTTCACCAAATTATCGTCGGCAGTCTTTAAATTAATTGTTCCACTAGGAATGACAATAGACCCATTAACATCTATTTCACCTGCTGTCGCATTAAATGACCCATTAGTTTGCAGGTTTAAATTTGTATTGTTTGCTATGAATAAATTTCCCTGATTCTCTAAAGTAATATTTCCAATACCAGAATTATTAAGCATAGCGGAATTCAATTTTACGACATGATTTAAATCAAGCACTGAATTGATATTAAAACCCATTGATTCAATATTATTTACATTAGAAATTTGTGCATTACGAGTTAAGGAAGCGGTTAAATATAATATAAAATTGGATAATTCAGGCGATTGAATGTAGCTCCGTGCAAAAGCCGGATTTTCTCCTAGAGACATTGCCTGGCTTCTTTGAAAACGCCCTTGCACAACACCTCCTGTCAAGTTTCCTTCTAAAACAGCATCATGACTAACAATTCGTAATGTTCCACCATCTTTTCCTTCTGTATAACTTGATACAAAATTACTATTTGTCGCATCTGAGATAGCATCATAGCGAAGAGTAGGATCTGCTTCGCCAACATCAATGACGTTATTACCACGCACCAATAAAGTTGTATTTATGTAACCACTTTCATTGAAAACCTGACCACCCGAAACATCGATACTTGATCCTGTAGTTAATATCACATCTCCATCTGAACGAAGATTGACTTCTCCACCCGTTGATAAACGTTCCTCTACCTGACGCGCAATCCCTGCGATTGCATTAGAGACATCAGCTAGTTCTGTACCGATACGTGCGTCGATAAGAATTTCCTGATCTTGTAGTACTCCATCTTTCTGTGCGGGTACATCCGCAAGTTCATTAGAGCGAATTTCAGCAGTAACCTGATTTCGTGACACTGAGACTGACGTGGTAGTATCACCTGAAACATCAATGTAACTACCAGATTCAACTAATATTCTTGAATCATTTTTAATATTAGTGATGGCATTATTTGAAGGATCAGTGGTGGCGATAACATCGACATTACCACCCGTAGCTATTACAGCAGAATTTTTCTTGAAGTGGACGGTTTTACCCATAATTTCCACACTAGATACCTGTTGTTCCTGAGCATCCGTTACATCCAGCACTGAAGCATAGTCAGGTAAAATCTCAGTTTTACTATTTTCATCAAGTGTTACTGAGCCTGCTGATGTTGCAATCGCTGCGGTAGGATTAATATCATTATCGAAACGAGCACTATCTCGGGCAAGTAATCGTATAGACCCATTTTCAAGTACTGATGTAGTGGCTGATAATGAACCCGCTTGACGCACAGCTTGACCTATTAAAGTGATATTCCCTCGCTCAGCAATCACTTCACCAATATTCTCGACACTACCACCAGTCGATAGCTCAACTAACAAACCCCGTATACCAGTATCGGCATCAGAATATAAATACACATGGTCATCAACACCTGCCAATAGTGTTTGCCCTCCAGGCGTAGATATAGTCCCTTCATTGACAACATTGGGTGCAAGCAAAAATATTCGACCACCATTTTCAGTTGAAAGTAAAGCACCTTGTTCAGCCTTGATTAATGCGCCCTCTTCTGATCCTCCAGAGAATGCGGGCAAACCTGATTCGATTGCCGTTGCAATATTCAAATCATTAAAAACTTCATCGGAAATATTAAGTGTAGAAGCAATTAACCCAGATACATTTACCTGGGAATTTCCACCAAATACAATTCCATTATTATTGATAAGATATATCTGTCCATTCGCATTTAATGAACCCAAGATTTCACTAGGGACTCCCTGATAAATTCTATTTAGAGCTGTTGAAGTTGAACTTGGCTGGACAAAATTTACGTTATTGCCTGCGCCAATATTAAAACTCTTCCAGTTTAAAATGGCTCGATTTGTCTGTTGAGTAATGGTGGCATTAATGCTATCTGAAGTAAGTTCGGCAATTCCCGAGCTTACAAATTGATTTATCCCTGAACCGCAGCTTACCCCTGAACCACAGGCAACGGGAAGTTCAGCATAAGTAAGAATTGGTAAACTAGCGAATATAATTGTGTAAACACACTGAGAAAAAAATGCTCTAATCACACAAATTTTCTGCAGGAATGTTAATTTTTTCTGAGATTTCTGATACATCGCCAGAGAATAAAGGCTAAATGTTAAAGAAAAATGATGAAATTATTACAAAACAGTCTTATCGGTGATATTTTACTGAAAAATGCATTCTGTCATCATCTTTTTCTGTCGAATTAGTTTCTTTAAGTGGTCGCGCCCATGACAACGATCCTTCAAAATCATTCCGTAATGTAAAGCGAACACCTGCCCCCACCCCGAGCAAATCGAAACTAGATGCCTGTTCAGGTAACGCATCTCGAATTTCACCTGTCGCCCAGTCAACAAAACTAAACAACTGTACATGGTTTACCCATTTATATTGTTGTTCAAAAAGTATTGGTGAACGTAGTTCCATACTAGTATTGATACCAAAATCAACCAACACATCTGATTCGAGGTAACCACGCACACTGTCGACTCCGCCTAAGCTGTACTGCTCATTACTAATTAACGGTGAACCTGAAAACTGACCCGCTACTTTTGAATGTAAGTGATAGTCCGAAACTAACTCAAAGTCTTTATTAATGTTTCCCGTAAAATAAATAAAGTTTGGATCGGAGCCAGCACGTTTGTCTTCAAATTCCGGTTCATTATTGTATATTCCTCGCACACCAAAATTAGTGGCAAAGTTGAAATTAGTAGGCATACTGTTCTCATGTAACACAGTACCGCCATAAGCCAGTGAAAATGTGCCATATTCAATTGCTTGTCCTAATTCTGGCGAGCTAATCCCACCTAACAGAATACTGTCATCAAAGTCTTTATAGTCAAATCCTGCAACAATATTATGATAAATGTTTCCTGAAGGTATAAGAGGCGCAATAAAACGTGAACCGAAAATTTTTCCATTACCGATCACAGACAAATCACCAATAGTGGCAACGTCACTCTCAGAGTCAACCGCATAAAATAATAATAAGTTTTTTGAATTCTCAGGTTTATATAAATAGTTGAGTGACCAAACGTCTACCTCGTTTCTATCTTTAGGAGAAGTTTGATAACTTATCGTGGCACTGTGTTCCTTTTGCCACAAGTTATCATAAGAAAGTGATGCATTGAGACGATAATCGGTGGTGTCAGGAGTATTACGATCATTAAGCTCCAGGCTATAGTGCAAAGGAGACTCATCCTTAACTTTTAATTCCATCTCTACTGTGCCAGGCGTTTTCCCCGGACGTAGTACAGGAGTAATACTACGATCTCGAGATCGCGCATTCAGTAGAGCCAGATCATTCTGAACTTCATTAATATCAGGGACTTGCTCTTTTTGCAAAGATGGAACAAGTGATTTAATTCGGCGATTAGAAAAATAACGAGACCCAGACACTTTTACACGCTGAATACTCGCCTCAGTTACTTTTAGACGAATAATGCCTGATTCTACTTGCTGCTCAGGTATATCAACCAATACCGTTGCAAAACCGATTGCATGATATCGTTCTTCCAAGGAGGTTCGTGCTTGTTCAACCACCTCTAATGACTTGTCAGGTCCAAGAAACCCATAGACTGCTTTTTCTATCTGCGTACTATCAAGTAACGTGTTGCCTTCAATTCTATATTCCCATATGTCGAATGTATTCTCTTCAGCTGTTGGCAAAACCTGAGATGATTCTTTTGCATACACCTGAGTACTCAATATAACATATAGAGTCAACTGGGCTAATAAAAGAATAGCGATGCAATTTATAAATTTATATTTCACTTATGTAATTGAATGACATGCCAGGCACACATGTTTATGACAGATGAGTAATAATTAGTGGTGAAAATTCTCTGCTTTCTGATGCGCAATACTTCACTATTAGTATTACAGAATTATTTCAATAGAAAGAGTTCTTTAATTTAGCATTACAAACATAAAAAAAGCCGGGGATTAACACCCCGGCTTTTAACTTACAATAACCAGTTAACTGGTTAGCGTACATCTAACAATTACAAAGCACCGTCATAATCAAGAATTGCCGGTCCCGTGTAAACTGGAGTACGACAGTTATTCAACTGACCACCGACTTCATGTGTTACAAAAGCACAAGGATTTGTTGTTGCACCAAAACCTGTTGCACCTGAGTTCACATCACAGCCTGCTCCATGAACAACTAATGAACCACCGAACCACTCACCAACTTGACCAGCTGTGTAAGTTTCTGATGCATTAGCTGCTGCCACTGCTGAAGGAACCGCAAAGTTAGCAATTAATGTCTGTAAGATATTTTCTACATCCTGTGCATTTCCAGTATCTTCAACTGCATGGAAATACTCTCGAGATGCAGGTGCACGAAGTTGTAAAGTTGATTGAACGGCATCAAACCATGCACCATTTGCAACATTCGCTAGTGATGGAACCTGGTTGTCCACTTTAACAAATCTCCAAGCGACTGATCCAGCAGCAATATTGCTTGCGCGGTTAGTTGATTGGAAGCCAATCTTGTAACGTTCTGACTGTGCCACACCGGCAGTTCCATTCAGACATGCATCCATATCACCAGAACCAGAGTTCTGTACAACTGTGAAAGGTGAGAAACCACCACCATCAGCAAAGTCTAATGCACCAGAAGCTAAACAACCGTTCGCCAACACTTTAATACGAAATTGTGCCTGTGTGCCAGAACCATCAACACGCTGACATAACTCAGGACCTGTGAAAGTTGGCGCCACACCTGCGGCAGCTGCAACATCATACAAATTCAGAGCGGCTGGTTTAGCAAAATCTGTATCAAAATTAGTACAAGGTATGTTTCTCATTGATACTAGATTTCCAGACTGCATACCAACTACTTCCGCCTTTGACAAGGTTGGCATTGTCGCCACCGAGTTAAAGTCATCTGCAGTAGCGAATGTAGGTATAAGACCCTGACAAACCTGTAATGCTTTATAGAAGTTATTACTAATTCCAATACCAAAAGCAAACATTGACTGCTGGAATACTTGTAAGTTATTGATATCAGTTGGTGACATACCTGCTAATACAGGGTCAGAAATACCACCACCAAGATTATCACTTGGGTCAACCTGAGGTGTTGATGGCGTATTAAGGCCATTAAACTGAACAGGTTCAACGTCAGAAAGCCCGCCATCAGGAACTATTAAAACAGTTTCACCCACATCAGTTTGGTCACAGCCCAATGTGCCACCAGCTGTTCCATCATCACAGTCTAATCCTGTCATCATAGCTACTGGTGTTCCAAGTGTACGCCCAGATACACCGCCACCATTGCCTTGAGACACAGGTTGGACACCCCATGCAGAGCCACCTTCACTACGCTTGTGCACACAAGCAACCGGGTTAGTTGTTGACACACCACCAGTACCAGCTGTAATTGCAGCATTGTCTATACGACCAACAATAATTCTCCAGCTGGAATCATCTAAGCCTGGGAAAATTGTTCCGTCGGGAATATTGGTGCCAGGAATATTTCCTGCACCAGAAAGCATTAAACCTGTGACTTGTGAATTCAATGAATTATCTTGTGCACTGGCACCTGATAAGTAAATATTGATATCACAAACCGTTGTTAAATCAACTGGTGCTGCAGACGCAGTTGACGAAATTCCCGCCATTCCTGCTAGCAATACCAGTGCATGTATTGAACGTTTCATTATATTTAATCTCCAAAAATTTAAGTATGTAATTAAGCGCTAGCAGTTTGGCGTTTGCGAAAGCCAACTAATCCAAGCATCGCACTTCCAAATAACCATACAGCAGCGGGAACAGGTACTGGTGCTGCACTGCTAAAAGTCAGATTTCCTGCAGCATCTAAATTGAAACCACCAAGCAGATTGGCTGTAAATGTGTCGAAACCAGTCGCAAAGTACTCATATGCCTCTTGAGATATACCAACCAGGCTAAATAACGACGCACCAGAAAGACCACCAAAGTTACCTTGCCAGTTATTAGGCAAAGTCCAGAAACCAGAATCTGTAGATGTCGCAGAAGCGGCATCATTAGTTAATGAATTAAGATTCCAGTAGTTTTGAAGGTTATTTAATTGATTTGCTAAGACAGACGAATTGCCTCCGGTACCTACAGGTGTAGTACCATTACCAAATCCACCAACGTAACCTAGGTTAGTACCATTGTTAACGCCACCAATAACACTCCATGTATATCCTGAAAGATCTGTCAAAGATGTTCCCAGAGCAGAATTGATTGTACTTAGTACGTTAGTTGAAAAGGCTGCGGGAGCAGACCTAAACGTTGCTAGATCAACACCAAGATCAACCACATATGATGTGTCACCAGTGTTATTCAGCATTGTAAAACCAAGATTGCCACCTGTCCCTGTAGTAGTCAATGCAGCACTAGCAGAAGCACCCCACAAAACAACTAACAACAACAGAGAAGCAGCAGTAGCTTTAAGCTTCATATTTATATCTCCAAGTTAAAAAAGTTAAGTTTTTGAGTTTTGCAACTTGGCGATCTAAATACTTGCATCAGACCCATAGCTTTCCGACCTTATCTCACGATAAGTGTGGCAACATAAATTAAGCCATATCCCTACAACTGCATAATTCATGTTTATTCAACGAATGTATTGCACCTCAATTTCCATAATGAGTGAGCAATTCAGACAACTCATCGCTGAACTTGGGCCACACTATGATGAGCATATGTTTCAGTGAATTTACTATAATGTGAAACTTGTTTTAAATTTATGTGAATTTAGATTAGAAAATCATCACAATAAATGATCTAACTAGTTGAAATAAATGCCGAATAGATTGCCAGATAGATAATTAATTACAATTCTGTAAGAAACCAGATTTACAGCTAAAACTTTATAACTAGGATGGGGAAGAAAGACATCATTGATAAGATAACAAAGTGGAATTTAAATTGGGCAACCTTTGGCTTTTTGAATTGCGACTGCTCCAGCCTGCATGGATACAGGAAAGTTTTTTATTGGCGGACATTCTATTGGCCCATGCGCAGAAGAAGTAGATAACACATTCAAATTTTCGCTCAATTCTGAGTCTAGTCTTTGATTGTCTTGAGACAATGTCATATTCTCTGTTAGTGTACTTGAATCATCAATATTTACTGCCGTAGTCACAGTTAATGGCGACGAGTTTGATGATACAACAGCTAATGAATTTTGCGAATCAGTAGGTATCTGGGTAAATTCATTACCACCACTCCCTGACAATGCCACAGGAAGAATTCGGTTATTTTGACTATCTTCATAACCATCATCATTGAGCAATCCCCTTTCAATACCACTGGGAGCAATTTCCTGGATTGACCTGACCTCAAGATTGACAATGGCAATATCGTTTACAGCTCTTGCATCAGAACTAACCAATCTTCTGCATGCAAACTGATTTTCTGCAGGTAATACAACATTAGAATGACCGCTATAGGTTTCATAATTATGCGGATCAGGCTCATACACATGTAACCTTGTATTGACATAGTCAATCTCATCAGCTGATTGTGTTTGTGTAATGAATAGATATGATAATGTTAACGACAAAGTAATAATATAAATTCCAAATAACTCAAATACAAATCTGAAATATGTATTTTCAATTAAATTCTGCCTAAAATTCGCTAGCATTGAAGAGCCTGTTGCAAACATCTCATTTAAAGAAATAAATATTCTCATTACATCACAAACCATTGCTCACTGCATTAAAGGCAAATATTCCACTCTATTCCTGCGTGTGTGCTTTAAATACCAAAATACCTTTGTTATTTAACGTGACAACACCAAGAGACTGTTTATCAAACTCCGTCCAGCTTTTTGCAAAGAACGACCACATCGTTAACGCTTTATCACCAACCTTGCCTTCTAATTTAGTATCTTCTATTCCCCAAAAATCACCTTGCCAAATTTGCAAGTAATGCCCGACCTGATGCGGCTCGGCAACTGAAACTTCATGGCTTTCACCAGAAAAGTCATTCGCCTTATAATAGTTTTTCAGCTTTTTGACACGTTGCGCAATCATATTTGCTGTATTCGCCGCAGGTTGTCCATCACCAGTATATGCACCTACATAACCCAACAAAGTTTCGCCATTGTTAATACCGCCGACAATACCCCAGCGAAAATTTTCAATATTAGTTATTTTTGAGGACATCTTCTCATTAATGATATCAAGCATATTTATTGCAAACGGGACTCGGTGATTTTTAAGATCAAGTACAGGAACTTCCAGGTCAACAATATAGGACTTGTCGGAGGCAATATCCCACATAGTAAAAACCATTGTTGCACTCTTATCATTGGTATGCGGTTTAGAAAATACCGGATTTAGCGTAATTATACATATAGCCAAAAGTAGTATCAGACTAGTTAAAAATGAGTTTGGCATAGTTCTTCAGTACTCCATCTTTTTTCAAAGGATCTTATACAGCCAATATTTCATTTATTTTACATGTCAATTTTTATACACATAATATGTTTAATTATGAGATATTATTATGATAAATATAGTCAAAATTGCATGCCTTAACACAATTGTCATATTTACATGCGATATTGTAGTGTTGAAACTACATACAATAATTATTTAAATTTAATGTTTTTCGTTCTAGTTGTTGACACAGAAAGCACATCAAGATCCGATTTGGTAACTGCATTACATGCACACGGTTACCAAACATTTGTTGCTGACAATATAGATTCAGCACTCAAGCCTTTAAAGTATCTGGCTATTGATGCAATTATTATGGCGTATGAATTACCAGATGTATCTGCATTAGAATTATTATCAAATATACAGAATATTAATTCCAGTCACGCGCGTAAAACAATTGTCATGTGTCCTGATAATAACGTTAATTCACGTATAACGTCACTTCAGCATGGCGCTGATGACGCATTATCTAAACCTATTGATTTCAATGAACTAATTATTCGTTTAAGCAAACTATTAAAACGCAAGAACATCTACAATCTAACAACTTCAGATACCATAGAATTTAATGGCATTGAAATGGACATACAGTCTTTAAAAGTGTTTATTGATGGCCAGCAAGCACCCCTGTCACTAACGGAATTCAGGCTCTTATATTATTTTGCCAGAAATCCAAATAAAGTTTTTTTACGAAGCGAATTAGGCAGAATAACTAATGGGGTAAATAATAAAATCGACCAACGATCAATCGATGTATACATAATGAGATTAAGAAAATCGTTGCAAAAATATGGCAAGGACTCACTAATACAGACTGTTCGCGGTGTTGGTTACCGCTTTTCTGCTTAGCTTATTAACACATAACATGACAGAGATTGAAAGAATTAAATTTGACAGCATATATATTACCTTTCTGTAATATATATGTTACATAAAACATATAAAGTGAAAACGATTTACAAATTATACATACATAAACCATATACCTATTAATTTTCATTAACTAACATGCTTAATAAAACTTTTCGCATATCGATAATTTCTATCTGGCTATTGCTTTTAACTGGCTGTGATTTTATAAATTCATTCATTGGCAACCCTATTCTAGTGGTCGATTTAGATGCCATTGCAAAAGCAACAGGACAATCAGAGCATATGCAAAAAGAGTTAGAGTTTGCCAATTTGAAATTAACAGAGCAATTAAAACTGGTAGCCTCGCAGTTAGAAGTGAAAGTAGCTGATAAAAAGGAAAAATTAAGCAAATCACCTACCGATGCAGAGCTTAAAGAGTTGCAAGACTATGCACTAAACGCACAACAACAATTGGCAAATACAAAAAATATTGCTATTCAGCAATCAACAGATTTTCGTTCAGACTTAATTTTACGCTTCCGTAGTAATGTGAGAGAAATTGCGGGAGAAATAGCCTTAAATTCAGGCGCTAAACTAATTCTTTTATCAAACTATGAAACAATCTGGTTTGATCCTTCTGCTGATATCACCGATGAAGTTATAGCCATTATGCGTGCGCGTACCACCAAGCCTGTTAAATCAGTGTCGATTGAAAATAATAATGATACAGAGCAGATTAATAATACGAGCAGTGAATAATGATCTCATTACTCTTACATACACATCAGAACAATGTTCGTAAACTATTATTCAGCAAATGCAAATGGATATGCTGATGCTCTCAATACATCCAATGCAACGAGTTCAATATCGTCTACGTCTTCAATTTCCTCCTCAAGCAATACGTGCTTAAGCTCGTTCATTGTTTCAACCGAATAAAATTTAAGTAAATTTTCTGCTGGCATCATGTTTGATTTAGACATATTTACATCCTTTAGTGCCATAAGACTATTCTGAAAATGTGACATTATTCTGAATGTTTTTTGAATAATAAGTACACTTTACATAATACAAATCACTTTACCTGGGATGAATTTTTTATATTCATGTTATTGATTCGCTGATTTAAGCTATTGTCTCCGTTTGTTGATTCAATAATGCATTAGGCCTGTAGAAAAACCAAAAATTTATTACATATTAGTCATATAAATTTTATCTTTTAGTAACACAATTGTCATAGCAATTAAATACAATGAAGCCCAACATATAATTCACTTTTCAATATTGTTTTTAATTATGAAATATCACGCTGCTATTTTTCTGTTACTAGCATCTTCATCGACATTAGCTGCAAATATTAATCCTGCGGGCCCACAAGGATATGCCAATTCATTACAAGGTGAAGCTTTTTTCAATTGGGAATTGACATATGATCCAGATCCTTTTTTATATGCACAGTTCTCCATTACTAATGCGTCAGCCTTTGATAAGTCGTTCCAACTAGGAGCCAACTTATTAATTGACCCGCAATTTTCTGGATCAGTCTTTTATGGTGGTTCCATCAATGCGACAGTATTTGATCATGATAATAGTGGAAGTGCTAACCTTAGTTTTAATAACGACGGCCTTAACGGTATATATAAAGGCGGTATAAATGGATCGGTTGGAGTATCCGCTCTCGATTTGTTAGTAGGCAGTGAAATTGAATGTTTTTCATCAGGTTGCAGCGCATTCGCAGAAGACACGCAGGGATTAGCAGGAAACACCGTGATTACCTCACCTCCTCACACACACAATGGTATAAATGGCATGCTTCTTGGCTCTTTGACTGGGGCCAATGATGAACTTGATATTGACCTTGATTTCATTCTATCGGCAGGTGATAAAGCCACGTTCAAAGTTTATTATGAGGTAGCACCTGTACCATTACCTGCTGCAATTTGGCTATTTGGTTCTGCTTTTGCTGGTATATTGGGTCTATCAAGACGTAGAATTATTTAGACAAGGATGCACTCATTATTTTACATGAGGGTAATATTATTAAATTCGGCAATACCGAAAAACTAAAACACAATATATCTAACAAAACACCCGTCATATTCCATCGTACATGTAGAATCATTAATACAGTCATTCACGCTTAATATTATTCACATCGAATGCTGACAGCGTATCTTTTTTGAATAACCGCTTTCGGCACTAGGTGGTTTATTTCAACTATTTAATTGATATAAATAGCATAATCCAATCACCTTCATAATGTTGAACTTGCAATTCTCTGCTAATGCTCGAAAAAATACAAAATAATGTATACAGATATCCACCGAATGAAAATGACCAGATATAATCGCTAATGAAGAACATTCTTGTTCTTCATACTGGCAATCATGTCGCTCGATTATTACCGAAGTGTATCCCGTCAGCACCATGTGGACCAAATAGTCTGATTGCCTAAGAGACACTTCTAGTTCATCGTTAACCCGAGAGGAAATGATGATGACAGAGAAAAGAAGTGTAGAAAAGACCGTGC
>Ga0114916_1000416_pt1 | contig 29460 bp, 21 predicted proteins | sample MalvirAntarct_66_FD_83501 | JGI IMG/M metagenome (GOLD analysis project Ga0114916, IMG submission 83501) | Marine viral communities from the Global Malaspina Expedition - Malaspina viral metaG Antarct_66 | ecosystem: Environmental > Aquatic > Marine > Oceanic | place: West Anvers Island... | reverse complement strand
GATATCTCCGATCCCTTATAGTACTCTATTAGCAAGCTAATTTTCCCACTTGGTAGTTTACGTTCTTTTAGTGTTATTTTCATAATGTGGTACGTTTGTACTACATAATTTAAAAATGTAGTACATGTGTGGTACTAAAAGTAATACTAAAAGAAATAGAAAGAAAAATTTTAACACTGTAACCTACTGTATATCAAATAAAAGAAGAGATTAAACAAGTATCGGAAACGTCTTTTATTTCCCGATGCAAAAATTAGCAAAAATATTCCCTAACAAATCGTCATTGGTAATCTCTCCTGTGATTTCCCCAAAATGTAGAAGTGCTTGTCGGATATCAATGGCTAATAAGTCGCCAGACAGTTCGGAATCTAAGCCATATTTCACTTTCTGAATTTCTTCAAAGGCTTTCAATAGGGCATCATAATGGCGCGTGTTGGTCACAATAGTTTCATTGTTTCTAAGCGCTCCAGTATTTATTAAATTGAGTAAGGTGTCTGTCAATTGCTCTACACCAACTCCTGTTTTAGCAGAAATAGGAATGAGGTGTGTGGCGTGAGGTGTGAGCGCCTTTATGAAGGACTCTAATTCACTCTCTGAAATTTGATCAATTTTATTGAGAACAATCAACAGCTGTTTTTGTGGAAATTTATTCTTTATTTTTTCTATTTCCACTGTAAAGGATTGCACGGCTGTAGGATCATTTGCCAACTGAACACTGCTGATTAAGAACATCACTACTTGGGCCTGCTCAATTTTTTCGAAGGTTTTTTTGATTCCGATGCTTTCGACTACGTCTTCGGTTTCTCTGATGCCTGCGGTGTCGATAAATCGGAAGCCCATCCCTCCGATTACAATTTCGTCTTCAATGGTATCTCTTGTAGTTCCCGCTATTTCGGAAACAATAGCGCGCTCTTCATTGAGTAAAGCGTTTAATAAGGTCGATTTCCCCACATTCGGTTCCCCTACAATGGCGACAGGAATTCCGTTTTTGATGACGTTCCCCACCGCAAAAGAATCGATCAGGCGTTTTAACACGTGGATGATTCTGGTGATCAGCTTATAGAACTCATCGCGATTGGCAAATTCAACATCTTCTTCCGCAAAATCGAGTTCCAATTCAATTAGACTGGCAAAATTCAAGAGTTCATCCCGTAAATTTTTGATCTCATTACTGAAACCGCCACGCATCTGTTGCATCGCAATTTTATGGGAAGCTTCACTATCACTCGCAATTAAATCGGCAACCGCTTCTGCCTGACTCAAATCTAATTTTCCATTCAAAAATGCTCGTAAAGTAAACTCGCCCGCATTCGCCATGCGGCACCCATTCTTAAGAAAAAGCTGGATGATTTCTTGTTGAATATACAAACTGCCGTGACAGGAAATCTCAATCACATTTTCACCTGTGTACGAATGCGGATCTTTAAAAATCGTCACCAACACCTCATCAATAATGCGAGGCTCGTCAACAATGTGACCCAAGTGTACGGTATGCGATTTCTGAGCGGCTAAAGTTTTGCCGGAAACAGATCTAAAAAATTCAGAACCTATAGAGATGGCGTCTTGTCCAGAAAGTCGGATAATCGCAATTGCACCACTGCCTGAAGGTGTTGCCAATGCTACGATGGTGTCATTTGAAATCATACTTTGAGATTTTATACTGAAACGATATTATCTAAACTCACAAACATAACGCTATTATAGTTTACCCATTTTATGCATCACAAATAAGATGATGATGGGCACGGCTAACAAACCTACCATCAACAAATCAGTTTGAAATAGTGAGGGCATCAGCATCAGGGTGACCACGTAGCCCCCGATGGCACCACCAAAGTGGGCATCATGACCAATATTTCCCACTTTATTTTTCATCCCATAAATTGAATACATCAAATACAGAATTCCAAAAATATAGGCCGGAATCGGCAACGGTATAAACAATAGACCCAACTGCATAGAAGGCTCCAAGAGAATTGCGGAATACAAAACACCAGTGACGGCACCACTGGCACCTACAGCGCTATAATAGTGCTCATGTTTATGAAAATAGAGCGATAATAAATTTCCTAAAAGCAAACTTGCGATGTAAATGATCAGAAAATAAAGCGTTCCTAAATGATAAACCACAACGGGCGCAAAAAAGTACAGGGTAAACATATTAAAGATAAGGTGCATCATATCGACATGCAAAAACCCTGAACTGAACATCCTGATTTTTTCGCCTCTAACGATGCCGCCGACATTGAATTTATAGCGTTCAAAAAAGCTATAATCATTAAATCCTTTGTAAGAAATAATGGCGTTTGCCGCGATTATAATAATGGTGACCAAATCTAAATTACCCATAAACTCCAAACGTATTAATTATATTTAAGCATATCTTTGCACCTGCAAATCTAATATTAAAAAATGCAATTTCTCGTTTACATCTTGGTTTATCCACTAATTTGGTTGATTTCAATACTGCCTTTTCGATTGCTTTACGCCTTTTCTGATGGTCTGTATTTGATTATCTATAAAATGCTCGGCTACCGTAAAAAAGTGGTGCAGGATAATTTAAGATTGGTGTTCCCTGAGAAACCGGAAACAGAAATAAATACCATTACCGAAAAATTCTATCACCATTTTTGCGATATGATGGTAGAGGCCATCAAATCCTTGACCATTTCAGAAAAAGCAATGAAAGAACGCTTTACGTTTACCAACGTTGAGCTGATCAATGATTTGGAAAAGCAAAATAGAAGCATCGTATTAATGTGCGGGCATTACGGAAGTTGGGAATGGATTTTTATTCTGCAAAAATACGTGTCGCATAAAGGGTATGCGGTTTACAGCAGGTTGGGCAACAAATATTTTGATCGGTTAGTGAAGCGCATCCGGGCAAAATATGACAGTACGCTCATCACCACCAAAGAGACCGTCCCTACACTCACCAAAACGAAACAACGGGGCGAATTAACAATCAATGGTTTTGTGTCTGATCAAACCCCTCGTATTGCGAGAGCATTTCATTGGAACGAATTTATGGGAATTAAGGTGCCCATCCATACGGGCGCCGAAATGTTGGCTAAACGCTTAGACATGTCGGTAGTTTTCTTTAGAGTGAAACGTCTGAAACGCGGCTATTACGAAACTACGTTTGAAACCCTTGCGGTGCATCCAAAGGAGTATCCAAACTACGACATAACGGATATGTTTACCAAGAAATTAGAACAACAGATTCACGAAGCCCCACAATATTACCTATGGACACACCGACGCTGGAAACATCGAAATGCGGTGCCTGAGGCATTTAAATAATATTTTGGTCCGTTGAGGCGAAAAGTGGTTAAGTTATTTTGATGCATATTTATGACTGTGTGCATCAGTAAAGACAACATCATAATTAAGTACACATTGTAGAATTCGTGTAATTCGTGCAATTCGTGTCAAAAAACCTTCACTCGTTAACACAATCAGCCTCCCAATAAATTTGCGTTTCGTGTAAATTCAGTCTAGCACCGGATTGTGACAATTCGTGAAATTCGTGTCCAAAAATCTTCCCGCCAACCAGTGTCACTTACCTTGTTCTACCAACCATGCAAATTAACTACAACTCAAACCACTCCTCCACTGGCAGTTGAAATTTATCTTCATTTATGGTCGATTTGTGTACAAACTCATTCGTCGTCGCAATGTAATCGTAATCCTGGGCCCATGACTTATGGTTTGCGGCCAGTGCAATTAAGCTTTTACAGAAGTACACGGCTTCTTCAGTAGACGTGGTCGGGTGAATAGACATCCGGATCCAGCCTGGCTTCCGCATCAATTCCCCTAAAGAAATTTCCTGAGTCAGTGCATTTGAGGTTTCCACGTCTACGTGTAACAAGAAATGTCCGTAAGTCCCCGCACAGCTACAACCGCCACGGGTTTGAATTCCAAAACGATCGTTGAGGATCTTTACACCCAAATTGTAATGCAAATCATCTATATAAAAAGAAATCACCCCCAAACGGTCTTGGTGTTGACCTGCAAGAATGTTAATATTTTCAATGGGATTCAAAGCACTAAAAATATAGTCGATGAGTTCATGCTCACGCTCCAACATTTTGGCCACGCCCATTTGTTCTTTCAATTTAATCGCCAAGGCAGTCTTTATGGTTTGTAAAAACCCTGGTGTTCCACCATCTTCCCGATCTTCAATATTGTCAATATATTTATGCTCTCCCCAAGGATTGGTCCAACTCACGGTACCACCACCCGGACTGTCCGGAATCATGTTTTTATATAATTTCTTATTGAAAATCAACACACCTGAAGTCCCCGGACCTCCCAAAAATTTGTGAGGTGAAAAGAAAATGCCGTCTAAGGCTGCCTCTTCATCTGCCGGATGCATGTCAATATCAACATAAGGAGCAGAACAGGCAAAATCCACAAAACAGACCCCGCCATTTTGATGCATCACTTTTGCAATCTCGTGATAGGGCGTCTGGATGCCCGTCACATTGGACCCACCAACTACAGAAGCAATTTTTATTGGCCGCGCTTCGTAATGCTCTAAAAGTTCCTTCAAGTTATCCATACAGAATAACCCATCTTCACCTGGTGGAATCACCTCAACTTTAGCAATCGTTTCCAACCATGAGGTTTGATTGGAATGGTGTTCCATATGTGTAATAAATACCACCGGACGCATTTCATCAGGCACTGTGGTATGTTTTTGTAAGTTTTCAGGAACTTTTAAGCCTAAAATCCGCTGGAATTTATTGATAGCTTCCGTCATCCCACTGCCACAGCAAATCAAAACATCATCGGTGTTACTGTTTACATGATCTTTAATAATGTGCTTTGCTTTATGGTATGCCTTGGTCATGGCAGTTCCGGAAACCGTAGTCTCCGTATGGGTGTTCGCAACATACGGTCCAAAATCATTCATCAACTTTTCTTCAATAGGTTTATACAAACGACCAGAAGCTGTCCAATCCGTATAAATGATTTTCTGCTTTCCGTAAGGCGTCATAAATTCTTGATCAATCCCTATGATGTGCTGCCTGAACTGCTGAAAATAGGCTTCAAGTTCGGTGGCTTTTGCTACTGATGTATCTGTTGAAATCATGTGGTTACAATTTTCGATGCTATATGTTCCTGCTAAAGGGCAGGTCTTCTTCATTAATTAATGGTGAAATGCCATTAGGATCTCACTAGAATTATTCCTTCTCGTACTAAATATTGGCAATGGTCTTAATCTCTGCAATGATCTTATCGCCTAATACGTCTGCTTCTACTTGCGAAGGGGCTTCCGTATATATCCTGATGATGGGCTCTGTATTACTCTTGCGCAAATGCACCCAACTGTTACTAAAATCAATCTTAACCCCGTCAATTGTGGTTAAATTTTCATTTTGGTAACGCTCTTCCATTTTTGCTAAAATACCGTCCACATCCATGCCTGGAGTCAGTTCAATTTTTTTCTTCCCCATAAAATAATTTGGGTAGGTGGCTCTTAATTCGCTCGTTTTCATTTTCTTTTCCGCCAACAGACTTAAAAATAGTGCTACGCCAACAAGGGCGTCACGTCCGTAATGCAATTCAGGGTAAATGATGCCACCGTTCCCTTCACCGCCAATGATGGCGTTATTTTTCTTCATCAGTTCCACCACATTCACTTCTCCAACTGCACTCGCCTCGTAAGTGCCGCCGTGCTTTTCAGTCACATCTCTCAACGCTCTGGTGGAGCTCATGTTGCTTACGGTGTTTCCTGGAGTTTTGCTCAATACATAATCGGCACAAGCTACTAAAGTATATTCTTCACCAAAAATTTCTCCATTTTCGTCCATAAAGGCTAAACGGTCTACATCTGGATCGACCACAATTCCTACGTCGGCTTTTTCTTTAACTACCTCAGCAGCCAAATCGTACAAATGTTCTTTTAAAGGCTCTGGATTGTGGGGGAATTGACCGTTTGGCTCACAAAACAATTTGATGGCATGCACGCCCAAACGCTCTAATAAAAGAGGAATAGCGATGCCTCCCGTAGAATTCACGCCATCAACGACTACTCTGAATTGCGCTTCTTCAATGGCTTTTTTATTCACCAATGGCATCTTTAAAACCTCGTCAATATGAATATCAATATAAGCTTCATTTTTTGTGATTTCTCCAAGATCATCGACTTCTGCAAAGTTCATCTCGCCAGACTCAGCGATTTCCAAAATCTTGGCACCTTCTTCACCATTTAAAAATTCGCCTTTAGCATTTAAAAGTTTCAGGGCGTTCCATTGTTTCGGATTGTGGCTTGCAGTTAAAATAATGCCACCATCGGCATGCTCCATAGGTACTGCAATCTCAACGGTTGGGGTGGTTGACAGACCAAGATCAATGACATGAATGCCCATTCCCACCAAGGTGTTCATCACCAAGTTTTGAATCATCTCTCCAGAAATACGCGCATCGCGCCCTACAACAACCCGATAGTTATCTTTATTGCGTTGCTGTTTTAACCATACACCGTAAGCAGATGCAAATTTTACCGCATCTATAGGCGTTAAATTATCGCCTACCTTGCCTCCAATGGTGCCTCGTATGCCAGAAATTGATTTTATGAGTGTCATATGTGTGTTTTAAAATGAAAAGCAAATATACGATTACAATCTTGGATATGTAAATTGCAATTCCGTAAATTAGACCAATGAATTTTTTAGCCCATATTTACCTTTCTGGAGACAACACTGCCATTACCATTGGCAATTTTATAGCCGACGGCATCAAAGGAAAGCGGTATGCAAAATATCCTAAAGATATTCAAATTGGTATCTTGCTCCATCGTGAAATTGACACTTTTACAGATGCGCACCCTACCGTCAGAATGAGCACCAAACGTCTTCATAAAAATTACAGTCACTACAGCGGGGTGATTGTAGATATTTTGTACGATCATTTTTTAGCGAAAAATTGGTCGCACTATTCAAATATTCCTCTAGAACTTTATGTAGAAAATTTTTATGACGATTTAAGATCAAATTTCACCATATTACCCGTGCGGATTCAGAAAATGATGCCCTATATGATAGCAGATAATTGGTTGCTAAATTACGCTCATATTGAAGGCATTCAGAAGGTATTAAATGGCATGAACCATCGTACCAACAATATTTCTGGGATGCACAAAGCCACTGACGAACTTCAGGAGTTTTACGCCGAGTTTGAAGAAGAATTTACCATTTTTTTTGAAGAGTTGCGCGCGTTCTCTAGAGAAAAATTAGCGGTGCTAGAGCAAAAGTACGCTTAGAATAAGGGACATGTGATGAACTTAACATATTGATAATTCCTACGATTAATGGCCAAACCAAAAAAAATACTAAAAATAATTGCGGGGATCGTCATCTTCTTTACGTTACCAACCTTGCTGCTTTTCGGGTTTGTGTATTTCAAATACGATGAAGATGTACCACAAAGCACCAAAGGCGCCCAAGCAGAGCAATTGGCCACCAAGATGCTCGATGCATTGGATCATGATGCCTATAAAAATACGAGCTATATAGAATGGACCTTTAAAAAACGGCATCACTTTAAATGGAATAAAGCCAAAAACACTTGCGAAGTCTATTGGAAAGATTACAAAGTGGCTTTAGATCTAAATTCTCCTTCCGCTAGTCAGGTCTTTCAAAACGAACAAAAAATTGAGGGCAAAGAGGCTCAAGAGCTGATTGAAAAGGCACAATCTTATTTTAACAACGATTCGTTTTGGGTAGTGGCACCTTACAAGGTTTTCGATTCCGGTACGGAACGTAGTGTGGTAACCTTGGAAGATGGAGCGGAAGCACTTTTGGTGACCTATACTTTTGGTGGTACAACACCTGGAGATTCTTATTTATGGCATTTGGACGACTCAGGGAGACCGAAAAGTTTCCAAATGTGGGTAGATATCTTGCCTATCGGCGGATTGGAAGCCTCTTGGACCGATTGGAGCACAACAGATTCTGGAGCTCACTTACCCACATTCCATAAATTTTTAATCTTTGGCATAGAAATTACAGATCTGGTTGGCAAGAAGTAGCTAATTATTGTTGTAATTAGGCAATGAATATAATGCTCTCACCATCATATTATTTAACAAAACTCTACATATTCAGCTCTTTATTTTTTAGGTCATAATCCGTACCTTTGCAAACTTATCTGTAAATCAGGTGAGATTGCACTACTATGAGTAAATTTGAAGATACCATTGAGGTTCAAGGCGCACGCGTTCACAACCTTAAAAATATAGACGTCAGCATTCCTAGAGAAAAACTTGTAGTCATTACAGGCTTGTCGGGTAGTGGTAAATCGTCATTGGCATTTGACACCATTTATGCAGAAGGACAGCGTCGTTATATAGAGACCTTTTCAGCCTATGCTCGTCAATTTCTGGGCGGCTTGGAGCGTCCTGATGTCGATAAAATTGATGGCCTTTCTCCGGTGATTGCTATTGAGCAAAAAACGACGAGCAAATCACCGCGATCTACCGTTGGGACCATCACTGAAATTTATGACTTTCTAAGGTTATTGTACGCTAGGGCAAGTGATGCATATAGCTACAATACCGGAGAGAAAATGGTGAGCTATACGGACGAGCAGATAAAACAATTGATTCAAGAAAGTTTTAACGGCAAACGCATCAATATTTTGGCCCCAGTGGTACGCTCTCGTAAAGGCCATTACCGCGAATTGTTTGAGCAAATTGCCAAACAGGGTTTCGTTAAAGTCCGCGCTGATGGAGAAGTAAAAGATTTGGTGAAGGGCATGAAGTTAGACCGCTATAAAATGCACGATATAGAAATTGTCATCGACCGATTGAAAATTGACAACTCGGTAGATAATGAAAAACGCCTTACCGAAACCATAAACACCGCCATGTACCATGGCGACGACGTGTTGATGATTCTCGATCAGGACACCGATGAAACCCGCTATTTTAGTAGAAGTTTGATGTGTCCGACCTCTGGCATTTCCTATCCAAATCCGGAGCCTAATAATTTCTCTTTCAACTCCCCAAAAGGCGCTTGTCCTAAATGTAATGGGATTGGCAAATTGTATCAGGTTAATGAGAAGAAAATTATTCCTGATGTAAATCTGTCTATCAAAGGCGGTGCTTTGGCACCACACGGGCCTTATAAAAACAGTTGGATTTTTAAGCAGTTTGAAACCATTGCGCAACGCTTTAATTTTCAATTGACGGATGCTTACAAGGACATTCCGGAGGAGGCCAAAAAAATGATCCTCTACGGGGGTAACGAAAAGTTTTCTATTGAAAGTAAGACTTTAGGGGTTACCCGCGATTATAAAATCGATTTTGAAGGTGTTGCGAACTTTATCGAAAATCAGTTTACTACGGCAGAAACAACATCGCTAAAACGCTGGGCCAAGGATTACATGGACAAAGTGGAATGTGATGCTTGTCACGGCTCGCGTTTGCGCCAAGAATCGCTTTACTTTAAAGTGAACGGCTTAAATATTGCCGAATTGGCCAATAAAGATATTGTAGACCTGGCGCGCTGGTTTGCAGAATTAACGCCGCAATTGTCTGAGAAACAACTCAAGATCTCCGAAGAAATCATCAAAGAAATCAGAACCCGATTGCAATTTTTATTAGATGTCGGTCTGGAATATCTGTCACTGAACAGAAGCTCAAAATCGCTTTCTGGCGGTGAAGCGCAACGGATTAGATTAGCCACCCAAATAGGATCGCAACTCGTGGGCGTCCTGTACATCTTAGATGAGCCAAGCATTGGCCTGCACCAACGCGATAATGAAAAATTGATCAAATCTTTAATAGCGCTTCGCGATATTGGCAACTCGGTGATTGTGGTTGAGCACGATAAAGATATGATTGAATGCGCGGACTATGTCATTGACATTGGGCCAAAAGCCGGAAAATACGGCGGCGAAATTATCAGTGTGGGCACTCCGGAAGAATTGAAAACCCATCATACCCTAACGGCAGATTATCTCAACGGGACCCGACAAATTGAAGTGCCAACCTCGCGTCGTAAAGGCAATGGGAAGTTTATAGAGTTGAAAGGCTGTACGGGTAACAACCTTAAAAATGTATCGGTAAAATTACCGTTGGGTAAAATGATTGGCGTTACCGGTGTATCAGGAAGTGGAAAATCGACTTTAATCAATGAAACGCTCTACCCTATTTTAAACGCTTACTATTTTAATGGTGTTAAAAAACCGATGCCTTACAAGAGCATCAAAGGTTTAGAGCATATAGATAAAGTCATTGACATTAACCAGTCGCCCATTGGCCGTACACCACGAAGTAACCCGGCAACCTATACCAAAACGTTTGACGAAATCAGGAGCTTGTTTGCGAAAATTCCAGAAGCGATGATTCGCGGTTATAAACCAGGACGTTTCAGTTTTAACGTGAAGGGTGGGCGTTGTGAAACCTGTCAAGGTGGTGGCCTACGTGTCATTGAGATGAATTTTCTCCCTGATGTGTATGTGGAATGTGAAACGTGCCAAGGCAAACGTTTTAATAGGGAAACTTTAGAAATTCGTTACAAAGGCAAATCGATCAGTGATGTTTTGGACATGACCATTAATGAAGGGGTCGATTTTTTTGAGCATATCCCTAAAATATTTAAAAAGTTAAAGACTATTAAAGATGTTGGCTTAGGCTATATCACCTTGGGGCAACAAAGCACCACATTGTCTGGAGGGGAAGCACAACGCATTAAATTGGCTACGGAGTTGAGTAAACGCGATACCGGGAACACTTTTTACATTCTTGACGAACCTACAACAGGCCTACATTTTGAAGATATTCGCGTATTGATGGACGTCCTTAACGAATTGGTCAATAAAGGCAACACCATATTAATCATAGAACACAACATGGATGTCATTAAAACCATGGATCATATTATAGATGTTGGTTATGAAGGTGGTAAAGGCGGCGGACAGATTATTGTGGAAGGGACGCCTGAGCATGTGGCGCAACACAAAAAGAGTTACACGGCCAAATTTTTAAAGAGAGAATTAGAAATCGCGGCAGAACAATCGAGCGTTAAGGCGTAGTTTACATACCGTTCACGGATAGTGTTAAAAATTTATTCATATTCGCACTCTTATAGTATCGAAACTTTATTATCTTAGTATCATAACTTTAAAACTATCAATTATGAGAGGTATTCTTTGGCTAGTAGCCGTAATTTTAATCGTAGTCTGGCTTTTGGGCTTTTTAGGTGTTGTTGAAGGCATTGGAACAGGAGGACTGATACATGTTCTCTTAGTTATTGCAATCGTTGTAATTCTTTACAACATTATATCAGGTCGTAAACCACTATAGTAAGTATAAAACGAAATGATTTTAATATGAGGCAAATCGAAAGATTTGCCTTTTTAATTTTAATCGGTTTAGTAGGAACACCGCCCAATTAAGCTACCCGGACCACTAAAGGTTAAACACAGCAGTATTTTTAAAATCAAGTGAATAGAAGGTATTACGGTATTTTCTCTTAAATTTGTGGGTTTTGGCAGCTCTTGTACTATTGTATTTGCAGACTTGTCAAATTTATACGTGATAACATAAAACACTTTATATTACAAATAATGAGATTAGAAAAACACAGTAAAGCTTGGAATGAAATCAAAACAAACGACTCTTGGGCCATCTTTAAAATAATGGGCGAATTTGTTAACGGATATGAAAAATTGAGCAAAATTGGACCTTGTGTGTCCATTTTTGGTTCTGCCCGTACCAAGCCTGACCATAAATATTACAAATTAGCGGAAGAAGTGGCCAAAAAAATTGTTGAACACGGTTATGGCGTCATCACTGGTGGTGGTCCAGGAATCATGGAAGCAGGAAACAAAGGTGCCCATATTGCTGGCGGTACTTCTGTAGGCTTGAATATTGACTTGCCATTTGAGCAGCACGACAACCCTTATATTGATGGCGATAAAAGTTTAGATTTTGATTATTTCTTTGTTAGAAAAGTCATGTTTGTAAAATATTCACAAGGCTTCGTCGTCATGCCTGGAGGCTTTGGCACCTTAGATGAATTATTTGAGGCCATTACTTTAATTCAAACCAATAAAATTGAAAAATTTCCAATAATTCTAGTCGGTACGGAATTCTGGTCGGGCTTATTAGATTGGGTCCAAGCGACTTTATTAGATTCATTTGCCAATATAAGTGACAAAGATTTAGATTTGGTGCATCTGGTAGATACTCCTGATGAAGTGATTGATATTCTGGATGCGTTTTATAAAGAATTTGAATTGAGTCCAAATTTCTAAGATTCAAACTTTTTTTACCAATCAACCTCATCCTATTTATAAGTAGAGCACATTTTAAATTATATTTAAGATGTGCTCTTATTTTTTTGTGGAAATTGGTTGGTGATTCTAAAATATTTTCACAATTTACTGCTCTCATAAAACCAAAGGACGGTTTAATCCGTTAGATACATGTTAGCAGTTCATAAATACAAACTCTTTTACTACAGTTTTCACCCTAAAGATGCCACAGTACTTTGAATAAGCACTTTCTTTTTTGTTTCCTATTACTCATCACCTCATCACTGTTTGGTCAGAATGACATTAGCATCGATGCGAAATTTGACATGGAGAATAGGACCGCCAAAGTGATGCAGACCATTCGCTACAAAAACACTTCAAAGGACACGCTGAATACAATCTATCTTAACGATTGGAACAATAGTTTTTCTACCAAACGCACACCTTTAGCTGATCGATTTACTGAAGAGTTTAGTACCAAATTCCATTTTGCAAAAAGCGATATGCGTGGGTTTACCAGCATTACCGCCATTAAAACAAATACTGACGCGCCGCTAGAATTCAATCGTTTAAAAGCACATCCGGATGTGGTTGAAGTACATTTGGCTGATCCACTTGCACCAGAGCAGTCTTATGAAATTCAATTGTTTTATATGCTCCAATTTCCTGTAGACACCTTTACAGATTATGGGGTGACGGACGCTAATGAATTCAATTTAAAATACTGGTATCTCACGCCCGCCGTTTATGATGGCGCTTGGCAGTATTACAGTAATAAAAATTTGGACGATTTATACATTCCTAAGGCCGATCTGCATATAAAATTAGAATTTCCAAAAAATTACGGCCTGTTTTCAGAATTGGACATCCTAAACATCACCCAGAATGCTCATACGCAAACCTTTTATCTCTTTGGCAAAGATCGCGTAGATAGTAAGTTATACCTCAATAAATTCCCTAACTTTAATGTGGTCCAAACCGATCATTTTTCGGTAATTACCAATCTTGAAAGCGGCGGGATTTTACCCATGGATCGGGCCATCATCACCGATAAAATCACCCAATTCATTCATCAAAACTTAGGCCCTTATCCTCACCAATCCCTTTTGGTGACCGATATTGAATACCGAAAGGATCCGCTTTACGGCATCAATCAGTTGCCAAAATTTATCAACCCGTTTCCCGGAAATTTGCAGTACGAACTGAAACTGCTCAAGACCACCTTAAAAAATTATCTGGACAATACGCTACTGTTAAACCCCAGAACGGAGTATTGGCTTAAAGACGGTATTCAAATGTATTATTTGATGAAATACGTTGAAGAACAATATCCAGACCTGAAATTATTGGGTACTCTGGCCAATGTTTGGGGAGTACGCTCCTTTCATGCCGCTGATGTTGATTTTAACGAACAATACAATCTGTATTTTATGCAAATGGTACGTACCAATAGAGATCAAGCCTTGACCACTCCAAAGGATGCACTGTTGAAATTTAATGCCAATATTGCGGGTAAGTACAAAGCTGGCATTGGGTTAACATATTTGGATGATTTTGTAAATGGAGATGTTCTCGAAAATACCATCCAACAATACCTGCAGCAATTCAGATTAAAGAAAACTACAACTACTGATTTTGAAAAGATGTTGAAACAAAATACAGACAAAGATGTGGACTGGTTTTTTAAAGAGTACATCAACACCTCCAAAAAAATTGATTTTAGAATCAAGGATGTGATTAAGACGGAAGACTCGGTGACCTTCACCATAAAAAACAAACGGGATACGGACGTTCCGGTATCGCTTTTCACCTTAAAAAATGATACCATTTTAACCAAACAGTGGATTGAACACATTCATGGCTCAAAGACCTTGACCATTCCGAGAGCGGATGCTACGAAATTGGTATTGAACTATGACAACACCATTCCGGAATACAATTTGAGGGACAATTGGAAATCTTTAGAAGGCTGGTTATTTAATAACAAACCTTTACAATTGAGAGTGTTTCAGGACATTGAAGATCCTAATTACAATCAGGTGTTTTTTATGCCTTTGGTGGAATTCAACAATATTTACGATGGGATTACCTTAGGGGCTAAAATCTATAATAAAACGCTATTGATGAAGAATTTCAGTTATCGGATCTCTCCCAAATACGCGTTCAATTCCCAAACGGTAACGGGCAGCGCCACTGTAGGGTACACGCAGCATTTAGAAGATAGAGACTTATTTAGGATTACTTATGGAATTGGCGGTAGTTATTCCTCCTTTGCAGAAGACGCTTTTGTATCCGTCATTAAACCAAGTGTTTCATTTTATTTTAGAGACCACACCAATTACAGATCGAATAAAGGCAGTTATTTGAATTTTAGATTTTTAGACATTGCCAGAACTAATCATAATCCCTTATTGACCGTCATCAATCCGGATTATAGTGTTTTTAACGTTAGATACGTGAATGCCCATACCGGCTTAATTGACTACTCAAAGTTCTATTATGATTTTCAAGTGGCCCAAGATTTTGGAAAACTGGCGGTGAATTACGAATTTAGAAAACTGGCGGAAAATAATCGACAATTTAATTTCCGCTTTTTTGCCGGTACGTTCCTGTATAACAATACAGACGTCAGTTCTGATTACTTCAGTTTTGCCCTAGACCGCCCTACCGATTATTTATTTGATTACAATTATTTGGGACGATCAGAAGCCTCAGGCATCTTCAGCCAACAAATTATTATTGCGGAAGGTGGTTTTAAATCGAAATTAGACACCCCATTTGCCAATCAGTGGATGACCACAGCCAATGTGAGCACCACCTTATGGCGTTATATTGAAGCTTATGGCGATATTGGATTGGTGAAAAACAAGTCGGTCGACCCTCTATTTGTTTACGATGCTGGCATCCGGCTCAATCTGGTTACCGATTATTTTGAACTGTATTTTCCGATATATTCCAATTTAGGATGGGAAGTTGATGAACCCAACTACAGCCAGCGCATCCGCATCAAATTCACCCTTGATCCTGAAGCACTCTTAGGATTGTTCAGACGGAAATGGTATTGAAAGCTATTGCGATGTCTATATTTTGCTACTAATCCAAACACTGTAGCACTGACTCGATCACTATGGACTAGAGTACCATACCAGACCGACAAAGGTTCTGGTGGGGGTTTTTAAACAGGCTGAAAGTCTGCTACATTCGTGAAATAGATTGAAAACTATTTACTCATAACTTTTTCGGTTAGAGAGAATTCGTCAAAATCCTTGAAATTCGTGTCTAAATTTTTAGAAGCTAAAGCGAGAGACATCGTTTTAACTTTCTTGAGACCAATAAATAGCGTTTGATTGAGTTTATAAATCTAAAATTATGTAGTTTAGTCCCTTTGTGTTTTAAACTCTACATAATGACGAAATCTTTTTTCTTTAGCATTCTTTTTTCAGTACTTTTTATCAATGTATACGCGCAACAGAGTACTCTTTCCGTAGAAAAGGTCATGCAAGACCCCAAATGGATGGGCACTTTTCCCTCCAATATTAAATGGGACCAAAATAGCAGTGCTATTTATTTCAACTACAATAAAGATGCTGATCCGGCAGATTCATTATACCGGATTCTGTTAAAAAACACCAAGTCAATTGAAAAGGTGAGCTGGCCCGAAGAAAAAGACACTGAGTTTGCCAGAGGCACCTACAACGCTAACAAGACTAAAAAACTAAAGGTAAAAAGCAATACTTTAAGTAGTTATGACCTAAAATTAGGAAAAGAAACCGAATTATTGCAGTTGCCAGAAAACATCCGCAATGCCCATTTTTTAGCAAATGAAGATTGGATAGCTTTTGAGTTGGACAACAATGCTTATGTGTATTCGCAAGATACAGGAGTTTTAAAGAAATTGACCCAAATTAAAACGGGTGAAGCACCTAAAAAGAAAGATCCCAAAACATCTGAAAAATCGTCGTTTTTAGAGAAAGAAAACCTCAAACTTTTAAGCGTTGTAAAAGAACGTGAAGATGAGAAGGAAATCTCTAAAAAAATCAGGGAAGCTCGGCAAGACACAGATGCCTATACCTTTTATGCGGGCGAACGTCAGATCATGAATTTACAAGTATCGCCAGATGCTAAATATGTCACCTTTAGCCTTTACGACCGCGGCAAAAGTGACAACACCATCGTTCCAAATTATATTGATGCTTCCAGTTATACTAAGGATTTAAACACCCGTTCTAAAGTGGGAGCTGACGACACTAAAGTAGAATTGGCGATCTATAATATCGAAAAAGACACTGTATATACGGTCAACACAAGTAATCTACCAGGTATAACAGATTTACCTGATTACGTAACGGACTATCCCGATAAGAAATGGGAAGAAAAAGAACGCGAAGTGATCACTTCCCCAGCTTATTTTTCTGATAATGGCCAACATGCCATCGTTAATGTACGCTCTAAAGATAACAAGGACCGTTGGATAGCAAAATTGGATTTAGGGACCGGGGCATTAAGCAGCTTAGACCGACAACGTGACGAAGCGTGGATTGCTGGCCCGGGGATTGGGTGGTCGATGAGTGGCGGCACCATGGGTTGGTTACCAGATAATAAACATATTTATTTTCAGTCAGAAGCTACCGGATATTCTCATCTCTACCTATTAGACGTTAATAATGGAAATAAAAAAGCTTTGACTTCTGGCAATTATGAGGTTTTTGATCCATTTCTGTCTAACGACAAAAAAAGTTGGTACTTCACTTCCTCGCAAGTAGGTCCGGGAGAACGTCACTTTTATAAAATGCCACTGATGGGTGGACCCATGGAACAGTTGACCACAATGCCCGGCAACAATGACGTCAGTCTTTCTCCTGATGAAAAGCACATGGCCATTTTACACTCTTACAGCAATCGGCCATGGGAACTTTATTACAAAAAGACCGCTGCCAAAGCAGAAGCTGTTCAATTGACTTCAGGACAGTCTGAACAATTTCAATCGTACGCTTGGAGAGATCCACAACTGGTTACTTTTAAAGCCCAAGATGGTGCCGATGTTCCTGCGCGACTGTATCTTCCGGAAGCCTCGGTAAAAAATAATGCCGCGGTAATTTTTGTGCACGGCGCGGGATATTTGCAGAACGTCCATAAATGGTGGTCCTCATATTTTAGAGAATACATGTTCCATAACTTGCTAACGGATTTAGGATATACTGTTATTGATATCGATTACCGCGGTAGTGCAGGTTACGGTAGAGATTGGCGTACCGGAATTTACAGACACATGGGAGGAAAAGACCTATCCGATCAAGTAGACGGCGCAACATACCTGATTGAAAATCATGGGGTCGACAAAGAAAGTATCGGGATTTACGGCGGTAGTTACGGCGGTTTCATCACCTTAATGGCGCTTTTTACAGAAGCCGAAACTTTTAAATCAGGCGCTGCCTTAAGATCGGTTACAGATTGGGCACATTACAATCACGGCTACACCTCCAACATTTTAAATGAACCTATTAATGACCCAATTGCGTATCAGCGCTCCTCGCCTATTTATTTCGCTGAAGGTCTGGAAGGGAATCTATTGATTGCCCATGGTATGGTGGATGTGAATGTGCATTTTCAAGATGTTGTCCGCTTATCACAACGACTGATTGAATTAGGAAAAGACAATTGGGAAATGGCCGTTTATCCCGCAGAAGATCATGGTTTTGTAGAGCCAAGTAGCTGGACGGACGAGTACAAACGTATTCTCAAGCTCTTTAACACTACTCTCCTTAACAAATAATTTACGATAACGACTTAATTATCAGCTCTTGACCCACAGCGCTCTAGCGTCTATTGAGCTGATAATTAAACGTTAATTCAACTCTTCTACACCTATTTCAATTGCAATCCTTGTCTGTTTTGACTATTTTTGCAATATCTAAACCGCACAGTATGCAGACAAGTCAAAAAACGATCAACGATATATCTTTTGAAGAATTTCAATCTGAAATCCTGAGTGATTATAAAATAGCCATGACCAGTAGAGAATGTAGTCTACTTGGCCGAAGAGAGGTTTTGACCGGAAAGGCGAAGTTCGGTATTTTTGGAGACGGGAAGGAAGTGCCACAGTTGGCCTGGGCTAAAGTCTTCCAAAACGGCGATTTCCGCTCTGGATATTACCGCGACCAAACCTTTATGATGGCTATTGGAGAATTAAGTATCCAACAGTTTTTTGCTGGGCTATATGGCGATGCGGATATTGACCATGATCCTATGTCTGCAGGACGTCAAATGGGCGGTCATTTTGGCACGCACAGTTTAGATGAAAAAGGCGACTGGAAAAATTTATTGCAACAAAAAAATTCGAGTGCAGACATCTCTCCTACTGCGGGCCAAATGCCACGTTTGTTAGGATTGGCACAAGCCTCAAAAATATACAGAAATGTAAGTGGCATCCACAGCCCTAAATTTTCTGAAAAAGGGAATGAAGTGGCTTGGGGTACCATAGGGAATGCGAGTACCAGCGAAGGTTTGTTTTTTGAAACCATTAATGCTGCAGGCGTTTTACAGGTACCAATGGTCATCAGTATTTGGGATGACGAATACGGTATTTCAGTGCATGCCAAACATCAAACCACCAAAGAAAACATTTCAGAAATCCTTAAAGGGTTTCAAAGAGATGAGGATAATAAAGGCTACGAAATCTTGAAAGTTAAAGGTTGGGATTACGTAGAGTTGGTTGAAACCTACCAACGTGCTTCCAAAATTGCCCGAGAAGAACATGTGCCGGTAATGATTCATGTGGTGGAATTGACCCAACCTCAAGGCCATTCGACTTCAGGGTCTCATGAACGCTACAAAAATAAGGAACGTTTAGACTGGGAATTGGAAAACGATTGCCTCAGAAAAATGCGTGAATGGATTGTAACACATGGCATTTCTACAGAAGTTGAATTGGATGCAATTGATAAAAACATCAAAAAGCAAGTCAGGGAAGGTAAGAAAGCCGCTTGGGATGCGTATCAAAATCCTATTAAGGAAGAACAACAGGAAGCCATACAATTGCTGACAAATTTAGCCAACTCTAGCGCCAACAAGGTGTTTATTGATCGGGTGATTACTGAACTCTCTAACGTGAATGAAGCCATCCGAAAAGATATCGCTTCAGCCGTTAGAAAATCATTGCGTTACGTGATTTCTGAAGAGTCTGCACAAAAAGACGCCACCCATCAATGGATTGATGCCTATATGGAACGGATTCAACCAAAATACAGTTCCCATTTAAACAGCCAATCTAAAAAATCTGCCTTACAGATTAAAGAGATAAAACCTACCTATGACGATGCTGCAGAAGATGTAGATGGCCGTATGGTATTGCGAGATAACTTTGATTCCATCTTCAAAAAATATCCTCAAGCCTTAATTTTTGGTGAAGATGCAGGAACTATTGGCGATGTCAATCAAGGTTTGGAAGGGCTTCAGGAAAAATATGGCGAACTGAGAGTAGCTGACGCGGGAATTCGCGAAGCGACCATCATGGGCCAAGGCATCGGGATGGCCATGCGTGGTTTACGTCCGATTGCTGAAATACAATATTTAGATTATATACTTTACGCACTCCAAATTATGAGTGATGATTTGGCCACCTTACACTACAGAACCAAAGGCCGTCAAAAAGCTCCGGTGATTGTCCGGACGCGAGGTCATCGCTTAGAAGGTATTTGGCATTCTGGGTCTCAGCTAGGTGGTATTTTAAACTTAATTAGAGGGATCCACGTTTTGGTGCCACGCAACATGACCAAAGCAGCTGGGTTTTATAATACCTTATTAGAATGTGATGAACCTGCCGTGGTTATTGAATGTTTAAATGGCTACCGACTCAAGGAAAAATTACCTACCAATTTAGGAGAATTTAAAACGCCATTAGGGGTCATTGAGACCGTTAAGGAAGGTAAAGACATTACGCTGGTGTCCTATGGATCCACATTGCGTATGGTGGAACAGGCCGCAAAGGAATTGTTAGAAGTGGGTATTGATGCCGAAGTCATTGACGTACAATCCTTGTTGCCATTAGATATCAATCACGATATTGCAAAAAGTGTTCAAAAAACCAATCGATTGATGGTCATTGATGAAGATGTGCCTGGCGGCGCTTCTGCCTATTTATTGAATGCCATTTTAAACACACAAAATGCCTATCAATATTTAGATAGCCAACCAAAAACACTAACGGCTCGTGCGCACAGACCTGCTTACGGTACGGATGGCGATTACTTCTCAAAACCCTCTTTAGAAGATATTTTTGAAAGCGTATACGCTGTGATGCACGAGGTGAGCCCAAAAGATTTTCCAAAATTGAGATAAACTGTTGAAAACAAGAGGAATTTAGTTTAAGAATTTTATCTTTATAAGAAATTACTCCTCTTGAAATCTTACTTCCATACATGCTTCATCGCATGCGTTTTGTTTGGCTTACTAGGAACTGGGGCTATTTATGCTCAAAAAGAGTCCGCAAATTGGTATTTTGGAGATTCAGCAGGTTTAGATTTTAATAGTGGCAGCCCTGTTCCACTTAAAAATGGTCAATTGATTACTAGTGAAGGTTGTGCTACAATTTCAGATCCTCAGGGAAACTTATTGTTCTACACAGACGGCACTAATGTCTGGGATCGTCAACATCGTATTATGGCCAATGGTACAGGCCTTTTAGGTCACAGCTCCAGTACCATGTCCGCCTTAATTATTCCCAAACCAGGCGATTTAAATTCCTATTACATTTTTACTATAGACAAGCCTAGTTATTTTTTAAGTCGAGGACAACCTATTGATGGCGTCAACTATTCTGAGGTTGACATGTCTCTAAACAACGGGTATGGGGACATTGTCAGCTCCAATAAAAATGTACACCTTATCACTTACGATAGCAATGATCCTATTGAAAAAGAATACAAATCTTCAGAAAAAATCACTGCGGTGACCCACAGTGATGGCAGCAGCATTTGGGTGATCACTCAATTTATCAATAAATTCTATGCCTTTAGGGTTGATACTAACGGTGTTAATAAAATACCAATTGTATCCACCGTGCCCCAAACAGTTTTTCCACGTATTGATAATGTCGGCGCAAATATCTCGGCAATAGGTTATATGAAGCTCTCACCGGATGGAAAAAAGTTGGCCATTGCGCATAGTTCACTCTCTTTGGGAAGTCCAAAGGCAGGAACCAAACGCTCTGGCAGTGTATTACTTTACGATTTCAACAATACCACCGGCAGGGTCTCTCACCAACAAACCATCCTAACGGACACTTATCCTTACGGCATTGAGTTCTCTCCTGATTCAAAATTATTGTATACCACCGTTAGCAACTTTAGTACGGCAGATGTGTTTAAGGACAGTAATCTCTATCAATACAATCTGGAAAGTTCAAATATTGTGGCCTCTCAATACAATGTCAAAACATCATTAATTGTGGCGGGCGCATTACAGTTGGCAATCGACGGTAAGATATACCGCGCTGGTTATGAAGTGTTTCACGAGGGAAGTGAAAAGTTATCGGTAATCAATGCGCCAAATATTATAGGTGGAGGCGCAAACTACACCCATAATAGCGTAGACTTGGGGAGCAATCGGACAGTAGAACTTGGACTTCCGCCATTTGTGCAATCTATTTTTAAATATACGTTTGATTATGAATTTACCTGTTTTGGTGATAACACCGAATTTATAATCACCTCTGAAGATCCTTATGATACTGTAGTCTGGGATTTTGGAGATGGACAAACGTCTACGCTACAAGCGCCTAAGCATAAATATTTTAACCCAGGCGTTTATACCGTTAGCTTGTCCTTAACTTTAAATGGCATTACAAATGATCCATTGATTAAGCAAGTCACCATATCTGAACCACCAAAAGTAATGCCTACGTCCTATGAGTTAATTCAGTGTGACTCCTATGATTCTGATCCTGCTGATGGTAAAACAACTTTTAATTTAGACCTCGCTAATGGACCATTGACCTTTAATACCACGGATAATATTAAGGTGTTTTATTACAACGATAAAACTGCCGCTGAGGCTGACCTTAATAATTCACAAGCCTTAGACCCTATTTATACCAATAGAACTCAAGGAGAATTGCTCCATGCCAAAGTCTTCAAAGCCAATACAGCATGTTATAGCATGGCTACGGTTAAGCTAACAACCACTCAGGCTATCAATTTGGATTCGTTTCAATTAATGGGTTGTGCTGTTGGCACTAACGGAGAAGGGAATTTTAATTTGGATATCGCCCGGCAAAATATCATTAATGAACTCGCTTTACCCAACAATGTTTCCCTTACCTTTCATGAAAATGAGACGGATGCGGCAATAGGAACGCATCCCCTTCCTGATCAGTTCACATCAATGGCCACGTCACTTTATATAAGAGCTGAAAATGATAATGTATGCTATGGCAATGGGGTTTTAGAACTGATGGTGCAAGTATTCCCAACATTAGAGAATCAGATTATTGAGGTATGTCAATCAGAACTTCCTATAATGTTAGATTCAGGAATTCCACTAGCACAAACTAATAACTTCAACTATATGTGGAGCACAGGACAGCAGAGTAATGTTATTCAGGTAACTCAACCTGGGGTTTACCAACTCAGTATTTCTGACCCTACAGTAGGTTGTGCAGAGACAATAAGTTTTACCGTGGTTCAAAATGAGATAGCCACAATTGAAGCTATTGATGTAACCGATTATGCTGCTACTGTACATTTAAGTCAGCCAATTAAAGGATTTGAATTTGCCTTAAACACGCTACTCGGACCCTACCAATCCAACAATCAATTCGCCCATCTGTCTCCTGGCACCCACACTATATATGTGCGGGATGTAAACCAGTGCACCACGGTCTCTAGAGAATTTTACGTTATAGGATTTCCAAAATTCTTCACGCCTAACGATGATAGCCACCATCAATATTGGAATGTGAAAGGTTTAGAACCGACTACCAAGACCCATAGTGATATCAAAATTTTTAATCGGTATGGGAAGTTGCTTTACAGTTTTGACCCGCTTAACTCTCAAGGTTGGGATGGAACTTACAATGGGCAATTGCTAATTCCGGATGATTACTGGTATACTTTTCAATCTGAGGGGGAATCCTATAGCGGACATTTTAGTTTAAAATTGTAGAAGGAATATATCCACACGTCCTCATTCCTATATTTTCTTATATTTGCCATCTAAATAAATTAATCTGTTAAAATGAAAAATAACAACCTAAACGACTTAGCTTTTGCAATTCTAAGAGTCTCCTTTTCAGCAATGATGCTCACCCACGGCATTCCTAAGCTGACCATGCTAATGGCAAATTCATCCGGATTTCCTGATCCTTTTGGGATAGGCAGTACGCCGTCTTTAGTGCTCGCCATTATTGGAGAAGTGATTGCCCCACTATTGGTGCTTATTGGATTCAAAACAAGACTTGCGGCCATTCCGGTCATAATTACTATGGCCACAGCCACCTTTTTTATTCACCTTAATGACGATTTTGGAACGAAGGAAAAAGCGATTCTTTATCTTTTGGCGTTCATCATTATCGCAATGGTTGGACCAGGAAAATATTCAGTAGACGGTAAAAAATAATTGAATGAAGGCGGTCTCAGTTGTTACCATAAAGAAAGAATTAAAGCACCGTTCTACAGAAGAGTTGTTGGAACTGTGCTTGCGGCTTTCTAAATTTAAAAAAGAAAACAAAGAGCTCCTCACCTATTTATTATTCGAATCTCACGATGAACAAGGGTATATTGAAAAGGTAAAGGAAGAAATAGACAAACAATTTGAAGCCATAAACACCAACAGTTATTTTTACATAAAAAAGAGTGTTCGGAAAATACTGAGAAACATTAAAAAATACGCCCGCTATTCCCTTAAAAAAGAAACAGAAGTAGAACTGTTACTTCACTTTTGTACAGTGCTCAAAGATTTTAAGCCGTCCATGTCAAAAAACGTCACCTTACTGAACATTTATGAACGCCAAATTGCATTAATCAAGAAAATTGTTAGCGGTTTGCACGAAGATTTACAGTATGACTATCAGGTGCAATTGGAAGCTTTAGAAGGTTAAATGGACAGTATTCTAGCCCATAAAAAAAGCGTCGCACAACTTATGTACGACGCTTTATATTTTTATAAGACTTTATTATTAGGCTGTTTGGTCTTCATGTTTCCCTTCATAAACCTCTTCTACAAGTTTGGAATTAAATGCCGGTAAATCTTTTGGCGATCTACTGGTTACCAAACCTTCATCTACCACAACTTCTTCATCTACCCACTGGGCACCAGCATTCTTTAAATCCGTTTTGATGGAACCGTAAGAGGTTATTTTTCGACCTTTTAATACATCAGCCTCTGCCAATAACCACGGTCAGTGACAAATGGCACCCACTGGTTTCTTATGCTCAAAAAATGACTTTATAAATTGAACCGCCTTCGGATTGGTGCGCAACTTATCCGGATTGATCACGCCTCCTGGTAACATTAATGCGTGATAGTCACTTTGGCTCACCTCGTCTAAAGTTTTATCAACTTTATAATCTGAACCCCAGTTTCCGTCAGCCCAAGCTTTAATAGTCCCTGTATCTTCTGAAACGATGTGGACTTCTGCTCCGGCCTTTTCCAGAGCTTTTTTTGGTTCTGTTAATTCACTTTCTTCAAATCCGTTGGTGGCTAATATGGCGACTTTTTTCTTATTTAAATTTTTCATGAGTAGTCTGTATTTTTAATTAATAATTGATTTTAAATCAAATTAACCAAAATATAAAGGACACAGAAATTCTACAGTTAGTTTAACCTAAGCTTAATAAAATTTGTTAAGACCTCTTAAAATACAGTACTGATGTCTTTGCACAGATTATCTCATAATGCGTACGAGTAGTTCCTTGAGCAAATCGCCTTGCGGCACGGCATTGGCACCAACCCCTTTGCTTTTGACGTCAAATTCTCGCAAGGTAGCCACCACGGCACTCACTTTTCTCATAGGAAAATTACGGGCAGCAGTGATGTACTCATTTACAAAGTACGGATTGATCTTTAAGCCGGATGCTACACTACGTGGCGATTTATCGGTCAAGCCGTGAAAATGGAGCAGTTGGGAGAAAAAATTAAAAAGCAACGACACCGTGACTACCATGGGGTTGTCCTTCGGATTTTCAGCAAAGTAAGTAATTATTTGATGGGCTTTTTTAACATCATTATCGCCAATGGCTTTCCGAAGTTCGAAGTTGTTAAAATCTTTACTAATGCCGATATTTTCTTCAATATGTTCAGGAGAAATCTGAGTGCCTTTAGGCAGGATAATTTGGAGTTTTTCCAATTCATTATTGATCTTGCTCAAATCAGTGCCTAAAAATTCCACCAACATTTGTGAAGCTTTTGGAGCGATTGTAAAATCTTTAGGCGCCAGAACTCTTCTGATCCATTCGCCTACCTGATTTTCGTAAAGTTTTTTACTCTCATACACCACCCCCATTTTATTAAGCGTTTTATAAAGGGATTTGCGTTTGTCAATGGTTTTGTATTTATAATTCATCACCAAGATGGTGGTCGGTTGCGGGTTTTTAGCATAATCTACCAACTTTTCAATGCTTCGGGATAAGTCTTGAGCTTCCTTTACAATAATTACTTGATATTCTGCCATCATAGGAAAACGTTTGGCATTGCCCACAATATCGTCAATAGTCACATCGCGTCCGTAAAGCACCATCTGATTAAAACCGCGTTCTTCTTCGGTGAGCACATGATCTTCAATAAAATCAGAAATCTTATCAATATAATAAGGCTCCTCTCCCATTAAAAAATAGATAGGCTTTAATTTCCTGCTCTTAATGTCAGCCGCCAACTGTTTTACTTCGTCCAAAATCTGTAAAATTTTCAAATAATTAAAACACCGCAAACCAATTTCTGCTTGTGAAGTTTGGTAATTGGGTATTGAAGATTAACTTTGGGATTGTCTAATTAAAAAGCCTTGCAACCACTCAATTTTCCAAAGTTTTCGTTCCGATTCAAAAATAGCGAAAATAAAGTATCTATTTTTGACACGGTTCGTAAAAAATTTATCGTTCTACAGCCGGAAGAATGGGTCCGTCAGCACTGTGTACACTATCTGATCACGCAGAAACACTACCCGCATTCCTTGATAAATGTCGAAAAAGAATTGACCATCAACACCTTAAAAAAACGTTATGATATTGTTGTTTTTGACCGGAAAGGCCATGTGTTTTTGATTGTAGAATGTAAAGCACCACAGATTAAAATTGATCAAAACACATTTGATCAAATAGCTCGGTACAATTTAGCCTTAAAAGCTGAATATTTGATGGTGACCAATGGTTTGGATCATTATTATTGTCAGATGGATTTTGAAACGGAAAGCTATGTGTTTTTAAAAGACATTCCAGATTATAACCGAATACAGCCCTCAAGTAGGCTTTGAAACCACCACAAAAGTGATTAAAAACCAGATAGCAATTGTCATCTTAAATTGGAATGGAAAAGCGTTGCTTGAGCAATTCCTTCCGTCCGTTATGGCCTATTCGGGAACGGCTACCATCTATGTTGCAGACAATGCCTCTACAGATGATTCCGTGACATTTTTACAATTGCACTATCCAACCGTAAAAATCATACAAAATAAGGTAAACGGCGGGTATGCCAAAGGGTATAATGACGCGCTCCGCTATATAGAAGAAGACGTTTTTTGTCTTTTAAATAGTGATATTGAAGTAACCGAAAATTGGCTCAATCCAATTCAAGAACTTTTTGACACCCATCCCGATACCGCCATTGTGCAGCCAAAAATTTTGGATTATAAAAATAAGGCATACTTTGAATACGCTGGCGCTGCGGGAGGGTTTATAGATAAATTTGGATATCCTTATTGTAGAGGACGCATTTTTGATACGATAGAAAAAGACCTAGGACAGTACAACGATACCACATCCATTTTTTGGGCTTCAGGTGCCTGCTTTTTTATTCGGAAATCGGTTTTTAAGGCACTAAATGGGTTTGACGAATCGTTTTTTGCCCACATGGAAGAGATTGATTTATGTTGGCGCGCCCATAATTCCGGTTATCACACCGCATATGTGGGCACGTCTACGGTCTATCATGTAGGAGGTGCAACTTTAAGCAGTACAAACCCTAAAAAAACCTATCTCAATTTTAGAAACAGCCTGTTCACGATTACCAAGAATGCACCTAAAAATTTATTTTTATTGATTTTCATCCGCTTGCTTTTGGACGGATTGGCAAGTGTAAAATTTCTGCTGGAATTTAAGGTTTTGCATATTTTAGCGATCCTAAAAGCCCATGGGCATTTTTATTTAAGACTTCCGCAACTTTTAACAGAGAGAAAACTTTTAAGACGACAGAATGCCCACGTCTTCAATTCAAAATACTACAATATAACCTCTATTGTTTGGCAGTATTATCTACGAAAACGAAGGATATTTTAGGAATGCAAAAATTTGTTAATTTTTTTGTTAATTCTTCTTGTAAGTGCCGTTTTTTATATAATTTTGGTTCGTTAAATTACTAATTATTTAATCGCTACCATTATGAAAAAAATCATGTTATTAAGTGTGTTTTCATTGTTCATCTTGAGCTCTTGCGTTTCTAAAAAGGAATACGCTGCTCTGGAAGCAAAACAAAAAGAAACACAAGATTTATTAAACACCGCAACTGTTAAATTGAATAGCTGTTTATCTGACTACTCTGCCGCTAACGCTCGAGTTCAAGGTTTGCAAGAGCAATTGGCTGATATGCGTAGAACCAATCAAGATCTTATTGATACCAAAGGCAACTTAACTACTCTAACTCAAAAAGGTGCTGAAAACCTTGAGAAGTCGTTAGAAAGTCTTAAAGAAAAAGATTTAAAGATCACACGTTTACAAGATGCATTGACTAAAAAGGACAGTGTAACACTTGCAATCGTTACTAGTTTAAAGAAAGATGTTGGTCTTAGCGATCCGGATATTCAAATTAATGTTGAAAAAGGCGTTGTGTACATCTCTATTGCTGACAAATTATTATTCCAAAGTGGTAGCTACAACGTAACTTCTAGAGCTAAAGAAATCTTAAGTAAAGTTGCAACCGTTGTTAACGGAAAACCTGATTTTGAATGTATGGTTGAAGGTCATACCGATAGCGTACCTTATAAAAAAGGCGGTATCTTACAAGACAACTGGGATTTAAGTGTTAAACGTGCAACTTCTATCGTAAGAGTATTAGAAGATTTAGGTGTTAACCCTAAACAACTAATTGCAGCTGGACGTAGTGAGTATGTGCCATTAGTTTCTAATGATTCTGCTGAAAACAGAGCTACAAACAGACGTACTCGTATTTTAGTACTTCCTAAAATTGACCAATTCTACGAAATGGTAGAAAAAGAAATGAAAAACATGATTGCTGCTGATGCACAATCTAAAAAATAAACCATTTTCTTAAACAGTATTAAAAAAGCTCGACGTGTAAACGTTGAGCTTTTTTTATGGCTTATAGTGGTGGTATATTTGAATATATCAATTTAGAAAATCTCTAAACTTCCTTTACCTTCCCTTACGATTACCGGTTCATCTTCAGACAAATCAATAATGGTGGACGCTTGATTATCGCCATAACCGCCATCAATCACCAAGTCGACCAAATTATCCCATTTTTCCAAGATCAATTCAGGATCTGTGGTGTATTCAATAATCTCATCCTCATCGCGAATGGAGGTTGATATAATGGGGCGTCCTAACTGTCTTACAATTTCTAGGGCAATATTGTTATTGGGCACACGGATCCCCACAGTTTTCTTCTTCTTAAACGGATGCGGCAATGTTTTGGCTCCTGGAAGAATAAAGGTATAGGGCCCCGGAAGGGCGCGTTTTAAAATTTTAAATGTGGTGGAGTCGATCTGCTTAACATAATCACTCAGATTGCTTAAATCGCTACAAATAAATGAAAAATTAGCCTTATCCAGTTTCACCCCCTTAATCTGGGCTACCCGCTCTAATGCTTTTATATTATTAATATCGCAGCCCAATCCATAAACGGTATCAGTGGGATAAATAATAAGTCCGCCAGCTTTAAGCACTTTAATGACTTTTTTAATTTCCTTGGCGTTGGGGTTCTCTTCGTAAATTCTTATAAATTCAGCCATACTGTTCAGATTATGAG
>Ga0114916_1000415_pt1 | contig 29612 bp, 27 predicted proteins | sample MalvirAntarct_66_FD_83501 | JGI IMG/M metagenome (GOLD analysis project Ga0114916, IMG submission 83501) | Marine viral communities from the Global Malaspina Expedition - Malaspina viral metaG Antarct_66 | ecosystem: Environmental > Aquatic > Marine > Oceanic | place: West Anvers Island... | reverse complement strand
ATCTACTACTTATGACTATTAAGCTACTTTTTAAAGGACTTTTATTCGCCTTTATTACCCTCGGACTCATGTCTTGTGACAATGAGCCATTGGAGGGAGAATTTCCTATGCAAGACAATCCTTTGGAAATAGAATTGGGTCAACTTCGAGCGCAAGTTGATGGGAGTAACTACGTGTCTTCAAATGGTACAGCTGTTATTGATCAAAATGGTTTTATGGTATTAACTGCCGTGAATCTTTCAGGGAATATATTAACACTTGCAGCTGAAAACATTGGTGTTGGCGCTTTTGATATTGGCGCAGGTAATACAGGAGGGACTCAAAATGCTGCGGTATTTACATTGTTTAATGATGGTGCGAACCCGTATATTTCACAATTAGTGTTAGGCGGATCTGGTCAAATGACGATTACAGCATATGACACAAGCGCAATGACTATTTCTGGCACATTTAGTTTTATTGCTGTTCGTCCAGGAATTGATGTACAAGGAAACCCAATCATTGGGGCAGATGGACTACCCGTTATTCAAACAATTTCAATAGAATCTGGAGTCTTTAATCAGATTCCTTATGAAAATACAGATACAGGAGACGGTGGTGATGATCCAGACCCTGATCCAATAGATAGCTTTTCGGCTAAGGTAAATGACGTATTCTTTTTGGTTGATTCCCTAAGTGTGTCCCGAGTTGTAATTGCTGATATTCCATTGATACGAATCATTGCCATTAACAGTGTAGGCGCTAAAATCCGTGTTGATGTTCCAGAGCTTTTAGGCGTTGGAAATTATGAAATGGTTCAAATATCTAATGGTACAGAATTGATTGGTTTGTACAATAGTAATACAGGAGGGGAGAATTTAACCTCGAATCCTGGAAGTATAAACATTACAGAGTTTAATACAGTTACAGGTGTTTTAACGGCGAGTTTCCAATTTACTGGAACAGATCCTCTAAACACCGATCCAGCGGTTGTAGAAGTATCCATGGGTGAGTTTACTGTGAATTACGAACCAGACCCATTGAATCCAAATACCCCATTCACTTGTGAGATTGATGACGTGTTCTTTAACCCATTGTTAAATGTTACTGCGGTTGAAACCATCGTGGAAGGTAACAATGTGATTTTGATCTCAGCTACCTCTGGAACGGAGCAGGTAGAGCTACTTTTTCCTTCAACATTGATAGTAGGAACTTACGCAATGAGTGAGAATACTTCAGATGGAGATGAAGTTGTAGGGTCTTATCGACCTGATGTTGGCGGCGCTACTACCTTCACATCAAACCCTGGAGAATTGATTCTAACTGCAATAGATTTAACTACGGGTCAATTAGAAGGCGCATTTACGTTCACGGCCTCAGACCCTACGGATGTTGATCCTGCGGTCTACGAAGTGGCCTTAGGAGCTTTCAGATTAGTAATAGAATAAAACTAATTCAAACATATAAAAAAAGCCGACTCAGTCACTGAGTCGGCTTTTTTATTTTAAGCTATTTACTTTTCGTTATTTGATCCTAGTTCTTAATACTACCAGAGCCAGATATTTTTTTGTTAATACTTGTTGGATTTCCGCTATATGAAATATCACCAGATCCATGCACGCGGGCTTTTAAATTATTAGTTGTCTTAACTGAAATGGCTCCAGACCCAGAAACGTATGCTTCGGTGTTTTTTGCAGTCAAAGATTCTCCGTCAAAACTTCCACTTCCAGTCACTTTCACTTCTAAATCTCTAGCAATACCTCGTAAACTCATAGTTCCACTGCCTGATACTTTCGTGTCTAAGGTGCCAACGTTTACATCTAAATCAATCGATCCAGACCCCGTCAACGTGATGTCCATATCCTCAGACTTTAATTGATCTTTTGTGTCAATGTCACCAGAGCCCACTAAGTAAATACTTGATATTTCTTGAACGGGTACGGTAACGTGAATCCTTTTTTTAGAGCGAAAAGAGACGTCCGTTTTTGTTTTGATAATAAGTATATCATCTTCCACATAAATGTCCATATACTCATGGATATTTTCATCCGTAGTAACCATGATTGTTCCCTCGCTGCCATTTTCGAAATGCACATCCATAGACCCTATCACTTTCACAGTGGCATAATCACTAGTGTTTATGTTTTTGGTAGTGACAGTTCCATTTCCAACTACTTTTGTTTTCCCCCATTGGGCTATGGCATTCGAAGAACAAAACGTTGCAAGAAATATCATTAATGCGATGTTAAGCGTATTTTTCATGTTGTTAAGTTTTATAAGTTTAGTATGGTTTATAATTTAATGAAGGTAACACTTCCATAATCTGAGTTGATGCTTACTTTGTTTCCTGAGTTTTTTGTGCCGTGGTATCCTAAATATTGTTTCTTGGAATTCTGTACAGACTTGGAGGTTACAGTAACACTTTCATCTCTATGAAATCCTGAATAACTCAAGTCTAATTCAAAGTTAAATGAATAGCCAGTATCAAAACCTAATTTAATACCTGTATAATTAGAATTAATCTTCACATCCTTAGCGGTCGCGGTCATTCTATTTATACGTATTGACCCATAGTCAGTATTCAAGTTAACAGATCCAGATATTGTTCCCAACCTGTTTGTAACATAGTCTCCACTTCCAATAACATCTTCTGCTTGTCTTATGGTCACTTTACCATAATCACAATCGTACTTCACATCTAGCGCCTCAACAACTTCAGATTGCGTATAATCAGCGTTAAGTTCCAAATCCCCAACTTTTTCTAAAGTAAAGCCTGAATAGTCTGCATTTATTTTTCCATTCTTCATGTATTCTATAGTAGAATTACTCGTATAATCAAAGTTTAAGTAGTTGTTTTCTCCTCTAAGTTCTCCAATATTCAACTGACCATAATCGCAGCTAATATTTGCATTTCCGTCTAATTCATTCAAGCTAATTGCACCATAATCGTTGTTTAAATCTACACTGTTTCCTACTGGTAGTTTAATGATATAGTTTACCTCTACGGAAACCTTTTTGTTATCTTTTCCCCACCAGCTATTCCATTTTGTTTTTTCGCTAAACCTGGTATTAGCGGTCACTAAGGAGCTATTTTTAGTAAATTCAATGCGGATTTCATTTAATTTTTCTTGGACCTTAGCCTCATCGTTTCCATTTGCCTTGATATGCACTTCAAAAACTGTGCGGTTTTCATTCCAGGTAACAATATCTATGTTGCCATACATATTGCTAACCTCTAGCCCAGCATTAGGGTTTACAGTAAATTCTTTATTCACTGTTTTTTCTTTGGTATATTTTCCTTTGAATTTACCATCTCCGTCACTGGCCATAACTAGGGCAGGGAAACAAAGTAATAGGATTAGTGTTTTAAATAGTAGTTTCATCTCGATTTGCTTTAAGTGCTTTAACTTGTTCAATTGTTGTTATTACTTGTTGTAATAGATCAATTCTATTTTGGAAGTTGTTAATCATCGCATAAATAACACGTTTGTCATTTCCGCTACTTACTAGATCTGTTTTAAGACCTTCATATTCAACTTCCAAGATTGATATTTGAGTGAGTGCATCCTTAATTAAAGTCTCTGTTTCCGAAGTTTCGAAGCTTTTCAAAGTAAGCAGTTCGTCATTGATGGTTGACACAAAGAAAGATTCTGTCTGTTCCATTTTTGGAGAAACACTCGCTAAATTCGCTTGTGTAGCAGGTTCACTTTGAAAAAAGAACCCAAAGATAACTAGTGCTGCAATAGAGGCGGCAATGCTAAGAGGATAGACCCAATTACGCACCTTGGATGTTGGCTTCTCAATTACTTGTAATTTTTCTAAAAACCGGATTTGGTGTCCAGAAGGGGTTTCATGTATATCAAAACCTCCCTCTAACGATTCAAATAAAGTGTTAATAGTATCTTTCTTCATGATGCTGTTCTTAATTTATTTCTTAAACTTTCTTTTGCTCTTGAGATAAGTGTTCTGCAATTCGCATAACTTATTTGCATAATATCGCATACCTCTTCGTAATCGTATCCCTCAATCAAATGTAATGTGAGTATTTGTTTGTAACTCTCATGGAGTTCGTCCATTGTCTGCATTACCTTTGAAGCTTTTAGTGCTGCGTAATCTTCTTCAGCATAACCATCTTCGTCTATCACTTCTTCACCATAATTTTCCAACGGAAGCTCCACATAACGTTTTGATTTTTTGTATTGCGAAATACTATTATTAATAACAATTCGCCTTAACCATGCGCCAAATGTAGCATCTCCTTTAAAAGTATTTAACTTGTCAAATGCAGTAATAAACGACTCCTGCATTACGTCTTCAGCTTCAGCTGTATTTTTTACAATTCGAACAGCTACATTATACATAGCACCTTGGTACCTGTTGTAAATTTCCAATTGGGCTAAATGATTCCCCTTGCCGCATTGTGCAAGAAGGGTGTCAATATTTTGCTGTGTTAATGACAAATTTTCTTTGTTGGTTATTATAAAGATATAATCTGTTCCAGATTGTTACAGTTCATATACAAAAATGTCGTTTTTTTCTTTAAGGCGTGGCATAACTCTTGTTTTATAGTAGGAAAAGATATTGCCTAACTAGTCATAAACACTGGGTTAGGTTAGAAATTAATCAACAAGCATTACCAATACAACGTTGGAACACCTATTTTTGGTGACACAATGTCCTAAAATATTATATGAGCAAATCAAAAATTATGTCAATAGACAGTTTGTCATTGCAAGAATTACATGAAGATGCAGAATTAATCCCCTTAATGACGGCTGAGGATGAAGATGAAATGGATAGAGCAGAACTGCCTGAAATTCTCCCAATCCTTCCATTACGGAATACAGTGCTCTTTCCAGGAGTAGTTGTGCCCATTACTGCTGGGCGGGATAAATCAATTAAACTTATCCATGAAACCAATAAAGGGAATAAAACGATAGGAGTTGTTTCTCAAAAGGATGAAAATGAAGAGGAGCCTGGCCTAAGCGATATCAATGCTGTTGGAACCGTTGCAAAAATACTTCGGGTATTGAAAATGCCCGATGGGAATACCACCGTAATTATTCAAGGTCAAAAACGCTTTGAGGTTGCTGAAATGATTACAACCGAGCCTTATATGACTGCTACGGTGCGACCTGTGGAAGAGGCACGTCCAGCCAAAGAGAACGAGGAGTTCAATGAAATTATAGCATCAATTAAGGAACTGTCTCTTCGTATCATTAAGGATAGTCCAAATATTCCTTCGGAAGCGGCTTTCGCCATAAAGAACATAGAAAGTAACTCGTTTCTTATCAACTTCGTTTCTTCGAATTTGAATATTTCGGTTAGCGAAAAACAAGCCATTCTTGAAATCAATTCATTGAAAGATCGTGCTTTAGAGACACTTCGCTATATGAATCAAGAGCTTCAAAAGCTTTCTTTACGGAATGACATTCAGTCTAAAGTACAAGAAGACATTAGCCAACAGCAGCGTGAGTATTTCCTTCATCAGCAAATGAAAACCATTCAAGAGGAGCTTGGTGGGCCAAATTCAGAAGCAGAAATTGAAGAACTACGAGCTCGTGGAAAGGTTAAAAAATGGAATGAAGAAGTGGAGACCCATTTTCAGAAAGAACTTTCAAAGTTGCAACGCATGAACCCTCAGGTCGCTGAGTATAGTATTCAGCGTAATTACCTAGATCTAATCTTAGAGCTTCCTTGGAATGAATTCAGTAAGGATAAATTCGATTTAAATCGTGCGCGTAAAATCTTAGATCGAGATCATTATGGGCTCGATGATGTCAAAAAGAGAATTATCGAATATTTGGCTGTGTTGAAACTTAGAAATGATATGAAATCGCCTATTCTTTGTTTATATGGGCCTCCTGGGGTTGGTAAAACCTCCCTTGGTAAATCCATTGCCGAAGCCTTAGGCAGAAAATATGTTCGCATATCGTTGGGAGGACTGAGAGATGAAGCTGAAATTAGAGGTCATAGAAAGACATATATTGGTGCCATGCCAGGTAGAATTATTAAAAACCTAAAAAAGGTGGGTACTAGTAATCCTGTTTTTGTTTTAGATGAAATTGATAAGCTATCCATTGGAAGTCAAGGAGATCCTTCTTCAGCAATGCTTGAAGTCTTGGATCCTGAACAGAATAGTTCGTTTTATGATAATTTCTTAGAGCTAGGATTTGATTTGTCTAAAGTAATGTTTATTGCTACTTCTAATAGCCTGGGTACGATTCAGCCAGCGCTGCTTGACAGAATGGAGATAATTAATGTGACTGGTTATACGGTTGAGGAAAAGATAGAAATTGCAAAAAGACATTTACTTCCGAAGCAATTAGAAGAACATGGTCTTAAAAAAGAACATCTAAAAATTGGCAAACCACAATTGGAACAAATAGTTGAAGGTTATACACGAGAAAGTGGCGTACGAGGTTTGGAAAAACAGATTGCCAAAATGGTACGTTTTGCAGCCATGAAGATGGCAATGGAGGAGGAGTACAAGGTGCGGGTTTCTACGGATATTGTTACTGATGTATTAGGGCCACCAAGATTACTGCGAGATAAATACGAGAATAATGACGTTGCAGGTGTTGTGACAGGGTTGGCTTGGACACGCGTGGGAGGTGATATTCTTTTTATCGAATCTGCCTTGTCTAAAGGAAAAGGAAACCTTAATATGACCGGGAACCTTGGTAAGGTGATGAAAGAGTCGGCCACCATTGCGATGGAATATATTAAGTCGAACGCAGCGCTTTTGAATCTTGATTCAGAAATTTTTGACACATACAATGTACATATCCACGTCCCTGAAGGTGCAACGCCTAAAGACGGTCCTAGTGCGGGAATAACAATGTTGACTTCTTTAGTTTCATTGTTTACACAACGAAAAGTAAAGAAAAGCCTCGCGATGACTGGAGAGATAACGTTACGTGGTAAAGTATTGCCCGTTGGTGGAATCAAAGAGAAGATATTGGCGGCAAAACGCGCCCGTATCAAGGAAATCTTATTGTGCGAAGACAATAGAGCAGATATCGAAGAAATTAAACCTGACTATTTAAAAGGATTGACGTTTCACTATGTAAAAGAAATGAGTGAAGTTTTGGAGGTTGCTTTGACAAAGGAAAAGGTTAAGAATGCGAAGAAGCTATAAATAGAATATTCCCTAAAGTTTATTCGTTTTTGTTTTTCCAGAAACATTAGCACTGATACATTTCTTCCTTGCTCAAAAATAAATTATACTTGCATGCGTTTTAAGACAAAGGTAGCCTCATTAATGAATCTAAAATCCCTATTTCTTTTACTAATTATAGCATCAAGCTCTGCCATTGCCCAAGTTGGTGGACGTTCGACCTATCAGTTCTTGAGTTTAGTGAACAACCCTCGTCAGGCTGGTTTAGGAGGTAAAGTTGTCACGAACTACGACTATGATCCTGCTCAGGCATTATTTAATCCAGCTTCTATTAATCCCGCAATGGATAATCAGCTTTCTGTAAACTACACCAATTATATTGGTGATGTAAACTATGGAACGGTTGCCTATGCATACTTATGGGATAGAAGAACACAGGTTTTACACGCGGGTATTACCTATATAAATTATGGAAATTTTGATGGATATGATGAGCTAGGAAACCCCACAAGCAGTTTTAGTGGAGGTGAAGTGGCGTTATCTGTTGGGCATGCGCGGAATATCGCCTTTACAAATTTTCATATCGGTGTGAATTTAAAGCTGATTTCATCAACCCTTGAACAATACTCGTCCTTTGGAGCCGCTGTGGATATAGGTGTTATGTACTATTATGAAGATTGGGACTTACACATAACGGGTGTTGCACGAAATCTTGGAACGCAGATTACACCATACGAAGACACCTATGAAAAGCTTCCATTTGAATTGATTTTTGGTGTATCTCAAACACTTGAAAATATTCCTATTCGCTGGCATGTCACACTGGAAAATATGCAGCGATGGAATATTGCTTTTGCCAATCCGAATAGAGACGAAATCGATTTAGAAGGTAACAGTACTTCTGAGAAAATTGGTTTTATAGACAATACCTTCCGACATGTAATTTTAGGAATTGAGCTTTTTCCTGAAAGCGGATTTAACCTTCGATTAGGATATAACTTGAGAAGGGCAGAGGAGTTGCGCATTGTTGATAAACGTGCTTTTGCAGGTCTTACTGCTGGATTTGCCGTAAAATTGAATAAATTGCGCTTTAGCTATTCGTATGCGCGATTTAGTACGGCTGCATCTTCTGGCTATCTTGGACTCAATATCGACTTACAATAAATGCCAAAAATCACCATCGCCATTGACGGATTTTCTTCTACTGGTAAGAGCACAATCGCTCGTCAACTAGGTGAATGGTTAGATTATTTATATGTAGACACTGGTGCGATGTATCGTGCTATAACGCTATTCGCAATGCGAAATAATTTTATTTCTGAAAATCATTTCGAACCAGAAAAATTAATTGCTACGCTTCCAGAAATACGAATATCATTCAAAAAAACTAAAACTCTTGGTCCTGCGGAAGTTTATTTAAATGATGAAAATGTAGAAAAACAAATACGAAGCTTAATGGTTTCTGAATTTGTTAGCCCTATCGCAACTATTTCAGAAGTGCGAAAAAAACTGGTTGAGCAACAGCAATTAATGGGCCAAGGTAAGGGTGTTGTCATGGACGGACGTGATATAGGAACTGTGGTTTTTCCAGATGCAGATCTTAAAATATTCCTAGATGCCTCTGCAGAAAAACGTGCGAATCGCAGATTCAAAGAACTTCAAGAACGTGGTGATGACGCTAGCTTTGAGGAAGTTCTTAATAATGTTCAAGAACGTGACCGTATTGATTCTACGCGTGAGGATTCTCCACTAAAGATGGCAGTAGACGCGATTCGAATAGACAATAGTGAAATGAATCTCGAAGATCAATTTCATATTATTCTTCAACTTGCAAAAGACCGAATCGCGGGACGAATTTAGCCCATTTCGGTAGTATGTTTTTTATGTAATACTATTTCCTAGTCCTTATTTAGCGGTGGCGGGCCATCTGGAATCATTGCCTTATATTGATAATCGCCCTTTCGTTCTCTGTATTCCGCCTTAATTTCTTCAACTTTTGCAGGGTTTTCATACAAATCAACCATCGTCATGGCAAGCGCTTTTGAGGCGTAGCTCATTCCTTTGTGTCCAATAGACATGCCACCACAGGCTACAACCGCCCAAGAATGCCAAGGAGTGTCTTTAGGTGCTGTTGTAACACCTAGATTGATGTTCGCCACATTCCAACTTACATCGCCAACATCAGTAGAGCCACCGCCAGGATGCTCTTTAGTGTCTTCTAACGGGTTAATGTCAGCATCCATTCCAACTTGTGGCTTTCCGGTTACTTCTTGTATTTTTTTTCCGAAGGCATCTTCTTCCGCAGTATAGGTAATTGGCCCTAATAACTCCAGGTTCTTTTGCATTACTTCGCCCCCTTTTCTGTTCACTAAAAGCTCATGTAATCCAGAGACCAGTGAAACTTTATAATCTACATTTGCCATAATAGCGGCACCTTCCGCCATTTTCATTACTTGTTCATAGACAGGCATCATCCCTTCACGGTCTGTATTTCGGACACGAACCCACAGTTTACTATAATCTGGAACTACGTTTACTACTTGTCCGCCATCCTGAATATGGTAATGAATCCGAACCGTAGGGCGTACGTGTTCTCTATAATAATTAATTCCGGTTGTGTAAAGCTCAAGAGCGTCACTCGCGCTACGTCCATTCCAAGGATCGGCGGAGGCGTGGGCTGCTTGCCCATAAAACTCAACAATGAAATCTACTAAAGCCAATGAGCTTTGAACATCTGCTTTGGTTGAGGCGCTTGGATGCCAACTCATATTTACGTCTACGTCACCCCAAACACCGGCTTCTGCCATCCATAGCTTACCGAAGAACTTCTCTTCTGCTGGTGTACCTAAAAACTTGACGGTTCCTTTTATTTTACCTGTAGCAATTAATTCTTTCACGGCAATGGCAGCTCCTAGGCTCGCCGTTCCGAAGAGATTATGCCCACATCCATGTCCGCCAGCACCTTCTTTCAATGGAGCCTTGGTTGGTTGCGCTTTCTGAGAAATTCCAGGGAGGGCATCAAATTCTCCAAGAACACTAATAACGGGCTTTCCTGACCCATAGGTCGCTACAAAAGCTGTTGGCATACCAGCAACACCTCTGTCTACTTTAAAACCATTTTTTTCGGCATAGGAGGCGAGTATTTCTGCCGACTTTGTTTCTTTAAAGGCGATTTCGGCATTCGCCCAAATTTGATCACTCATTTTGATGAGTTCAGCTTCGTGTTTTTCTACAGAAGCAATAATGGCTTGTTTGTTAGCCGAAAGTTGTGCTTGGGCAAGTACTGAAACCCCCATGAAATATAGGAGTATTATAAGACTTCGTTTCATGTTTTTACGTTTTCTAAGTTGGATTTGAAAGATAGTGATTTAATCGAATGTAAATTCTTTCCGAAGCCTTTGAAAATCAAAAGAAAAAGGTTAATTTTGCAACCCTTTTAACGGCAAATCAAGATTAAAAGGAATTTATACTTTAAAGATAACCCTTCTGTGGGATTGCCGAGCCTAAGCTTCTTGTAACAGCACAGAATACAAACCGAAATTATTTCAGCATAATAAAATAACTGAAATATATTAGGAGCATTAACAAAATGGCTGATAAAGCAAAAGAAGAAGTAGTAGTTGAAAAGAAAGCTGCTAAAAAACCTAGAAAAAAGACTGCTGCAGCAAAGGTTGCAGAAGTTAAGGAAGAAACTACTGTTGAGACAGTAGCTGAACCAACTGCCGAAGAGGTAGAAGCTCAAAAAGAACAATCGTTAAAAGAGAGCAATCCAGAAAAGTATTTAGCAGATTTTAACTGGCACAACTATCAAGAGGGTATTGACCCAATTGATGATGGTAAGTTAGCAGAATTTGAAAAATTAGTAGCGGCTAATTTCGTTGACACTTTAGATGATGAAGTTGTTGAAGGAGAAGTAGTGTACATGACTGACCGTGATGTTATCATTGATATCAACGCGAAGAGTGAAGGTGTTATTTCTTTAAACGAATTTCGTTACAACCAAGACCTTAAGGTAGGGGACAAAGTAGAAGTATTAATTGACGTACGTGAAGACAGTACAGGACAGTTAATCCTTTCTCACAGAAAAGCAAGAACAATCAAAGCATGGGATCGTGTAAACGCTGCTCATGATGAAGGTACTATCGTTAATGGTTTTGTAAAATGCAGAACTAAAGGTGGTATGATTGTAGACGTATTCGGAATTGAGGCATTCTTGCCAGGTTCACAGATTGATGTGAAGCCAATTCGTGATTACGATATTTATGTTGGAAAAACAATGGAATTCAAAGTGGTTAAAATTAACCATGAGTTCAAAAACGTTGTTGTATCTCACAAAGCGCTTATCGAAGCAGATATCGAAGAGCAGAAAAAAGAAATCATTGGCCAGTTAGAAAAAGGACAAGTGTTAGAAGGTGTTGTTAAAAACATTACTTCATACGGTGTGTTCGTAGATCTTGGTGGTGTTGATGGTTTGGTACACATTACAGACCTTTCTTGGTCTCGTATCAATCATCCAAATGAAATCGTTGAACTAGATCAGAAATTAAACGTTGTAATCCTTGACTTTGATGAGGATAAAACACGTATTCAATTAGGTCTTAAGCAATTGAACGCACATCCATGGGATGCTTTAGGTGATGAACTTAAAGTTGGTGATAAAGTAGAAGGTAAGGTCGTTGTAATCGCTGATTATGGCGCATTTATCGAAGTTGCTGAAGGTGTTGAAGGTCTTATTCACGTAAGCGAAATGTCTTGGTCTACACACTTACGTAGCGCACAGGATTTCGTAAATGTTGGTGATAAAGTTAACGCGCAAATCTTAACGCTAGATCGTGAAGAACGAAAAATGTCTCTTGGTATCAAGCAATTGACTCAAGATCCATGGACGGATATCACAACGAAATACCCAGTTGGCTCTAAGCACAGTGGTATTGTACGTAACTTCACTAATTTTGGTGTGTTCGTAGAATTAGAAGAAGGAATTGACGGACTTATTTATATCTCTGACCTTTCTTGGACTAAGAAAATCAAGCACCCAAGTGAATTCACAAATATTAGTGACACACTTGAGGTATTGGTATTAGAGTTGGATGTTGAAGGACGTAAATTAAGTTTAGGTCACAAGCAAACAACAGATAACCCTTGGGATAAATACGAAGATGAATTCAAAGTTGGAACAAAACACACAGCTGCTATCGATGAGATGGTAGACAAGGGTGCGGTGATCAACTTTAATGATGATATCACAGCGTTCATTCCAAAGCGTCACTTAGAAAAAGAAGACGGTTCTGACCTTAAGAAAGGCGAAGAAGCAGAATTCCAAATTATTGAATTCAATAAAGAATTCAAGAAGGTGGTAGCTTCGCACATGGCTATTCATAAGGAAGAAGAAGCTAAGATTGTAAAGCAAGCGGCTAAGAAAGCTGCGAAACAAACTGAAGATAGTAAAACTACTTTAGGCGATGCAAACTCAGCACTTCAAGCGTTGAAAGACAAAATGGACGGGAAGAGTTAATCTCGAAAATTTTTAGATAATTAAAAGCCTCTCAGCAATGAGAGGCTTTTTTTATTTGTGGCATCATCTGTTTCGTTAAGCCACGACTTCTTTTGCTTTGCGTGACATATGCCTGCCGGGGCAAGACTGTTCGGTTAAGATGAGCTAGACAGCTTAAGCGCATAATGGATGACTAATCTACCCTTGGGCTTTCGTTAAAAATCACAATTCAGCGCATCGAGCGTTCGTTTTTCAAATAAAACTCGTAATTTTACTTCCTGAATAGTAATTCAGAACCTTTATATGAGTCAAAAAGTGTTATTAAACGCAACAGAAGTGCACATCGCGCTTCATCGTTTGGCTTGTCAGTTAATAGAAAATCACGATTCTTTTTCCAACACCGTACTTGTAGGCATCCAGCCACGAGGGATATTTCTGGCAGAACGTCTTAAATCTATGCTTGAGAGCGAGTATAAGGTCAAGGATGTGCAATTAGGGTATCTTGACATTACTTTCTATAGAGATGATTTCAGAAGAGGTGACAAACCGCTTGAGGCAAATACCACGAACATAGATTTCATTGTAGAGGATAAAAAAGTTGTCTTTATTGATGATGTACTTTATACAGGACGAAGTATTCGTAGTGCTTTAACTGCAATACAGTCGTTTGGAAGACCCTTAGAAATTGAATTACTTACACTAATAGATAGACGTTTCAGTAGACATTTGCCAATACAACCGGATTATCGCGGGAGACAAGTAGATGCGATTGGAGGAGAAAAGGTAAAGGTGTGCTGGGAAGAGAACGATGGCGAGGACGCAGTATATCTGATTAATAAATAGTTCTGAATTAGGTTCGGAATGATTAAATAGGGAAAATGAGCGAATTAAGTGTAAATCACTTATTAGGGATTAAATACATTACCGAAGGGGATATACAACTCATCTTTGAAACGGCAGATCATTTCAAGGAAGTGATTAATAGACCCATTAAAAAAGTCCCTTCGCTTCGTGATATTACAATTGCCAATCTATTTTTTGAAAACAGTACAAGAACTAGATTGTCTTTTGAATTAGCAGAAAAAAGACTGTCTGCAGACGTTATCAACTTCTCAGCTTCGTCTTCTTCAGTTAAAAAAGGGGAAACACTAATAGATACAGTTAATAATATTTTATCCATGAAGGTGGATATGGTTGTAATGAGGCACCCCAACCCTGGAGCAGGGGTGTTTTTGTCGAAACATGTAAAAGCATCTATTGTTAACGCGGGAGATGGTGCGCATGAGCATCCAACACAGGCTTTATTAGATACGTATTCAATTCGGGAAAGGTTTGGTGACGTAGCCAAAAAGAAAGTGGTTATTGTTGGTGATATTCTACACTCTAGAGTCGCGTTATCAAATATTTTTGCGCTTCAAAAGCTTGGAGCTACAGTTAAGGTATGTGGTCCTAAGACTCTTATTCCAAAGCATATAGAAAAATTAGGAGTTCAGTATGAGCCTAACTTACGTAAAGCATTAGAATGGTGTGATGTGGCCAATATGTTACGGGTGCAAAATGAACGCATGGATATTAGTTATTTTCCATCAACCAGAGAATATACCCAGCAATTTGGAATAAATAAAGATCTCCTAGATTCATTGAATAAAGAAATTGTTGTTATGCATCCAGGCCCTATTAACAGAGGGGTTGAAATTACGAGTGATGTAGCAGACAGTAAGCAATCTATTATTCTAGAACAGGTTCAGAATGGGGTAGCGGTGCGTATGGCGGTACTATATCTTTTGGCCTCAAAAATATAGCGCAATGAAGGTTGACAAACACGAGAATCATATAGTTTTAACTGACGAGCGCGATGACATTGGTAGATTTGCGTCTTATTTAGAACACAAGGTGCCGGCTAGCTATGAAAATGATCATCTGGTGCTCGATTTACTGAAATATAGGAACCTTACTTTAGCACAGCTTTTGCTTTTCTTAAAACTGTCTTCATATCAGCGTGGTGGAAAACACTCTTTTGTAATAGTTACTGAAGCAATCGAGATTGAAGATATTCCCGATGAATTAGTTATTGTTCCAACGCTACAAGAGGCGGTAGATATAATTGATATGGAAGAAATTGAGCGGGATCTGGGATTTTAGTAAGCAGGTTTTAAAAGCAGTATGGGTCATTTCGTTAAAATTCTATTTTTCACACACACTGCACCTGGCGCCGCCAACTGAATACTAAATTATGAAACTAACCATCTTAGGTTGTCATGCTGCGACACCCCGTTGGGACGCAAGTCCAACGGCCCAAATACTACAGGTTAAAGGTCATACCTTTCTTATAGATTGTGGTGAAGGTACTCAGGTTCAACTTCGCAGACACAAAATCAAATTCTCCCGAATCAAGCATATTTTCATTTCGCATCTGCATGGTGATCATTTCTTCGGACTCGTAGGACTGGTTTCTACGTTCAGGCTCCTTGGTAGAGAGGCAGATTTACATATTTACGGACCAAAGGGTATTAAAGAGGCTATAACGCTTCAGTTGAAGCTTGGAAAGAGCTGGACCGACTATGATTTGTATTTCCATGAATTGGAAAGTTTGGAAACTGAAATATTATTTGAAGACGAAAATATTTCAGTTAGCACCATTCCTTTAAAACATAGAATATACACGAACGGATTTATTTTCAAGGAAAAAGAAAGTGAGCGAACACTGGACATTAACGCCGTGGAAGCAGCCAATGTGAGTATGAGTTATTATTCTAAAATCAAACAAGGGCATGATGTGGTAAATGAAGACGGAGTTTTAATAGATAATAAGAAAATTACCCTAGATCCGCCTAAGCCTAAAAGTTACGCATATTGCAGCGACACGGCTTATAACCCTGCTATGATCTCGAAAATTGCATCTGCGACGGCTTTGTATCATGAAACCACATTTCTAGAACTACACAAAGATCTAGCAGAAAAAACAAAGCATAGTACAGCTAAAGAGGCGGCGACTATTGCTAAGAATGCCGCTGTGGAAATTTTGATATTAGGACATTATTCAGGGCGATATCAAGACTTGAACGCCTTTAAATTGGAAGCGGAAGAAATATTTACGAATGTTCTTTTAGCTAAAGATGGAAAAGTTTTTGAATTCTAATTAGGAAATGACCTTCGAAACTATCTATCATACATATAAAGACATGGTCTACAACCTAGCGCTTCAGTATGTTCAAAATTCAGAAGAGGCGGAGGAGGTTGCGCAGGATGTATTCATGAAGGTGTATAAGAAGGTTGTAGGGTTTAAGGGCAAATCCACTTCAAAAACATGGGTATATCGTATTACCGTAAATACATCACTGGATTACATTAAGGCAAAAAACAGAAATAAGCGCCAAGGTTTGTTGCGTGCTGTTAGGATGGACGATGATGCGACTAATGTTACTGCTGTTCATTTTGATCATCCGGGTGTTGCTTTAGAACAAAAAGAGGCTATTGCTCATATCTTTAAGGGTATTAATCGGCTGTCTGAAAATCAAAAAACTATTATTATTCTCTTAAAAATTGAAGGTTTGCCTCTAAAGGAGGTATCAGATATACTTAATATTAGTGATAAAGCAGCCGAATCACTCTTTCAGCGTGCTAAGAATAATTTAAAAAAGTTGTTAGAACAAAACGAATGAATACTATGAAAACGTCGTCCAACAAGCAAATGTTAGAATCACTGGAAATATTAAAGTCAATTGAGAAAGTACAGGCACCAGATGCGCTATATGGTAAACTCATGGAGTCAATTGCCAATGAAAGCATTATCGCATGGTGGCGGTTAGGTGCGGTAGCGGCTTTGCTTGCATGTCTGATAGCGGTAGAGTTGTACGTGGCTTCAAATACCCTAACCATCGAAGAGACTGCTCAAATGGAGAAAGTAGTATCAATTCCTGATAATTCTTTGTATTATGAATAAGAACAAATTTTATAGTATCGTGATTGTCGGCTTAATAATATTAAACATAGTCTTAATAGGTTTTATGGCCATGCCAAAGCATGGTAAAAAAGGATCTAAAGATGGTCCCAATAGCGGAGCGAAAGATGGTCCGAAACAAATTGTTGTTGATAGATTACAATTATCGCCTGAGCAAACGATTGCTTACGAAGAACTCATTAATGTACACAGAGGGATTGTTCGGTCTAAAGACCATCAGCTTAGGGATTTGAAGCAGGGCTTATTTAATGAACTTAAAAATGACAAGTCATTAAAAAAGGATTCCATTCTAAACGAAATTGCTTCCGTACAAATGGCAATTGAACGACTCCATTTTGACCACTTTAAAGATATCAAAGACCTTTGTACTTCAGAACAAAAGGAAGATTTTGATGTCATGGTACATGACATTGGCAGAATATTTAGACCGAAAGGACGTAAATAATATGATTTGGTGCCGTGTCATAATTTGTTGTTTCGTATTCACTACGACTCTCACTGCCCAGAAAAAGGCAGAGATATCTTTTCAAGTTACTTTTCAAAATGAGTTACTTGAGCTTGATACGCGCTATCACATAGCTTCAAATAATGATACTATTCAGATAGAAACCCTTCGGTTTTATGTATCTCAAATTGAATTACTTCGGAAGGGTAAAGTGATCCAGGAATTCAGTCAGAAGCATTTCTTAATTGACCTAGACAAGCCTTTGAGTTGGCATATATCCGAAGAAAACCAAACAGATTCACAAGCAGATGCTATTCGTTTTAATCTTGGCGTGGATAGTATAACACAAGTGTCTGGTGCCTTCGGCGGAGATTTAGACCCTTCTAATGGGATGTATTGGACCTGGCAGAGTGGCTACATTAATTTTAAAATGGAAGGCAGTTCTAAATTTAGCCCTAGTAGAAAACATCGCTTTCAATTTCATTTAGGTGGTTATAACGAACAGAATAACGCAATGCAGTCCATAACACTTGCGGTTTCAACATCTAACCCCATTGCGGTTCAATTGAATTTAGACGTTTTCCTTCAGCAAAATAAATTCAGTGAATCACACACCATAATGAGTCCAGGCGATAAGGCTGTGGAGCTTTCTGAATTTATAGCTTCTTTATTTTCTATCGAAGAATGAGAGGATCATTGAAATATATTCTAATACTGGCCCTAATTTGCGTTGCATTTGGCGTGATAGAGCCCTATACGCTAGAATATCCAGATTATTTTCCAAAGCCTGCATACAACTTAAGCAAAGAGCCACTAACAGATGCAAAGATTGAACTAGGGCGCACACTTTTTTATGATCCTATGTTATCTGATAACAATTCGATTTCTTGTGCATCTTGTCATTCGCCTTTTAACGCCTTTGCGCATACAGACCACGACTTGAGCCATGGCATACACGATAGCATTGGATTCAGAAATGCACCACCTTTATTCAACTTGGCTTGGCAAAAATCATTTATGTGGGATGGTGCAATCAACCACTTAGATGTCCAATCCCTGGCACCAATAAGCAGCCCAACAGAAATGGGGTCTAGTATTTCTGATGTAATTGACAAACTAACAACGCATAATCGTTATCCCCAGCTTTTCGAAAACGCTTTCGGATTAGAAGGTGTCACTGGTCAAAACATACTATTATCGCTGGCGCAATTTCAAGTTACCTTAGTTTCGGCTAACTCAAAATATGATCAGGTACAGGCAGGAACTTATGAATTTAACGGACAAGAGGTTAGGGGTTACGCGCTTTTTAAATCCAACTGCGCTAGTTGTCATCAAGAACCATTATTTACAAACCTAGGGTTTGAACGGAATGGCTTAGCGGTTGATACTACGTTGAATGACTTCGGAAAGCTTCGCGTAAGCGGAAAATCTGAAGACAGTCTTTTATTCAAAGTGCCGTCGTTGCGAAACCTGAAATACACGAGTCCGTATATGCATGACGGTCGGTTTAAAAAACTCCGACATGTATTAGCACATTATTCTTCCGAAGAAGCTGGAAATAGTTTAGAAAGCTCAATTTCATTAACATCAAACGAGCGCACCGATGTCATTGCCTTTTTAATAACGCTCAACGATTCTAGCTTCGTTTTTAATAAGAAGCATCAAATTCCATTCGATTTCTTTAATCCATCGAATGATAACTAGAATAGTGTCGTCTAAATTCTAAACGCTAAACATTATCAATCAATGAAAAATCTATTATTTAGTTTATCACTTCTACTACTTTCCTTCGGAGCATCTGCACAATTAAGCCCAGCCATTACATCATGGCTTCAAAACACAACCGAAACCGGAAGTTATTATATAGAAGGAAACTCAACGCCAATTGGAACTGGCGTTTTGGTTAATACGCAGTTAGTTGAATACTCTGATGATTTCGTTTACATTCATGCAACAGGTATTCCGGCCTATCCTACGGGTCCGTTCTTAGATGGAAACCCATCAAATGCAGAAGCACAAAATGTAATTTTTAAATATCCATTGGATCCCCAGCCTAATACAGGAGTTCCAGATGGAGCTACGGGCGGTAACATTGGTTCTTTTGTGAACGGTGTGGCATTATTTGATTTTAGAGACGGAACGGGTTGGAACCCAGCAACTGGAGCTCTTTGTGGAGGTCCTGGGAACCCTCCCTGTCCGGGTCCGCCAATGGAATTACAAGACTGGAATAGAGATGCAATCCCTGCTGAAATGGAAGGTTTTGATTGTTCCAAGGCGCATCCAGCAATGGGGAATTATCACCATCACCAAAATCCTTCCGCTTTTAAATTAGACTTAGTGGTAGTTTCAAACATCTGTAATTTATATGATGCAGACGGTCTATATGCGATTGATGAAAATGCACATTCGCCATTAATTGGCTTTGCCTATGATGGGTATCCCATCTATGGGGCCTATGCTTATGCTAATGCAGATGGTTCTGGTGGAATTACACGAATTAAATCTGGTTACTCACAACGAGCAATAACCGTTAGAACCCACCACGCAGATGGAACAGATGTAAGTGATGGACCCCCTGTAGACGGCACCTATCCCATTGGATATTTTAGAGAGGATTATGAGTTTATTTCCAATCCAGCAGAAGATTATTTAGATGAACATAATGGTAGATTTTCGATTACACCAGAATACCCAAGTGGAACCTATGCATACTATGCAACTGTTGATCAAAATTGGAACTCGTTTTATCCATACGCAGTTGGGCCAACGTTTTATGGTAATGTTGAAAACCGAATTGTAACATCGGTTAATGAGCCAACTACAATTTATGACAGTAACTTGGGTGTTACAGAGACACAGATTAATACTACTAATATTACTGTATTTCCGAACCCTTCAGCAGATTTAATTGCCATTCAGTTAGGGCATTTAAATGTGGAGGACTTAAAAGTAACCTTACTAGATATTAACGGAAAACTTATTATGGAAACAACTATTAAGAAAGGCGCTACCATCGCTTATTTTGATGTTGAAGCTGTATATGAAGGCGCCTATTTTGTGCGTATCTCAGGAAACAAGAAAACAATTACTAAAAAGGTGATTGTAAAAAAGGAATAACAAGGGCTATTGTTAGTTCGTTTTTCACACTACGAAAACGAACCTAGAAGCGTCTGCTTTTGGGTTCGTTTTTTTTACAATTTAACCCAAACTTAACGTCATTCTATCTTCTTCACGACCAACAATCTTCGTAACTTGCATATAAATTCTATTGCATGCGAGATAATCTTCATGATCAACGCAAATCATACGGAAAGGGCGAATTAACAAAAGATGTTGTTGATCCAAATCCGATGCAGCAATTTCGGACCTGGTTTTACCAAGTACAAAGCGCAGGCATAACAGATGAGCCTAACGCGATGACATTAACAACCATTGGGAGAAATAACACCCCTAAGGGGCGTGTAGTTTTGCTGAAAAATTATGATGAAAAGGGATTCGTTTTTTATACGAATTATGATAGCCAAAAGGGAAAAGCAATTGCATATAACCCAAATGTCTGTCTCTCCTTTTTTTGGCCAGATATGGAGCGTCAGGTTATTATAGAAGGTGTAGCTAAGAAAACTTCTGAAACCGAATCCACCAATTATTTTCATTTGCGACCTAAGGGTAGTCAAATAGGGGCCTATGTTTCAGCTCAATCTGAGGTCATTGATGACAGGAATGAACTTGAAGTCAGACTAAATGAATTGATGGATAAGTATGAGCACAAAGAAGTGCCAAAGCCCGAGAATTGGGGCGGTTATGTTATAGATCCAAAGCGTATTGAATTTTGGCAAGGTAGACCAAACAGATTGCATGATAGAATAGTTTATACCTTAGAAAATAATGACTGGCTAATCACTAGACTACAGCCTTGAAAATATACCAATTAATCCTCAAAACTAACAACTAACTGTTACTTGATGAAAACGCTTTATTTAGTACGACACGCAAAATCTTCATGGAAACATGACGTTATTGATCACGAAAGACCGCTTAAAGGACGAGGGCACAATGACGCTAAACTCCTTGCCGAAAAGAGCGCAACAATATTCAAAGCACCACAGCTCATTTTGTCAAGTGATGCCAACAGAGCCTTAACTACCGCTCACTATTTTAAAGAAGCCTTTGGTGTTTCAGAGAAGAAATTCAGAAGCAACCACTCGCTATATGATTTTGATGGTAGACAGGTAATGCAAATTGTAAATTTGCTAGATAATGGATTGAATCGCGTTATGATTGTTGGTCACAACCACGCTTTTACTTCGATTGCAAATATGCTCGGAAACAAGTATATTGAGAACGTACCCACTTCTGGATTTGTAGCCATAGAGTTTGACACAGATTCTTGGGCAAATTTAAGCGGAGGCAAAACACTTAAAACGCTGTTTCCGAAAGATTTAAAGTAAATGACGACACCAAATATAGAAACATCTGATTATCAATACCAAAACCGCGAAATAAGCTGGCTCCAATTTAATGCCAGAGTTTTACAGGAAGCTGAAGACGAGAATACCCCGCTTATTGAGCGACTTAGGTTCTTAGGTATTTTCTCTAACAACCTAGACGAATACTTTAAAGTTCGCTATGCAACGATTAAGCGTATTGCGGATGCAGGAAAGGGTGGGCGTAGCTTTCTTGGTGGTAGCACGGCAAACGAATTACTTGAAAAAATCACTCAAACAGTGATTAAACAGCAGAGTACAAGTCTCAAGATTCTGAGTACGATCGAGAAAAAACTCGAAAAGGAGAATATATTTATTATAAATGAAACGCAAGTTTCGGAATCACAAAGCACCTATATTTCCGATTATTTTATTAGGAAGGTAAGTCCAGCACTAGTTACCATTATGATTGGTGAATTAGAGAAGTTTCCATCACTTAAAGATAGTGCTGCCTATCTGGCGGTAAAAATGGTCATGTCTCAAGAGGATGAAACCTTCAAAACTAAAAACAATTATGCCTTAATTGAAATTCCACGATCCGTTGATAGATTTGTAGAACTCCCTAAAGAAGGAGAAAAGCAGTATATCATACTCCTCGATGACTTAATTAGGCATTGTCTGCATAATATTTTCAGCATTTTTAAATATGATAGTATTTCAGCTCACATGATTAAAATAACACGTGATGCTGAGCTTGATATTGATAGTGACTTGAGCAAAAGTTTTATTGATAAGATTTCTAAAAGTGTGCGAAATAGAAGCTCTGGGGATCCAGTGCGTTTTGTATACGATAAAGATATTGAAAAAGTGACCTTGGAGTACCTGATGGACAAAATGGGTGTTGATGATACGGATAGTGTTATTCCTGGTGGGCGTTATCATAACCGTAGAGATTATATGAAATTTCCAAGTCTAGGAAGAACAGATCTTCTCTATGCTAGGATAAAACCACTGCCAATTCCTGGATTAAGTCTACAGGGAAGTTTGCTACGTAAAATTTCTGAAAAAGATTATCTGCTTTATGCACCTTATCAGACGTTTTCTTATCTGATAAAGTTCCTGCGGGAGTCAGCGTTAGATCCTAAAGTAAGAACTATTAAAATTACTATTTACAGATTGGCTGAAGTGTCACATATTTCTAGTTCACTTATTAATGCCGCCAAGAATGGTAAAGATGTTACGGTCCAAATTGAGCTGCAGGCGCGCTTTGATGAAGCCGCCAATATCCAATATGCAGAACAAATGCAGAGCGAAGGTGTTCGTTTAATATTTGGCGTTTCTGGCCTCAAGGTGCATTGTAAGGCTTGTATTGTTGAAAGACAGGAAGGCAAAAAGCTAAAACGATATTCCTTCGTTAGTACAGGTAATTTCAACGAATTTACTGCCGGGATTTATACAGATTACACGCTTTTTACATCGAATCAAAATATAGGTAAGGAAATCAATAAGGTATTTGACTTTTTTGAAGTGAACTACAAAGTAGTAAAGTACAACCACTTAATAGTTTCACCACATTACACGAGAAGTGCTATTTATACTCTTATCGATACCGAAATTGAAAATCATGAAAATGGTCTGTCAAGTGGCATCCGATTTAAATTAAACAGCTTATCTGATTATAGAACGATTTCTAAACTCTATGATGCGAGTAAAGCGGGAGTTAAAGTTCAGCTTATTATTCGAGGTATTTGTTGCTTAATACCAGGAGTCAAGGGTATGAGTGAAAATATTGAGGTGATCAGCATTGTCGATAAATTCCTAGAACATCCACGTGTATTTATGTTTGATAATAATGGGGAACAACGGGTTTATATCTCTTCGGCAGATTTAATGGGTCGAAATTTGGATAATAGAGTGGAAATTTCTTGTCCAATTTACGATGAAGACATAAAGAAAGAAATAAACGAAACCTTCGATATATGTTGGAGCGATAATGTAAAAGCCAGAATTATTTCTGAAAAGCAAGACAATGCCTACCGTTCTAACGACGAAGTAAAAGTACGTTCGCAATTTAAATTATACGAATACTACCAACAAAAACTACGTCCATAATTGCTTAAAATAGAAAAATATGGTGCGGTAGATATTGGCTCAAATGCCATTAGATTACTCATTACTACCGTAATTGAACAGGATGGAAAGCCTACGATATTTAAGAAAATAAGCCTTGTGAGGGTTCCTATTAGATTAGGTGCAGATGTTTTTCTACAAGGTAAAATTACGCCTGAGAACGAAGCTAGATTGTTAGACGCTATGAATGCGTTTCAGTTGCTTCGGAAAATTCACGGTGTGAGCAAATTTAGAGCCTGTGCTACTTCAGCCATGCGAGAAGCAAATAATGGCGCTGAAATTGTCAATAGAATCTTCAAACAAACAAAATTAAAAATCGAAATTATTGACGGTAACGATGAAGCTGCTTTCATTGCCTCGACCAATTTAAATTCGCTTATACAAGAAAACAAAGTATTTCTATATGTAGATGTTGGTGGTGGAAGTACAGAATTTACGGTATTTGCCAATGGCCACACAGTTGCATCACGCTCGTTTAAACTAGGAACGGTTAGATTGCTAAACGATATAGTGCCTAATGATATGTGGGATACGTTAAGAAATTGGATTAAAGAAGTTACGGCTTCGTATTCAAGGATAGAGCTTATAGGTTCAGGTGGGAATATTAATCATATCTATAAGATGAGTGGGGTGAAATTTGGACGCCCATTGAGTTATTTCTTTATGGTAAATTACTATGAACGTATTCAGAATATGAGTTACGAAGAGCGTATTACAAACCTGAATATGAACCCTGATAGGGCAGACGTAATTATACCAGCTACACGAATTTATTTATCGGCAATGAAATGGAGTAACGCTAAGAATATATACGTACCTAAAATAGGTCTTAGTGATGGCATCATTAAGAGTTTATACCATGAGGACAACTAGATTGCTTGATGGCCTGCTTTGATGTCAATCATCCCTTGAGCTAACATTTTTACTTCTAAAACGCACTATATTTAGTGCCTTTTTAAGAAGATTGACCTATCTAATATAATTGTTATCCGTGAATTGTCTCATTGGTTCCTAGGTCTTTCATCACTTCGGCTTCAAAGCTAAGCAGCTCATGCCATTTTTTATCTACTTCGTCTCGTTCTCCGTATTCTCTAGCAAATCCTAGAAACATGGTATAGTGGTTGGCCTCAGAAACCATAAGCTTTCTATAAAACTCTGCCAATTCTTTATCCTTTAGTTCTTCACTGAGGAGTCTAAAGCGTTCACAACTTCGAGCTTCAATCAACGCGGCGTATAATAGACGATGCACCAACTGTGTGGTTCTGCTGCCTCCTTTAGGGAAGAATTTCACTATCTGAAGGACATAATTATCTTTTCTATCACGTCCCATTATCCATCCATGCGCTAAAATCCTGTCATGAACCATTTTAAAATGACTAATCTCCTCCTTGACAAGTGCAATCATTTCTTGCACAAGGCCAGAATATTCAGGAAATGAAACTATAAATGAAATAGCAGTGGAGGCAGCCTTTTGCTCACAATAGGCGTGATCTGTCAAGATATCTTCAATGTTCTTTTCTACGATATTGACCCAACGTGGATCTGTTGGAAGTTTTAAACCTAGCATGTACGGTGTTTAATGAATTAATGGATTAATGAATTAATGGATTAATGAATTAATGATGTTCAACGATTCAACAAATTCACGAAAAATAGGTGCTATATTTCTAAATCAAATTCTTTTCGAAGCGTATCCATCAAAGGGTTCTTTTCATTCAGTTTTTCAAACTTTTCACGTGTCGTGTATGCATAGCGTTTTTCTGCTACTTCATTCACTTCAATAGACAAATCAACATCGTAATTCTGAAGTTTTTCTCGCAGAAACCCGAGTAGTTCAAACTTAGCACGTTCCACCTCAATCTTGATGGTGTCATTAGGAAACTCAAGATGAATCAGGGTGTTTTCTAATCTAGGAATACCCATTGTTAGGTGAGATAATAAATTGTATTGTCCTTTACTCTCAATTTCTTTTGAATATTCGTTCCAAACAGAAATCATCTCTTCTTCCGTAAAAGTTTCTGTAGGTAAATTTTTCGCATCAGGTTGCTTTGCTATCAGCTCCTGCTTAAATTCTTGTTTTTTCTGAATGCTTTTTAATGAAAGGGCCGATACTTTTTTCGCATTTCGTTCTGCCATGATCTGAGGACGTTCGTTAACGCGTTCAGGGACAATCTGGGAGGTAGGAGGGGCTTGGTTGATTTCTTCCGAAGGTGCTACAGGTGCCTCACTCATTTCAACCTTTTCAGGTTTTGAAGGCTCATTTATAGCCGATGTCTTCGCTTTTTGTTCGGTTTCTTTTGATTCATGTAGCACAGTATTTACAGGAACTTGCACAGCGTCAATGCGTTCCGACGGACTAATGACAGCTTGTTTAAAATGAGAAGGGGGAAGTACGAAACGTCCTGCGTTTACACTAGGATTTTTTTTTTCAGAAACTGCCGTTAATGAAGCCAATTGCATGAGACAAAGCTCTACCAGTAATCGCTGATTTCTACTGGTTTTGTATTTCAGATCACAGGTATTAGCAATCTCTATAGCATCCATTAAAAATTTTGACTCAGTATTATTACTTTGCTCAAAGTACATTGCTTTCACCTGTTCGCCAACTTCTAATAGTGAAATGGTTTCCTGATTTTTACAGACCATTAGATCTCTAAAATGTGAGGCTAGACCCATCACAAAATGATGGCCGTCAAATCCTTTTGAAAGTATTTCATTATACGCTAGTAGAACCTTGGGGATGTCATTTGCAAGCAGTAAATCGGTAATCTTGAAATAGTAGGTATAATCTAATACATTCAAATTTTCGGTAACCGCTTCACGCGTCAATTGTTTCCCAGAAAAACTTACCACACGGTCAAAAATAGAAAGTGCATCGCGTAATGCACCATCTGCCTTTTGAGCAATAATATGAAGTGCGTCGTCTTCTGCATCAATACCTTCCGCTTTGGCAACTTCGGCTAAATGTTCTTTGATATCGGTTACCGTGATTCTTTTAAAATCAAAAATCTGACAACGCGATAAAATGGTAGGGATAATTTTATGTTTCTCGGTAGTTGCTAAGATGAATATAGCGTGTTTTGGTGGCTCTTCTAGTGTTTTGAGAAATGCGTTAAATGCCGCCGATGATAACATATGTACTTCATCAATAATATATACCTTATAGGTACCTACTTGCGGTGGAATACGAACCTGAGCTATCAAATCCCGAATATCATCTACAGAATTATTGGATGCGGCATCTAGTTCAAAGATATTAAAAGCAAAATCTTCATCTAGCTGCTCTGTACCATCCTGATTAATTTTCTTTGCAAGAATACGAGCACAGGTGGTTTTCCCAACACCTCTAGGACCTGTAAAAAGCAAAGCCTGCGCCAGGTGATCATTTTCTATGGCATTCTCAAGGGTGTTTGTAATAGCCTGTTGCCCTACAACGTCTTTAAAAACGGTGGGTCTATACTTTCTAGCCGATACGATAAAATGTTCCATAGTACGAAAACAAATATAACTATGTGTGTTTAGTTTCTGAAAAATACTAAGTCCCTTTTTACGGTATTTATTAACATTGATTTACCTTTGGCGCAGCAGGCCGCCTTATCGCCATGAATTGAGTTCGCTCTAGTACATGGAGGAAAGTCCGGGCACCTTAGGGAAGCATAGCGGCTAACGGCCGTCGACTTCAATTTTATTGAAGTTAGGACTAGTGCAACAGAAAGAATGTACAGGTTAAGCTGTAGTGAAACCAGGTAAACTCTATGCGGTGAAATGTCACATAAACCTGTGCTTGAGGGTTCCCGCCCGATGCAGGAGGGTAGACAGATTGACCCCTTTAGTAATGAAGGGGCTAGATAAATGATAAGGACTTAATTTTATTAAGGACAGAACCCGGCTTATAGGCCTGCTTTTTTTATTTTATTAGAGGAAATTGGAAATCCACAACATTCCTTCTTCAACTGTATTTGAAGATCCTTGAAGTTCGTGTAGTTACTTAATTAATACGAACAACACAGTAAATAGGTTTGAGCTTATAGGGACCTCATTTAACCATTTACACAAAAAAACTAAAGACGGAGCCGCCGTATTTTCTCAATCGTTCAAAATGTGCAACGTGTGCTAAATCTGTATGTTTCGAATGCTCAATGATAAGGAAGCCATCTTCAGTCAATAAATTATTTTTAAATATTTCCATTACAACTTGTTCAATCTCCTTGGCCTCAAAACTGTAGGGAGGGTCAGCAAAAATCACATCAAACTTTCCATTACTCATACTAACATATTTGCTCACATCGGCTTTAATAGTCTGAATTGGGAAGTCTAATGCCTCAGCAGTTTGACTAATATATTTAATACAACCGTAATGTGCGTCAACGGCTGTAACATTCTGGCAGCCTCTTGAAGCAAATTCGTATGCAATGTTGCCAGTTCCTGAAAATAGATCTAGCATGGAAACTTCAGAAAAGTCAATTTCATGATTGAGGATATTGAACAGTGCCTCTTTCGCAAAATCTGTTGTTGGTCTAACAGGTAATGACTTAGGAGCCTGTAATCTTTTTCCTTTATATATTCCAGAAATAATACGCATTATAAACTATTTTTTAAAAGAAAGTGCTGATGTGACAGGTCACTTTCCGTGAATGAAATTCCTTCAAAACTGGTTTTGTAAAATGATATGTTTCTAATATAACGATAGCTGATTTCATACAAAGCGTCTGTTTTATCTACATCACCAATCAAATAAGTTTCTATACTATCCGGATTAAGGTTCAATTGTTCAAGGCAGAACAAAACATAGTACATATAGTCTTCTGGTGTTTTATATGCGTAGGCATTGCACAATTGTAATTGCCCTTTGTCTAGAACAATAAAATCGAACTGCTCCTTTCGTATGTGAATAAACACTTTTGGTGCCGTCCCATGTTTTTCGCTATCTAATATAGTCTTTAGCAGCACTGAGCTACTATGGAAGTATTGGAACTCCCCGTAATGGTCAAAGAAGTAGTTGTTGATGTTAACAAAAGGGACATATACCACCACCATGTCATGATTGCTCAGGGAGTCATATGTCATAAAATCGTTTGCTAAAATTTTAGCATTAAATTTTAGGTAGTCGCTGAGTTTTGTTTCGTCGAATAGGGGAGTAGGTACTACAGCGAACATGTTCGTTGCGTAAACAATAGAGACAGATGCAAAGTTATCATTTAGCACAGGTTCCCGTGCGATATGATCCTGAATTTCGAATAGAAGCTCCTCAGGGGTATAGTTTCTATCAAAATTCTTTTCAGTAAAGAAAATAGCATCCTTGGTGTCTTGATGTGACACCAAAAAAGAAAGCCCGGTCAATGAAACTTGAACGGACAGTCTTTTGTATGAATTATTGAGTATGTTATTTTTGCTTAACGCTGTCATATAGCTTTGGCCAGTTTCCACTTGTGTCAACTTCATCCATAGATCCAACCTTTATATAAGCTCCATTAACACCATTCACTGATATAATCTGACTTTCCTGATTCACCATATCACTATTTTGGTCTGCAAGAATTACTGCCTTGGCTACTTTTACTTCAAATACAGCATATTCAGCACCATTTTTTTCAATCTTTCCAGCTTCAAGTTCAAATTTAGCGACCTCCACTTCTTCGATCGGGACGTTCATCATCGTCATATATCTATCTGTACCACCGTATAAAGAATCTTTCACAGGGGCGAAGCCTAAGGTGTCAATAATCGTGGCTTCAATATCATACCCACCTGTCATAGCATCTAAACCGTATGCTTTATTCTTTACTTGATCTGCATAACTAGTATCTCTTCTTGCCGTAATTGCAAACTGTGCAGTATCAATAAACTGAATTAAGCTGCTGAAATCACCAGCAAAGCCTCCTGCTATTTCTTGATGTGCAAGTTGCGCTGCCTTAATGTCTTTTAGGTTTTTAATTACCTTAGTATATCGCGCCTCCTTGATTTTGTTGAACTCAATTGGTCCTGCGATTGAATTCCAAAGTTTATATCCAAGAAATATTATTAAGATCCAAAGTACAATCTGTATTACTATTTTCATT
>Ga0114916_1000411_pt1 | contig 29715 bp, 24 predicted proteins | sample MalvirAntarct_66_FD_83501 | JGI IMG/M metagenome (GOLD analysis project Ga0114916, IMG submission 83501) | Marine viral communities from the Global Malaspina Expedition - Malaspina viral metaG Antarct_66 | ecosystem: Environmental > Aquatic > Marine > Oceanic | place: West Anvers Island... | reverse complement strand
GGTTAAACTCTAATTTAGATTTATTATAATCTACTAATCAGAAATTGACTATTTTATCAGAAAGCTATTAATGATTTGCCCAGATTTTAACTAGCTCTCCCATTGTCTTCACCGCCTTTTCCATATCTTGTACACTTACATATTCATGCTTTGAATGAATCGCCATTTCTCCTGTAAACAAATTCGGACAAGGTAATCCCATAAAAGACAGTCGAGAACCATCTGTTCCACCGCGAATGATTACCGGTCGAGGTGTTATCCCAACTTCCTTCATCGCTTGAATCGCATAATCCGTAACGAAAGGAACATCTTTTAAAATCTCCTTCATGTTGCGGTATTGCTCATTTATTTCAAATTCATAGCGAGCTCCAACATATTTGTGGACGATATTTTTAACTGTATTTTCTAGTCTTTTTTCGTATTCAGCAAGTTGTTTTGTGTTGTGATCGCGAATAATAAAAGTCAGCGTAGCTTTCTCCTGAATTCCATCAAAAGCAACAGGATGAACAAACCCTTCTCTTCCTTCCGTAGTTTCTGGCGACCAACTATCTTTAGGTAAAGCTGCAAGAATCTCACCTCCTATTTTTAAAGCGTTAATCAATTTGCCTTTGGCATATCCTGGATGCGCACTTACTCCGTGAATTGTGATTTTTACAGAATCAGCAGAAAAACTTTCGTCTTCAATTGAACCCAGAACTCCACCATCTAAAGTATAACCATAATCGGCATTGAGTTTTTCCATATCCAAATGGTCTACACCTCTACCAACCTCCTCATCGGGTGTAAACAAAATTCGAATATCACCGTGTTTAACCGATGGATTCTCCATTAAATATTGAACAAAATCCATAATACAAGCCACACCAGCTTTATCATCTGCTCCAAGCAAAGTGTTTCCACTGGCAGTTATAATATCATCTCCTATTTTTTCTTTCAAATAAGGATGATTATCAACAGTAATTACCTGACTTTGATCATCTGGAAGTGTAATGGGATGTCCATCATAATTTTTATGTAGAATAGGTTTTACGTCTTTCCCCGTAACATCTGGAGCGGTATCCATGTGCGCACAAAAACAAACCGTTGGAATTGAACCTTTCTCAACATTACCTTTCACCGTACCAAAAACATAGCCCCACTTATCCATTTCAGCATCTTTGACACCGAGTTCTTTTAGTTCTTCAACTAATAACTTACCTAAATTCTTCTGAATTTCTGTTGAAGGAAAGCTCTCCGAATTTGGATCTGCTGTAGTATCAATTTGTACATAGCGCATTAAACGTTCAGCGACAGTGTGTTTGTAATTTTCTGTTGACATGTTTTTGTTTTTTAAAGATTCGAAGATAATAAAATTAAAGGTATGTGCTGTGGATTTTCTGGGGAATAGGTGCGTGGGTTATAGCACAGAGTTCCTCAGAGTTTTTCTCTGTGAACCTCTACCGACGCATTGGTTGGCACGGGTGAGATTCTTTGCGAAACTCTGTGTTATAGCCATGCAAGGGGCAACTAAATTCTGAAAACTAAACCCCCTCCAAAAATTCCTCAATCTTCCCATAACAATACTCCAACTGCTCATTTGTCGTGCAATACGGAGGATTTAAAAATAGAACATTTCCAAGTGGTCTCAACAACATTCCATTACCATAAAAATGCTCGATCGCCTTTTCTCGAACATTTGAAAAATATGAGCTTCCTTCACCAATTTCTATCTCAATTGCGAGAATGGTTCCGCACTGGCGTAAGTCTCGGAGGTTATATTTTCCTTTGATCTTATTTACAAAAGCCTCATGCTGATCACAAATTCTCAGGATATTATTCTTACTCTCTTCAGTTTCAAAAAGATCTAAAGTAGCACACGCCGCAGCACATGCCAAAGGATTTCCTGTATAAGAATGTCCGTGCAACAAGGCTTTCATCTTATCTTCATCCAAAAACGCTTCGAAAATAGACTCTTTGGTCACAGTCAAACCTAAAGGCAATGTTCCTCCTGTAATTCCTTTTGATAAACAAACGATATCAGGCGTTGCATCACAATGATTCATGGCAAACATTTTACCTGTTCTCCCCCAACCTGTCATTACTTCATCGAAAATGAAAAGTACATCGTGAGATTTAGCGATCTTCATCAGCTTATTTAGAAACTCGGGACGGTACATTTGCATTCCCGCACTTCCTTGCACTAAAGGTTCTACAATGACTCCTGCAAACTCTCCAGATGAAAATAGTTTTTCTGCGCGTTCCAGACATTCCTCCTCATTTTCTTCAGATGGAAAAGGAAGGTAATCCGCTTGAAAGAAGAAATCTTCAAATGGTTTATTGAAATAGCCGCGTTGTCCTAAACTCATCGCTCCAAACGTATCTCCATGGTAAGCTCCTTCCAACGCTAAAAAGCGCTTTTTGGGAGTTTCTTTATTGAACCAATATTGCATTACCATTTTTATGGCAACCTCTACAGCCGTACTTCCATTATCAGAGTAAAAAACACGAGAATAACCGTCTGGCAAAGTATCTACAATTCGTTCTGCAAGCTCTACAACCTTAGGATGAGTAGCTCCAGCTAAAACGATATGATCGATTTCTTTGAACTGTTCGTTAATGGCTTTACGAATATGAGGATGGCCGTGTCCGTGCACATTTACCCACCACGATGAATTACAGTCGATGTACGATTTTCCGTCCTCATCATAAAGCAAACTCCCTTCTGCTTTTACGATCGGTAAAGGATCTCTTTCAGTTTGTGCTTGTGTAAATGGATGCCATACAACCTTCTTATCGCGTTCAACTAAACTCATAAATTAAACCTTTGAATTTTTCGGATTCTTCCTTAATAAATGCAGGGTTGATCTCTTCAACAATAGGTATTCGTGCGATGGTTTTAACATCTGTAAAACGCTCAATGATTGATTCTGTCACTTGATTTTCATCACCAACATATACTAATCCAGCAATTTGTAGTTTTTCAGCCTCAAGTGCTTTAATCGTCAGCAATGTATGATTGATACTTCCCAAATAATGTCTTGAAACCAAAATCACAGGTAAATGCGCTTTCTTGTAAATATCCAAAAGTGATTCTCTCTCTTCATTGAGAGGAACCAACAGTCCACCAGCTCCTTCTACAATTAAAAAATCATTTGTTTTTGGAAACTCGATATCGCTGACACGCATTTTCACGCCATCAATTTCTGCTGCTCCGTGTGGAGCCATTGGTGTTTTCAGTTTAAATCGTTCAGGCGCAACAGTTACTTTCTCAGAACACCATTTCCGTACCTTGATGCTATCAGAATTATCTAAATCTCCCGCCTGAATTGGCTTGAAATATGTTGCTCCTAGTGCTTCTGAAACAATTGCACTGACAACCGTTTTACCGACATCAGTTCCAATTCCAACAATCGAAAATCCTTTTATCATCTTAATTCAGCATTTAATTGACTTTCCAGTTTTGATCGAATTCCTTCCATCAATTTATCCACTTGCTTGTCCTTTAGTGTTTTCTCGTCATCCTGAAATGAAAAGCTCACCGCATAAGATTTTTTACCTTCTGGTAATTTATCTCCTTCGTAGACATCAAACAAATTCACTTCTCTTAAAATCTTGCGATCTACGTTGTAGGCAAGCGATTCAATTTCGTTAAATGTTACAGATTTATCGAGTAAGAGAGAAAAATCTCTACGTACAGCAAACGTTTTTGGAAGAGCCGTGAATTTCACTTTATTTCTGTTGCCAAGAGCTATAATTGCATCCCAATCTAAATCAGCCACAAATGCATCTTGTTTAACACCAAAAGCTTTGTTTAACTTTTTAGTTGTCCAACCGATTTCTCCAATTTTTTGCTTTTGAATAATCAGTTGAATTCCATCTTCAAGCAGTGATTTCTTTAGTCCTTTTGTGGTAACTAAATCATTTAAGCCTAGTCGCTCCAATATTGCAACTACAATTCCTTTCAGTGAATAAAACGAAACAGTATCACCTGAAGTATTCCATTGCTCTTTTTCCTTTCTACCTGTGAGAAATATAGCTAAGCGCTTATTCTCGTTGTACTCCTGATCAAATTTTTGATAAACCTTACCAAACTCAAACAAACCTACATCTGGCTGTTGTCTATTCTGATTATGTGCTATGGATTGTAAACCATGAAATAACATAGTTTGTCGCATAACATCGAGTTCATTACTCAACGGGTTCAACATAGTCACATTTCTAGACTCAGATAAAACATCTCCTCCAAATTTCTCCACCCATTGACTTGACGAAAGTGAGTTATTCATCATTTCAAAAAATCCTTGAGAAACTAACAAGTTTGCAATTGTGTTTTGACGTTGTTCTTCGCTGCGCAGATTTTGGTTGGACAGACTAATATTCCATTTTTGCGGAGTCTCTATGTTGTTAAAACCATAGATTCGAAGTACTTCCTCAATTACATCCGCCTCGCGAGTTACATCAACACGATAAGTTGGAATGCTTAATTTAGCTGAGTCGCCATTATTCTGAAGGATTTCAATATCCAATGCCTTTAATATCTCACTAATTTTTTCTTTTGGAATATCATTTCCAATCAGCTTATTACAACGTTCATAGTTGAATGCAACAGTTTTACGCTCTATCTTCTTTGGGTAAATATCAACAGGCTGCATACTCACTTGACCTCCGGCAAACTCAGCAATCAATGTAGCCGCTCTTTTCATTGCAGTTTCAATCATCATCGGATCAACGCCGCGTTCATATCTGAATGAAGCATCTGTATTTAAACCGTGATGTTTAGCTGTTTTTCTAATCGTGACAGCATCAAAATAAGCCGCTTCTAGAAATATATCTGTTGTATTGTCATTAACGCTAGACTTTACGCCTCCGAAAACGCCAGCGATACACATATTTTCTTTACCATTTGTGATCATTAAATCATCGGCTGTCAATTCACGCTCAACTTCATCTAGTGTTGTGAATTTCTCACCTTTGTTCGCTTTTCGAACAACTACCTTTTCTGAAATACTTTTCAAATCAAAGGCGTGTAAAGGTGTTCCCAATTCATGCATCACATAATTGGTGATATCTACGACATTATTTTTCGGCGTCAAGCCAATAGAAAGTAAAGCGTTCTTAAGCCAATCAGGAGATGGTTTTATCTCTAAATTAGAGATTGTAACTCCCATATATCTTGGACAAGCTTCCGCATCTTCAACTTCAACCTTTATAGCGTGTTGACTTGATTCTGCACGAAAACCACTAACATCTGGCAATTGAAGATATGTTTTTTCTTCCTCGTGAACATTTGTATACGCAACTATATCTCGAGCCACACCAACATGTCCCAAAGCATCACTTCTATTTGGTGTAAGACCAATTTCAAAAACATAATCACTTTCTAGATTAAAGAAACCTGCAGCAGGCGTTCCCACTTTAGCAGAATCGTCAAGCACCATTATCCCATCATGCGATTGACCAAGACCTATTTCATCTTCAGCACAGATCATTCCTTTGGATTCTACTCCACGAATTTTAGCTTTTTTGATTTTAAATGGTTCATCTGGATTGGGATATAAAGTTGAACCCACCTTAGCAACAACAACTTTTTGACCAGCAGCAACGTTTGGAGCACCACATACAATCTGCACAGGTTCTTTGTCACCAACATCCACAGTCGTTACGTTAAGTCGGTCGGCGTTTTCGTGTGGCACGCAAGTTAGCACCTCACCAATCACAACACCTTCCAGTCCACCTTTTACAGCTTCAACTTTCTCAAGACCTTCTACTTCCAAACCTGTATCTGTCAATATTTCTGACAGCTTTTCGGGTGAAAACGAAGTTTTAACGTAATTCTTCAACCATTTATATGAAACTTTCATTCTATCTAATACTTTGACATTTTCGAAACCTCAAAAATAGCGAAAACGGCAGAGTTTGGGAGTTAAAACTTTGATTTTTTTGGTGGGTTGTAACACAGAAGGCATGAAGAATCTCACTTGTGCCGACCATGGCGTCGGCACAAGTGCATAACTCTGTGTTATCGCTTTCCTAGGCTAACTCACATTCAAATAGGACATACTCAAGTTGACACTTAAATCAATACCAAAATAATTCCATTAATTCCAATCTCCTCAGTAACTTTGCAAACTAGAAAGAAAATCTTACATTTTGCAAAAAAAAACAACGTCCAAACTATCTGCGCTTCATTTCTTTGATGAAGATATTAGTTCTATTTCGTTACCTTCTAAATTTACTTTCCCATTTTATTACGACCCACACCCGCTGGCAATAAAAGCTGCAGAAAAGCTCCAGGAATATCTTAAAACACAAAAAGATTTTACTCACAACTTTGGTCTAAACCAAAACGAAGAAGGTCTTGAGATTGGTAAAATGTTTGGTGTTTTGGTCGTACAAACTGAATCGGGTGAACTGGGTTTTTTAGCTGGATTTTCTGGAAAATTAGCTGGGCATAACGATCACGATTATTTTGTTCCGCCTATATTCAATATGCTGACTAGAGACAGTTTCTTTTTACAGGAAGAACAGGAGATCAATAAGATCAACGCTGCGCTTGAAAAACTGGAAGAAAGTGAAAAGTATAAGAAACTGAAATCAGCGTTTCTTCAAATAAAAGAGCAAAGTGAGCGTGAAATTGAACAGTTCAGAGAAAGTATGCGGGAACGGAAGAAGCTACGCAAAAAAAAGCGGCAAGATGCTCTTTCATCAATGACTGAGAAAGAATACGAATTGCTTTTGGAAGAACTGAGCAATGAAAGCATCAAGTCAAAGTTTGACCTGCGCAGTTTAACAGAGAAATGGGACAAAGAACTTTCAATAGTTCACAAAAGACTTGGCGAATTACAAAATAAAATCAACGAACTCAGGGGAAAACGAGCTACAAAATCCGCTAAGTTGCAGCAAAAGCTATTCGATCATTACATCTTTCTGAATCAATACGGTGAAGAAAAAAGCCTCTCTCCTATTTTTGAAAATACAGTTACGCAAAAACCTCCTGCTGGTTCAGGGGAATGTGCAGCGCCTAAATTACTTCAGTATGCATTTCAACATCAACTAAAACCAATTGCAATGGCTGAGTTTTGGTGGGGAGCTTCTCCTTCTTCTGAAATTCGAAAGCATAAACAGTTTTATCCTGCTTGTCAAGGTAAATGCAAACCTATTTTGGGACACATGCTGAAAGGAATTGAAATGGACGAAAATCCAATGATGCAAAACCCCGGGATTGATAGACCGATTGAAATCATTTTTGAAGATGATCATATTATCATTGTCAATAAACCACCGGAAGTTTTATCTGTTCCTGGAAAAAATATTGACGATTCTGTTTATACTCGAATAAAAAAAATGTATCCGAATTCTACTGGACCATTACTTGTTCATAGGTTAGATATGTCGACCTCTGGATTACTTGTGATTGCTAAAGATATTGATTCTCACAAGTACATTCAACGACAATTTATCAAGAGAACAATAGAAAAAAGGTACACAGCGTTACTGGATGGATACCTAAAAACAGAAAAAGGAATTATTGACCTACCACTTGCACTTGATGTCGATGACAGACCTCGACAAATGGTAAGTTTCGAACACGGTAAATCTGCTCGAACTAAATGGGTAGTAGTGGAAAGAAGAAAAGGATATACACGAATTAACTTTTATCCAGTTACAGGTCGGACACACCAGCTTAGGGTTCATGCTTCGCATCCAGAAGGTTTAAATACTCCAATCATTGGAGATGATCTTTATGGAAAGAAAAGAGATCGATTATATCTTCACGCTGCATTTATTTCATTTATACATCCAAAAACTAGAGAGAGAGTTGCTTTTGAAGTGGAGGCATCATTTTAAGATCATGCTTTTATTTTTCAGACAAGCATTTTTTAACCTTCTTCTCGTGTTTATAGCGTTCTTCAGGTGTTCCATTTGGTTGAATGAGTAAACCTTTACATTTGCTATCAATATATTCAGAGCGCTCCATTACCTCATCGAAACGGTCATCTGAAGCTTCCATTAAGGCTTTATTCACTGAGTCACTTTTTTGGACGCATGTACAGAAATCCCATTGAATTCCATATTTCTTCACAATTTCTTTGTGTGCTTCTTGAACTTCAGGGTCTTCGTATTTTACTTCATCCACTAATGTATCCTCCTTTACAGCAGTTGTGTCTGAGTCAGATGTCATATTGTAAGAGTCCTGAACATTCGTCGAATCTATTTCACCATCACCTTCACCGTTTGAGTTTGATTTACATCCAACTAAATACATGGATGATATAAGGAGTATTATTATGTAATTTGACTTCATGGCAAAATATTTGTATATTAATAATCGTTACTAAGTTAATTGAAAAATTTGAATCTATAAAATGAAAATCTCAATAATCACTATAATTCTTATTTCTTCTTTAGCATCTTTTGGACAGAAAGTTGCTTCTGACACAGCCGTAAAGCGACTTCAAGAATATGAAGAATTTACAATTCCCAGAAATTTTGATCTTGAATATAGACATACGCTGCGTCGCGTACGTAGAGTTTATCCTCTTGCATTGCATGCAGCGAAAGTGATTGATTCTTTAGAACGCGAACTATCGAATGTTGATAAAACCCGAAAAGAGAAAAAAATTGCAAGACAAACGCATAAAGAGTTAAAAGAGGACTTTAAATTCCTTTTGAAAGAATTGTACGTTTCAGAAGGTGTTGTTCTTACGAAGCTTATTTACAGAGAGACAGGAATGACCGCCGAAGAGATTATCGCTAAATTCAAAGGTGAAGCACAGGCTAAACTTTACACTGGGATGGCAAGTATGTTTGATCAAAAGCTTGATGCAACCTACGACCCAAATCATGAAGATTTTGTAATTGAATGCGTTGTACAAGATATCAAATCAGGAAAAGTTGATTTTGATCCTACTTTTGAAATTGTTGACCGTGCACATTATCGAGCAGACCGCAAAGCGTACAAAAAAAGAGCTCGTGCGAATAAAAAAATGTGGCGTAAGAAAAAACGCGAAAAACGCAGAGCTGAAAGGAACGAAAGCAAAAAAGAGGAAGAAAAAGATTCTCTGGTTAGTAACGATGGGGAAAATGGAAAATAGGCAGAGTTGTGATGCGGAGGACACGAAGAAGCTCTGAGTTACTCAGAGGAAATTTTTCATCTACAAAAAAAGACCTCCCACTTTATGCGAGAGGTCTCAATCATTTAATTATTTACTCAGTTATTTCTGAGCTGCTAGTTGATTATCAGTTCCATTAGAAACTGCTGATTTCTCAACGCGTATTTTTGCACCACCTTCACAGCTCAACAATACATTTGTATCATTTACTTCTAATATCTTACCATGAATTCCTCCAATAGTAACTACTTTATCTCCTGCAGCTAGTCCTTCACGGAATTTCTTTAACTCCTTTTGCTTTTTCATCTGCGGACGAATCATAAAGAAATAAAATACTCCTAAAATAAGGACTAACATTATTATTTGACTACCACCTTCTCCCATGTTTACTTGTTTTTTATTATTTAAAATTTAAAAATTTAATCGATTACTTCTGCCAATATTGTCACCTTAGAAGATGACGGTCTTGTGTTGGCTGAAATTGTAATTGGCTTGGAAATAACACCTTTCCCCGTTTTATCTGTATCAACTTCGGCGTAAATGTAAGCAATTTCTCCTGGTGCAACAGGATCTTCTGAATATTCTGAAACTGTACAGGAACAAGCCGCTCTAACATTAGCAATAATGAGTGGGTATTCACCTGTATTTTTAATTTCAATTTTCGCTTCAACAATCTCACCTTTAGCTACTGTTCCAGCGTCGTATGTTTCTTCAAACTCAACCGTTGTGTATTCTCCAATTTCTGCTTCAGATTTTGAATCGCAAGATGTTAATCCAAAAATCAATAATGTAAATGCTATAAACTTTTTCATATTTTTCATTTCTAATTCATCAGTCCACGACCGACTTTTTGAATTTTATTATCCTTTTCTAATCGTTCAATCGCTTTATCTAAAACGCCGTTAATAAAAACATTACTCTTCGGCGTACTGTAGAACTTAGAGATTTCAATATATTCATTCAACGTTACTTTCTTTGGAATATTTTTGAAAACTTGCAATTCTGTGATTGCCATTTCCATTAATATCACATCCATTTTAGCAATTCGATCGAGATCCCAGTTTTGAGTAAGCTCATCAATCAACTTAAGATTCTCATCACTTTTGGCTATCGTCTGACGGAATAGATCACGAACGAACTCTTTTTCATCGTCATCAGGTTTGTAAAGAGGCAATATCTTATTATCACCATCTTCTTCAAAACCTTTAATCGTTTTAATTACCATTGAACAGGCTAAGTCGATATCATCCATCCAGTGAATGCTTTTTTCTTCGAAATAATCGTATAACAATGGGAAGTTCGCGATTTCGTTTTTAAACAACTGAACCGCAAAATTCACATCCTCATCAAAACCTTGTTCTTCATTATTCATGAATTCAAAATATGTTTCTGATTCACGAATCTGGAAATACATCTTACGAAAGATCTCCTGCTCTTCTGCTCCTAGCCAATTTACTTTACGTGTTTCGCTTTGACTTCTCAGCTCTGGCTGATTCTCGAGGATTTCAATGACTTTGTTATCAACAAACTTTAGATTTGGATTCAAATCCTCATCTGTTGGTAGCATTTTTTTCTTGTTTTCTTCAATACGATGTTCACCTTTTGCTTTTAACTCACCAAAAGTCATCAATAAAGACAAATACAGATCATAAATGCGCTCTATAGCTCCAAACATTTCTTTTTCGGAGGCCAACACGTCTCTTTTATCGCTTTGAAAAAAAGCGTAAAGTGCTTGTAAAACTTTTATTCTTAAGTGTCTTCTGTTTAACATCTCTAATTATAGGGGTAATTTAACTTTACCAATTGATTCAATTCTCTCCTCAGCCATCTTGTTTGCAATTGCATAAGAAGGCGTATTCTCATCTGCCGAACGTGTAATGATGCGCTCAATTGTACCGTAAATATCTTCTGCTTTCTGCATTGCCCAATCTGCTGTGTTTTCTGTAACCTCTGCATAGCAGTTAATTACTCCCCCAGCATTTAAAGCAAAATCAGGTGCATAAATAATTCCTTTATCTAAAACGGCCTGTCCATGTACTTTTTCATTTGCCAATTGATTGTTTGCAGCTCCTGCTATAATTGAACATTTCAATCGAGAAAGTGTATCGTCATTTACAGTTGCTCCCAATGCACATGGCGCATAGATATCCATATTCACATCATAAATTTCTTCTAACCCAACAACTTTAGCTCCGTACTTTTTAGATACTCTTTCTAATGTTTCGTTATGAATATCAGAAATATAAACTTCAGCGTTTTCTTTTACTAAGTGTTGAACCAAGTATTCTCCAACATGTCCAACACCTTGCACAGCTACTTTCTTACCTGCCAAACTATCAGAACCATATTGTTTTTTCGCACAAGCTTTCATCCCCATGTACGTTCCAAAAGCTGTAACTGGAGAAGGATCACCACTTTTACCTGGAAGACCAGCAACATGGTTTGTTTCCATGTTTACCCATGTCATATCCTGAGGTGTGATTCCAACATCTTCAGCAGTGATATATTTTCCTGCTAGACTGTTTACGAATTTCCCGAATCTTCTGAATAACGCTTCAGATTTCATTGAGCGAGCGTCTCCGATAATTACAGCTTTACCACCACCAAGGTTTAAACCTGAAATGGAGTTTTTATACGTCATACCTCTCGATAAACGCAAAACATCATTCAACGCTTCTAATTCGTTGTTGTACATCCACATGCGAGTTCCTCCCAAAGCGGGACCAAGAACTGTATTGTGAACAGCAATAATTGCTTTTAATCCAGTCGCATTGTCATTACAAAACAACAATTGCTCGTGGTTATATTGACTCATAGCAGCAATCACAGGATTATCCTGTAAGTCCTCTGCTTTAATTTCTTTTGTTTCTATCATTGCAATAAGGTATAATTTTAATCCAACTTTAAAATCAAATGGCTACTTTTGCCAACACAAAAACAGCGTGCATTTGAGTGCAAAAATAGAAAATTAATAGATGAAGTCTCTTAGCTATCTCAACAAATATTTAATTAAATATAAATGGAGGTTACTCCTTGGGGTAGTATTTATAATTGGGTCAAATCTCTTTCACGTTTATATGCCGCTCATAGTCAAGGATGCAGTCAATCAATTCGATAAGAATTTTGATCCTGAGAATTGGTTACAAATAGCCTTTTCACTCGGCGGTTTATATATTCTGCTCTCTTTAGGAAAAGGTATATTCAAGTATTTTGAACGTCAAACCATCATTATGGTTTCTCGTTTTATTGAATACGATCTGAAAAATGAAATCTACAATCAATATCAGCGGTTAACATATAATTTTTATAAGCGAAATAATACTGGAGATTTGATGAATCGTATTTCAGAAGATGTGAGTAAAGTAAGACTTTATTTAGGTCCGGGAATCATGTATACAGTAAATCTTGTTTTTCTTTTTGTGTTTACACTTTATTTTATGATGAGCATTAGTGTTGAACTAACGTTGTATACATTAGCACCTCTGCCGATAATGTCTTATCTCGTTTATAAAGTTTCAAGTAGAATGAATCGTCAAAGTGAAAGAGTGCAGCGCGAACAATCTAAAATATCAACACTTGTACAAGAATCTTTTTCAGGAATCACAGTCCTAAAAGCCTATGGTGGTGAAAAAAGGTCTCAAAATAATTTTAACGATTCGGCAAATACCTACTTAAAAAAACACATGGACCTTGTGAAAACCAATGCGTTTTTCATGCCGACTATTACTTTTTTAATAGGGATAAGTACAATTTTAACTATTTACTTGGGTGGGGTACTTTCATTTGAAGCACAAAACTCAATCACTGAAGGTGATATTGTTGCGTTTATATTTTACGTTAACATGTTGACTTGGCCTTTTGCGAGTGTTGGCTGGGTAACTTCACTTGTTCAACGAGCTGCTGCAAGTCAGGAGAGAATTAATGAGTTCCTAAAAGAAGAACCTGAGATTAAAAACAATAATTCTGCACCATTTAACTTCGAAGGAAAAATAACTTTTGATAATGTTTCATATACATTTGATTCTTCTGGAATAGAAGCTATTCGCAACTTATCCTTTGAAATTAAGAAAGGAGAAACTTTAGCTATACTTGGTAGAACCGGTTCTGGAAAAAGCACCGTGATTAATTTACTCATGCGTCAGTTTGATCCTGTTGATGGAGAAATAAGAATTGATGATGTTCCACTTCCAAAAGTAAATATTGAGGAGTTTAGAAAACAGACTGGAGTTGTACCTCAAGAAGTATTTTTGTTTTCAGATTCCATTCGCAATAATGTGAAATTTGGTTTATCTACTGATCAGGATGCGAATGACGAAGATGTGAAAGAAGTACTAAAAACAGCGCATGTCTGGCATAATATTGAAGAATTTAAACAAGGTTTAGATACAGTTCTTGGAGAACGTGGTGTAAACTTGAGTGGTGGACAAAAACAACGTGTAAGTATTGCTCGTGCACTGATAAGAAAACCAAAATTCTTAATTCTAGATGACTGTCTTTCTGCTGTTGATACTGAAACGGAAGAGATTATTCTAGGTAATGTTAAAGGACAAATAGAAAAAAATACAACGTTAATTGTCAGTCATCGCGTTTCTTCTATTCGAAATGCAGATCATATTTTAGTACTCGATGATGGTCGAAAAGTGGAAGAAGGTAGCCACGAAGAACTTTTAACAAAACAAGGTGTTTATGCAGATATGTACAATAAACAACTGCTAGAGGATGCCGAAAAAGGAAAAGACGAGGAGTAACATGGAAAAAAACATCCACATCAAAGGTGCCAGAACGCACAACTTGAAGAATTTGGAAGTTAAAATCCCTCATGGTAAAATGACCGTGATTACAGGACTTTCGGGTTCTGGAAAATCCTCTTTGGCTTTTGATACGCTTTATGCTGAGGGTCAGCGTCGATATATTGAAAGTTTATCGGCTTATGCTCGACAATTCCTTGGAAAATTAGATAAACCAGATGTTGATTTCATCAAAGGAGTTGCTCCAGCAGTTGCTATCGAACAAAAAGTTACTTCTACCAATCCAAGGTCGACTGTAGGAACGGTAACTGAAGTTTACGATTACTTAAAAGTACTTTTTGCGCGCGTTGGAAAAACGTATTCTCCTTTTTCAGGAAAAGAAGTAAAAAAACACACAGTTACAGATGTCATTGACAATATTCTAAGTCATCCCGAAGGAACAAAAGCAATGATTATTTCTCCGATTGAGAATTATCAACGCTATGGAATTGCCAGACAATTGGAGATTTTTAGAGAACAAGGTTTCGCTCGTGTTAGAATCGACGGAACAGTTGAAAATCTAAACGATTTAACAGATAACATTCCAAAGAAAATCAAAACGCTCGAGTTAGTAGTTGATCGAATTGCTGTAAAACAAGATGACGAGGACTTTTTATCTCGAATTGGAGACTCTATACAACTCGCTTTTGCAGAAGGAAATGGTTCATGCTGGATTTATTATCCGAAAGAAGAAAAATTTAAAAAATTCTCAAATCGTTTTGAGTTAGATGGAATAGAATTTCAAGAACCTTCACTACACTTTTTCACATTCAACAATCCGTTTGGTGCGTGCAAAACATGTGAGGGATTTGGTTCTGTCATCGGTATCGATCGCGATTTAGTCATCCCCAATAAAAAACTTTCTGTTTATGAAGGTGCCGTTGCTCCATGGAAAGGAGATAAAATGGGGAAATACCTCGATCGTTTTATAATGGCTTCTTCCGAACTAGGATTCCCGATTCACCGACCTGTAGGAGAGCTTACCGAAGAACAAATGGAACTCCTTTGGAATGGCAAAGGAAAGGTTAAAGGAATCAATCAATTCTTTGATTTTTTAGCTTCAAAAATGTATAAGATTTACCACAGAGTAATGCTAGCTCGTTATCGTGGTAAAACAAAATGTCATGACTGTAAAGGAACGCGTCTAAGAAAAGACACGAATTATGTTAAAATAGATGGTAAAACCATTTCAGACATCGTTCTCACAAACATTGAAGATAATATTGAGTTTTTTAAGAATATCAAATTAGACAAACATCAAAAAGAAGTTTCAAAACGTATTTTAACTGAAATCAAAAGTCGTTTAAATTGGCTGAATGAAGTTGGTTTGGGTTATCTAACTCTTAATCGTCAGGCGAATTCACTTTCTGGAGGAGAATCTCAACGAATAAACTTAGCTACATCACTTGGAAGTAGCCTTGTGGGATCGATGTATATTTTAGATGAACCGAGCATTGGACTTCACCCAAAAGACACTGAACGACTGATAAATGTTCTCAAAGAACTAAGAGATTTAGGAAATACAGTTATCATCGTTGAACACGAAGAAGCAATCATGAAAGCGGCAGATGAAGTGCTCGACATTGGTCCGTTGGCCGGAATTAACGGTGGTACAATCGTATTTCAAGGAACTCATGCTAAATTGAAAAAAGCAAAGAACAGTCTTACAGCAGATTATTTAACTGGTAAAAAATCAATTCCAGTTCCTACAAAAAGAAGAAATCTTACAGATGCGATTCATGTGATTGGTGCAAAAGAGAACAACTTAAAAAACATCAGTGTTAAATTCCCCTTGCACGGTATGGTTTGCGTGACTGGAGTGAGTGGTTCTGGGAAATCGACTTTAGTAAAAAACATTTTGTATCCCGGATTGAATAAGAAACTCGGTGTACATGGAAACAAAATAGGCGAACACGAGGAAATTACTGGAGATTTTTCTCAAATTGATTCAATAGAGTTTGTTGATCAAAATCCAATTGGTCGTTCATCGAGAAGTAATCCTGTGACTTATGTAAAAGCTTTTGATGAAATTCGCGACTTATTTTCAAGACAGAAACCTGCTAAAATGCGGGGATTAAAACCAGGTTATTTCAGTTTCAATGTCTCGGGTGGTCGCTGTGAGATGTGCGAAGGTGAGGGAGTGATTACCGTTTCCATGCAATTCATGGCCGATGTTCATTTGACATGCGAAAGCTGTAATGGTCGACGATACAAAGAAGAAGCTTTAGAGATAAAATATCGAAATCAATCAATTGCCGATATTCTTGAGATGAATATTGAAGAAGCGCTTGAATTCTTTAAAGAAGGTGATTCCAGACTTGAAGAAAAAGTGGTCGAAAAGATTCAACCTTTGTTTGATGTTGGATTGGGCTACCTCACTTTAGGACAACCTTCTTCAACATTATCAGGAGGAGAAGCTCAGCGAATAAAACTGGCCTCATTCCTTACAAAATCAAAGAACCCATCTCCAACGCTTTTCATTTTCGATGAACCAACCACTGGTTTACATTTTGATGATATCAATAAATTACTAATTTCATTAAATCGACTCATTGATGTTGGACATTCTGTAGTTATTATCGAACACGACATGGATGTGGTTAAGAATGCAGACTGGGTAATTGACTTAGGACCAGAGGGTGGAGAGAAAGGAGGGACTTTAATATTTCAAGGAACCCCAGAAGAGTTAACTGAGAAAGAACTAAGTAAAACTGCTTACTTTTTGAAAAAAGTACTGTGATTTTTAATATTTGGTAAACCTTTTCATGATTTTTCACGTATGTATTTATAGAGAAGGATAGTTTTATACTGGGAAAAATTAGTTTTCTGACCTCCATTGCAAAATGTGTCAGAAAGTTTAGAGCAAATTATATGAAAACCAACGACATATCTACAGATTCTAGTGATAGCTTAACGTCAGTTGATTCTAAAATCGATAGTCAAATAATTAACATTCTATTAAGCAAAGACTTAGACAAGAATTTTGATTTAAAACATGAGATTCTAAGATCACTTGATTTAGACTCTGGCAACGGGCTGCACCTTGAACTTAATCGTGTTAATGATATACGTCATATCAATAAACATTTTGAACGAATAAACAGAGCGCTTAATGTTGGAGATTATTACGTTGGTCTTGTTAAAACCTTAGAAAATTACAGAAAAACAAGAAAAGGTCGAAACATACCCATTATTGGAGGTTTTGTAAGGATATGGGATTTTGCTTTCTTGAGAATAGCACCAAAAGTATGGGGTATAAGAAAAATTTATTTCGCAATTACTCGTGGTAAAGGTCGATTAATTTCCAAAGCAGAAGTTTTAGGTAGACTGGTAAGTTGTGGATTTGAAATAGATGATATTCGTTCTTTAGACAAGGTTCACATGTTTATTGTAAAAAAGGTAGGCGATCCAATTAAAGTAAAGGCCAGTTACGGACCATTATTCAAAATGAATCGCGTGGGTAAAAATGGAAAAATAATTGGTGTATACAAATTTCGCACGATGCATCCCTATTCTGAATTTATTCAATCTTATCTAATAAAAACTAATGGATATGGAGCGAATGGGAAGATCCAAGATGATTTCCGCATGTCAAGATGGTCTAGAATAATGCGAAAATATTGGATTGATGAAATCCCTCAGATTTTAAACGTCCTCAAAGGAGATATGAAACTAGTTGGTGTTCGTCCGGTTTCAGAAGTATATTTTCAAGATTTACCTGAAGAACTCAAACAAAAACGTTCTCGTTTTAAACCAGGATGTATTCCTCCCTATGTAGCGTTCAATGAAAAAAGCAATTTACAAAGCGTACTTGAATGCGAGGCGAAATACCTCGAAATGAAGACCAAAAATCCGTATTTTACTGATACGAAACTTTTCTTTAAAGCAATATTTAATATTATTTTTAAAGGAAAGCGAAGCGGATGACTTCGACTTTGATTAGTCACCGCTGCTCAATCGTTAATCCACGACAGTAAACACAGGTCTGAATCCAACTAAAGAAGCAGCTTCATCATATTCTTTTCGACTTTGTAATCGAATATCATAACCATAATTAAAACAACTACCGCCAACAGCTACTCCGGGTTCATTTATCATTTCAGCGACATTTCCATTAAGATTGTAAAATCCGTACGAAAATTTCCAATAACTTTTTGAAGGTGCTGTAAGATCAACAGAATTATTCAGTTCACCATAATCAATAGGTTTTACAATAAAGTTACCTTCTTCGTCTTTTGTAATTCTAGATTGGGGCACATAGAGGAAGTTAGCTCTAAACTCTCCCTCTGGTTGTCTCATGTGAAGATCCTTCCAGGAATAACTGGCTTCTAAGTCGTCCCCTGCTCCAGCACGAATAAATTCAGCGTGTGATGGCAAACGAACTTTAATACTCCCCTCTTTTAGTTGACCATTAATTTCCTTTTCTATCCATTGACAATATAAATTAGCTGCTTGGAACGTAACATTCACAACAGGATAATTGGTATAAGCTTCATGTGTATGGTAATGCTTCGAGTATTGCAATCCTCCCTTCTTAAATTCTGTATTCCAGTTATCTGAGCGAATAGCTGCAGATGCCTTCTCCTCCTCTGTTCCATTAACCTCTATCCATTTCAAAAACTTTTGATACTCACCATTAGTGACTTCATGATTTAGCATGTAAAAAGACTGGATTGATAAAGTATCCTCATTCACCACAGCTAACCCTGACGGTACAAATTGATACTCTGCTTTGATTTCCTTTGGTAACTTTATAGGTGCAGACAATAGAATGAATGCGATTGAGGTCAGTAGTAATTTCATGTATTAAATATTTTCTTGTTTACTCTTATAATGTAATCGTCTATTATTAGTTACAAATTTTATAAAAAAGTTGTTCTGAAATAAAGGATTCCAATGAACACTTATAGAATTAAATTTTGTCTTTCCCTTTAATTTAGAACAAAAAGTGTGCTTGTTTTCAGCCTAAAACAAGATAAAATTATTATTTTCTAGGAGAAGTTACAGGCTTTTTTTTGTCAATAATTTCCATCATTTCTTTTTTTTCACAAAGGTGAGGCTTTTCTATAGCTGAAATGTATACAAATTACTGAATGATGTAATGATATTACTTTAGGATATGTTTTGCCACTATTTCTCCCACTTTGCATGCTGCATTTTGAGAACCGTTCATCAAAAAGTCACCAACTTCAAAGGTTTTAGTATTCTCTTGGAAAGAAACATTATTTTTTGGAATTCCACTTTTCGGTAAAGCATAAGGGATATGATATAACTGGATAAAATTTAAATTATCTAGGCTGAAATCGCTATTAAGCTCCTCTTTAACTTTTGTGATGAGTCCTTTTTCATCGAGTCCTTTTGAACTTAATACTGTAACAGAAACCAACTCTTTATCCTTCTTACTCTCTGGTTTCTCCAATGAACTCGGATAGAAAATATTGTTGATTAATCTATTCTGATTCGCATTTAACCCTATTCTGGCAGGAGTAATCAAACGAGGTGAAACATGTTCAAAATAAATACAGTAACAACCTTCCCATAATGACTTATTTTGGCTTTCTTCATAGTTTGGTATTGTGTTAATAACGTAATCAAAAGAAACTTCACTACTATTTTTCAAATAAATGGTTTCATCTAACACTTTTTCTACCTCTGAATTATAGTGAAAAGAGACTTCTTCTAAATCTTTTACCAGCTTACTCGCCAATTCTCCAATACCATTTTCGGGAATAGCGGCACTTCCATTCGAAAACATTTTAAAAACAAATAATAAAATCCTCGCTGAAGTAGTTAGCTCATTTTCTAAAAATATACCTCCAAAAAAAGGCTTAAAGAATCGATCGATGATACGTTCTGAAAACCCGTAGTTATAAAGGAATTTGATAGAAGACATATTTTCTAATTCGAACAATTCATCAATTGAATACCTATCTACAAATCGTTTCAATTTAAAAATAAGCCATTTATCTTTGATACTTCCAATATCAGAAAACAAAGTTTTCCAAAATATATTTCTCGTTCTGAAAGGGTCTCCAACAGCAGTCGTTTTGCCCGATCGAAATATTGTCGCTGCCGCTTCAAGTTTATGCAGGTTTAATTCTGATAAATTGATATGCTTTTGAAGGTATGGGTAAGCCGTTAGTAAGACTTGAAAACCAACATCAAGATTCCAACCTCCAACATTTTCTGTACGCATTCGTCCTCCTGGCACGCTTAGCTTTTCATAAACAGTAACGTCGGCTCCTTTTTTAGAAAGTTCTTTGGCCGCAACGAGTCCCGATAGTCCTGCTCCTACTATACCGACTTTGATTTGTGTCATGTTATTTGTAATTAACTTCAGTTTGTGTTGTGTCACCAAGAAAACAGTCATTGCCCCACATTGTTTAATTTGAGGAAGAAACATTCTTCAAAACTATATGCCGTATCCATTGTTATATTTATGTTGATTGATTAGATTGGAGTTCTCAATATTCAAAGTAATTATAAATGGCAAAAGACGATAAAAAAAAACATAGATCAGGTTTTATATTCACGAAATACGAGGAGGAGAAGCGATCGGATTTTGAACGTTTACTGGAGATCTTTCAAGAGTTGATCGTACACACTTCCGGCGATGTTGATGAAACGTTGGACTGGATGGAGCAACTTGACAGAGAATACAAGCTATTTACTAGTGAATATTCAATGGAAGATTTTATTGAAGACTTGAAAAAGCACGGTTACATCAAAGATGATAAAGACAAACCCGAAGGTAAAGGTCTTGCTATAACTGCTAAAACAGAACAAGTCATTCGTCAGAAAGCGCTGGATCAGATTTTTGGAGATTTAAGAAAGTCTGGAAAAGGAAATCACAAAACGAAGCACACTGGAGCAGGAATGGACAAAACCGGTGAAATGCGCAACTATTCTTTTGGAGACAGCATTGATCAGATTGCAATTACGGAAAGTGTAAAGAATGCTTTTGCCAACAATGGAATTGATGATTTTCGACTGACAGAGCAAGATTTAGTAGTTAACGACACGCACCATTCAGCGCAAATGAGTACTGTTTTAATGATCGATATTAGTCATAGTATGATTTTATATGGTGAAGACCGTATCACTCCAGCTAAAAAAGTGGCGATGGCACTCGCTGAACTCATCAAAACGCGTTACCCAAAAGATAGCATTGACATAATCGTCTTTGGAAACGATGCATGGCCAATTAAAATAAAAGACTTGCCCTATCTTCAAGTAGGTCCTTATCACACAAATACAGTCGCAGGATTAAATTTAGCATTAGATATTTTACGCCGCAAAAAGCAAGTAAACCGTCAGATATTTATGATTACCGATGGTAAACCGAGTTGTTTGAATTTACCGAATGGAGAGTATTATAAAAACAGCATGGGATTAGATCCTCATATCACTGGAAAATGTATGAACAAAGCGAAAGAAGCCAGAAAACTAGGAATTCCAATCACGACATTCATGATTGCTCAAGATCCTTATTTGCGTTCTTTTGTAGAAGAGTTTACAGAAGCAAATCAAGGAAAAGCGTTTTATACAGGATTGAAAGGTTTGGGACAAATGATTTTTGAAGATTACGAGAAAAATAAAAAACGAAATATTAGATAATTATGGATTACACAAAAATAAAAACACTGGGAGAACTTGAGAAATCAGGTTACGTATCGCGATCAATAAAAGATGAGCTACGTAATAATCTCAAGGTCAAATTAGAAAATAAAACGCCCATCTTCGAAGGAATTATAGGTTATGAAGAAACTGTAATTCCACAATTAATTACTGCCATTCTTTCGAAACACGACATCAATTTACTAGGACTCCGTGGTCAAGCGAAAACTCGAATTGCACGGTCTATGGTTGGTTTGTTAGACGAATATATTCCAATCATTGAAGGCTCAGCGATTAATGATGATCCCTTCTGCCCTATTTCACATTTCGGAAAATCCTTGAAAGAGGAAAAAGGAGCTAAAACTCCAATCACTTGGCTTCATCGAAATGAAAGATTCTATGAAAAACTGGCAACCCCAGATGTTACAGTCGCAGATTTAATTGGCGACATCGACCCAATAAAAGCCGCTACACAGAAATTGACATACGCCGACGAACGTGTTATACATTATGGAATGATTCCGCGTGCGAATCGCTGCATTTTTGTGATCAATGAAATTCCCGATTTACAAGCTAGAATTCAAGTGGCTTTATTCAATATTCTTCAAGAAGGAGATATACAAATTCGTGGATTTAAGATGCGCTTACCATTGGATGTCAATTTTGTTTTTACAGCGAATCCTGAGGATTACACCAATCGAGGAAGTATCGTTACGCCATTGAAGGATAGAATTGGATCGCAGATTCTTACGCATTACCCAAAGAATATCGAAATTGCAAAAAAAATCACACAACAGGAAGTTATTGCTGAAGTGAAAAACGAGGCGATCACGGTTCCTGAAACTGCAAAAACAGTTTTAGAACAAATTGGTTTTGAAGCGAGGAATTCACCATATATCGATTCCAACAGTGGTGTTTCAGCAAGAATGAGTATCACGATGTACGAAAATCTCGTTTCCGCAGCACAAATGCGTATGTTGAAAAGTGGAGAGAGCAAAACGACCATCCGTATGGCAGACTTTGAGGCAATTATTCCAGCGATTACCGGGAAAGTAGAATTAGTGTATGAAGGGGAGCAACTCGGAGCCGAAAATGTAGCACATCACCTCATAGGTTCAGCGGTAAAAACGACTTTTGATGAATTATTTCGTCCATTGAAGAAGTTAAAAAAGCCTGGAGTAACCGACGAATTTGATGCCGTAGTACAATGGTTTATGGAGGAGAACGATTTCGAACTTACAAACGATTCCAAAGACAAAGAGTACGAAAAACAACTGGACAAAATCAAGCCGATGGATGAAGTTTTGAAGCAGTATATCAATACCGTAGACAAAAACGAGCGCACCTTTTTAAAAGAACTCATTCTTTGGGGATTGGTGGAATACAAACAACTTACAAAACGCAAATTTGAAGCGGGAATCAGCTTTGAGGATGAAATTCTAGGATCGCTTTATGAAAAGTAGAAACAAAGAACGCCCCGATTTACCAGAGGAAATTCTAGATGGTGTTGCAACTGAGGCGGAGGACTTTCAAAATAAAGTTCTTCGTCCCATTATTAAAATGCAGAGTGACTTGTTAATTCTTCATCTCAACACAAAGCTCGATTCACTGAAGGTTGATTTAAGTCTTTACAACTCCGAAAAACAAGAGGAGATTCTTTCAAAACTATTCCACAAAGATCAGGCTTTCAAAAGAGATGTTGTTGGAATGGTGATTGGTCAGTTTGATACTAAAGAGTACGAAAGTTATGTACCCATCAACAAGGAAATTAATCGACGGATTGTTCAGATTGTACTTAATAGATGTTTGGATTTGGTAGTTTAGTTGGAAGTCGTACCTACGGCACTCAAGATTCTCGAGAGGATGCTTTTAATCAATGGCATAGCTGCCATTGTTATAAGCTTGGCGTGTCTACGACACTTGTTCAGAGTCACAGTTTAAAAACCATAATGGAACCAATCAACTAAGTGCCAGCGGCACGATCAGCAAATTGAGATGGCTGGTAAGCCGTCTCTTATAAAATTTATCTCCTCCAGAATAACATAGTTACTAATAAGTATAATATGCAGTCGTACCTACCTTCAGCACTCAATATTCTCGAAAGGATACTCTCTTAATCAATTGCATAACTACCTTTGTTAAAAGCTTTACGTATCTATGGCATTTGAACAGAGTCACTGTTAAAAAACAAATTGGAACCAATCAACTAAGTGCCAGCGGCACGATCAGCAAATTGAGATGGCTGACAAGCCGTCTTTTTAAGTTTCAACATGCCAATCTAAGTGCCGTAGGTACGATCAGCAGATGTTAGCAAAATTTTAATCAAAAAATAGATACTCCTTTAAACTTTTTGATTATCTTAAATAAGAAAACAACTAAAAATTCCTAATTCCTACACTCAAATCTATATCCAAGCGGTCTTCGCTGTGAAATTGAGAAATGCCCAATTAGACAAAAAATGGCGTCAAGAATTATTTCGAAATATCGGAAAAACAATAAATGATGAAGGATGTCAATCAATAATTATCAACGGTGTTGAAGATCATGTCCATTGTTTTTTTGGTTTGAAAAACGATGTGCCTGTTTCAAGAGTTTTACAACGTACGAAAAGTCTTTCGTCAAAATGGATTAATGAAACACAATTAACTCCAACAAAATTCAACTGGCAATCTGGATATGGAGCATTTTCTTATAGTCGATCTGCGTTTGAAAATGTGGTGAGATATATCGAAAATCAAGAAGAACATCATAGGAAACTGACTTTCCGTCAAGAATATAAATTGTTTTTGGAAAAGTTTAATGTTGACTATGACGAAAAATATGTTTTTGAAGAATTGATTTGATTAAGATTGTGGTTAAAGATTTATAATTCCGTACCTACGGCACTCAAGAGTTTCAGGGGGGGGGGGGGGTAATCTAATGGCATAGCTGCCATTGTGAATAGCTTTACGTGTCTACGACACTTATGCAGTTTCAGAACTTAAAACTATAATAAAACCAATCAAGTGCCAGAGGCACGATCAACTTGTTGAGATGGCTGAAAATCCATCTTTATATGATTCCTTTTTTTATCTGAGTGCCGTAGGTACGATCAGCACACCAACTCCTCTCTGAATACCTTAACCAACTACCACTTCGGAATTCTTCCCGGCGTCCATGTTGCTCCCATTGACTCTAACTGAGATTCAATTGCTGGAATCTTATTTTTGATAATCGCTGATAGTTCATCGATAACAGGCTGCATCTCTTCTTTCGCTATTTTATACCCTATCTTTTCTGTTTCAGTCACTTTTCCAGTCGAAGCATATCTCGTGTAAGCTACTGCACTAACTCTTTTGGAAACTGGCATTTGTGAAGGTGGAATTTCTTCCCAGCTTGCTTTTGGATTTACTCCTTCCATTTCAAATCTTAGCGCCTCTAAATCTTTTAGCAATGCTCTCGCTTTGGCTACTTCACTTTCTGGAATCTCATCCATATTATACATCGTTTGTAACATAGAAGCCACTTTTTTATTCGACTCTTTTATCGAATTACTGACTGCATTAGAAACACGTACCATGTTACTTACTTTCTTGTCAAATTTAGCAATTTCTTTGCGTTCTTCATTTGTTACCTCATCTTCAAATAGCTTTTCAACATTAAAAGACACTGGCCCTGCTAATTGAGAAAGACTGTCGCTATGCCACATTTGCATTGTGATTGAATACTCTCCCGGCATTACCGGCCATCCTGGCTTACTATCAGCTGCGGGGTTAAACTTATCAGTTACTATTGGTCTTGGCGAAGGGTGACGCAAATCCCAAACGATCTCCCCTATTCCTTTGCTGGCTTTTGTTGTTAATGTTCTGATCGCATTTCCTTCAGCGTCTCTAATTGTGAATATCAAATGTGCTCCTTCTTCTAGTGCTTCCAATTCAACATCTCTCCAGGAAGGTTGAGGAATAAATTTTCCTTCTTCAAATAATTCTTTCTCTTTCTCTTGTCTTTCTGCTTTTGCAGATTTTGGAACCTCTTTTAAGTAGTAACGAATATGTGCTCCGTACTTTGGATTTTCAGCAACATAATAAGTTGAACCTTGATTGCTTCTACTACTTGTTTGAACATACATTTCAGCATCTTTCACATCGAAAATATGCCCCTCTTTCTTTTCAAGCATACTCTCAGAAACCTGGCGAAGTGGTGTATAATCATCGAGAATATAAAATCCTCTACCAAATGTTGCCAACACTAAATCATTTTCTCTTTCTTGAATAGCAAGGTCTCTTACTGCAATAGTCGGAACACCCGATTTCAATTGCATCCATTTTTTCCCGCTATCGAGAGAAGTGAAAACACCGAATTCTGTTCCAATAAATAACAAGTTGGCATCTTTATGATCTTGTTGAATAGAATGTACTGTGTAGTTATCTGGGAGTGTCGATGAAATTGCTGTCCAACTTTTTCCTTTGTCTTTACTTTTAAAAACATAAGGTTTAAAATCATCCATTTTTCTGTTGTCAAAAGTTACATACACTACATTTTCATCAAACTTATCGGCTTGTATATCGCTTATGTAAGTGTATTCTGGAACTCCTATGTCTTCAGCGGTGATTTTTCTCCAGTTTTCACCATCATCTTCGGTTACTGAAATCACACCATCATCAGAGCCTGCATAAATCAGTCCCTTTTTTACTCTTGATTCGTCTAAAGAAACGATTGTACCCCAAAGCGATGTAGACACATGTTTTTTTACAGCATCAATGCTCCAGTATTTATCCATTATCTTTAACTCATCTCTATCTTTTTGCGCTGTTAGGTCGTCACTGATAACCTCCCAGCTATTTCCACGATCTGTACTTTTAAATACTTTGTTGGCTGCAGCGTAAAGTGTCTTGTTGTCATTCGGACTAATGAATAAAGGAGCATTCCAATTCCACTTGTAAGACTCCTCTCCTTTTCGCTCACGCGGCTTAATGTTTACTTTTTCTCCAGTCACTTTATCAAATCTGAACATGTTCCCATATTGATATTCTGAGTAAACAATATTCGGATCTTCAGGATCGATCGCTTGCCAAAATCCATCACCACCTAAAGTCACAATCCATTCATCGTTTGACACGCCTTTTGAAGAGGTATTCTGAGAAGGACCACCTGTACTATTGTTATCTTGTGTTCCACCATAAACATTATAGAATGGTTCTGCATTATCGACGGCTAATCTGTAGAATTGCGTCACCGGTAAGTTTTCTTTAAAATCCCAGTGTTCACCTTGGTCATAGGTTTCATAAATTCCACCATCGCTTCCCACTAACAAATGTTCTGTATTATTTGGATCAATCCATAATGCGTGATCGTCGACATGTTTATTATTATTCCCTAATTTTTTCCATGTCTTACCTCCATCTTCCGTAAAGTGTGAATAGGTCTCTACAGAATATACTTTATCTACATTTTCTGGATCACAGTAAATCTCGTTATAATATTGGCCGCTACTATTGTGGTCACTCATTCTATCCCAGCTCTCCCCTTTATCGGTAGAGCGATAAAAACCTCCTTTATCTTCTGCTGCTTCAACAATGATATAAACAACATTAGGATCAACAGGAGATACAGCGATTCCCATTCCTCCCATATGAACTGAAGGCAATCCTTTTTTAATCTCTCTCCAGTTTTCTCCTCCATCCGTACTTTTGTAAACCGATGATTCTGGCCCTCCATTGATTTTACCAAAATGATGTCTTCTTCTTTGCTCCGTTGTTGCGTACATAATATCGGGGTTTGAAGGATCCATTACAACATTATTGACACCCGTATTTTCACTTATTTCTAATACTTTATTCCAGGTCTCACCGCCATCTTTTGTTTTATAAAGTCCACGATCACCTCCGGGTCCCCAAGCAGAACCCTCACAAGCTACAAGCACAACATCTGAGTTTCTTGGATCAATTACAATCCCACCAATTTGACGCGATTCTTTCAATCCCATATTTTTAAAGGATGCTCCGCCGTCAATGGACTTATAAACGCCATCTCCATAGCCCAAAGCACGTTGGTGATTATTTTCACCAGTTCCTACCCATATCACATTGCTATTGTTTGGGTCGAGCTCAACTACACCAATAGAATATGAACCATAGTTGTCGAAGATCGGTTTCCAAGTAATACCGCTATTCTTTGTTTTCCATAAATTTCCGCTGGCTACTCCAACATAATATTCTGATGAATTATTCGGATTCACTGCAAAATCAGCAATTCTTCCAGAACACCATGCAGGACCGATACTTCTGAATTTCAAACTTGAAACAGCAGATTCTAATTTACTTTTTTCTTCTTTCTCATCAGCTTTTTTTTCTTTCTGGGAATAGACAGATGGGGTGAAAAATAATAGGGAAATGATTCCAACAACTACAGATAACTTCATAATTCAATTTTATTTGAGGAGGCATAAAGTTAAAAGAAAAATTAATTCAAATATTTATTGGCGCTAAGGAGAAGTCTTTTTGTCTTTAAGAAGTAGTAACTTGAGCAATTTAGTCGATTTTAGCTTTCAAATTAAAACACTCTATTTAAACTAAAAACATTTCAATTTGTTAATCATAACAGAAGAAGAATAGATATGTGGTATCATTTAATTTTTATAAGTTTAATTATGGCAACTCCAACAGTCAGCATTTTTAATTTTTCATCTGAATCAGAAATAGATAAATGGCAAATCGTAAATGATGGCGTTATGGGTGGTGTATCCAAGAGCTCTCTTGAACTTACAGAGAATGGCCACGGAGCGTTTACTGGTCATGCTTCTTTAGAGAACAATGGTGGTTTCGCTTCAGTGCGATTGCCTTGTGATGTTAAGGTAGAAAATAACAAGCAAGAAATTGTGTTAAAAATCAAAGGAGATGCTAAAACTTATCAGTGTCGACTAAAAGGTGATAGAAGTCAATCCGAATCTTATGTACATGAGTTTACTACCACTGGAGAATGGCAAACAATAAGGCTCAAATTAAAAGATTTTCATCCTCAATACCGTGGTCGAAAGTTGAATGGTTCAAACTTTAATTTCGAAAACATCAAACTATTTGGGTTTTTGATTTCAAATAAAAAGGAGGAAGATTTTGAGCTGCTGATTGATTCAATTTATTTACTTTAAAAATCAGAACAACATTGAATTCTTAAATATTCTAATCTTCTCTCCTTCGCGTATCAACCAAGTAAATAATTTTCCACGTTCCACCTTCATTCATCAAAGTGAAAGCATTGACTCCTTTATGAGAAACTTCCTCATTAAGGTAAAATGTATAAGAAGTCCAAACTTGCGCCAATATGCCATCTGTTCTGACTTCAATCGCGGTTAACTCCTCATGAAATTTCATCGTTTCAGGAATAGATGCAATGGATTTATAAAATTGCTGGATATTATCAACTGCAAGAACTGTATCCTCCGAACTTGACTTAATTGTCCCCATTACAATATCATCATGAATCACTTCCTTAAAAGCAGTTGTGTCTTGCGCGTGAAAAGCTTTAAAAAAGGACTTGACACATTCCTCTGGATTTGTGCTATTCATTTCTAATTGTGAAAAACCAATTAGAGGAGTAGCTAATAGCATCAATATTATTAAAATCTTCATAGTTCAAAAATAAGTTATTTTCAACGTCTTCTTTTCCTGTTATTTAATTTCGATTGAATATTGTCTTTCACTTCATTCATTATCCTTGCATTTGAAAGCTTTTCCAACTGAGTCATAGTTTTTAATGCTTGACGCATATCTTTAAAATCGTATAAGAGGGTTTTCATACCGAATTCATCTGTCAGAATAAGATCAAAAGTTGTTAAAGTAGATGGAGCTTTGGCTAAATAAATAGGACGATACGTATTCCCTTCGTTTGTGTTATACTTCAATCTGATTTCTACAATTTGATTTAGATCCAGCCAATTATCCGATTTCCTCAGGTTTATGGGACCAATAGCATGATATTTCTTAATTCTATTTGTTTTAGTGTCTATCAATATTCCGGAACTAACCATAATAAACATTAAACCTAAAATAACTACTGGCACAAAAAACACATTCGCAATTGATAAAAGCAATCCTACGAACATTATAAAAACGCCAGGAATCACGTATTCGTAAGTCAGTCCTTCTGAGATTTTAATCATAAGAAAACAAAACTATTAATTATCGATTGTTATAATCACTGCACTTAAGAAAATAAAATTGAAATGCTTGCGAGATAAAGTG
>Ga0114916_1000410_pt1 | contig 29737 bp, 24 predicted proteins | sample MalvirAntarct_66_FD_83501 | JGI IMG/M metagenome (GOLD analysis project Ga0114916, IMG submission 83501) | Marine viral communities from the Global Malaspina Expedition - Malaspina viral metaG Antarct_66 | ecosystem: Environmental > Aquatic > Marine > Oceanic | place: West Anvers Island... | reverse complement strand
GTGCGGGCCGACCGCGACGGTGCGGCCGCCGCGTCCGGCGAGCGCGTTCAGGAACTCCGCCGGCACCCGCAGTTCCGGCGGGGCGCAGCGCCAGAACAGATAGGTCGGCGCCGTCGTGACCACCGTCATCTCCGGCTCGAAATCCGCCACGGCATCGGCCAGCGCCCGGTTGTCGAGATCCTGCAGCTGGCCGTCCAGCATCAGGACCTCGTGTCCGCGCGCCTCCAGCAGCGCCTTCGAGTAGCCGAGCTCGAGCGGCAAATGCGGATTGCGGCATCCGAAATAGATGCTGCCGTCATAGGTCCAGTAGGGGTTGACGAGTGCGACTCTCATGCGAGCAGCCTCCGGGTTTCGTTCTGCGCTCCCTCGCCCTGCGTCCTCAGCCAGTCGGCCAGATCGCGCAGGCCGTCGCGCCAGGGCATCGCGGCCGCCCATCCGACCGTTTCGCGGAGCTTTCGGGTATCGGCGACGAAATAGAGCTGGTCGCCCTGCCGCCATTCGCTCGTCTCGACCGGCGGCGGCCGGTCGACGATGCGGCCGATCTCGCGCATCACCATCCGCAGGCTGACCGCGTTGGCCGGCCCGCCGCCGAGATTGAAGACCTGTCCCTTCACCCGGCGGATGTTCTCCAGAAGGGCCCGATACGCAGCGACCGCGTCGCCGACATGCAGGATGTCGCGGACCTGCTTGCCGTCGCCGTAGATCGTGATCTGTTCGCCGCGCAGGGCCTTGATCAGGAAGTGCGCGACCCAGCCCTGGTCCTCGGTGCCGAACTGGCGCGGCCCGTAGATGCAGCTCATCCGGAGCACCGCGGTCGGCAGGCCGTAGGATTTCGCGTAGTCGAGGACATACTGGTCAGCCACGCCCTTCGAGCAGCCGTAGGGCGTGCAGAAGTCGAGCGGCCGGTCTTCGCCGACGCCGTGATTGCGGATCTCGTCGACCTTCGGGAGGTAGCGATCCTCCAGTTCGGCAAGCGCGATGTCGGCGAGGTTGCCGTAGACCTTGTTGGTCGAGGCGAACACGACGGGCACGTCCCGTCCCTGCTTGCGCACGGCCTCCAGCAGGTTGACCGTCCCCTGCGCATTGACTGCGAAATCGTGCTGCGGCTGGTCCAGGCTCGTCGTGACCGCCACCTGGGCCGCCAGATGGAAGACGGCACCGGCATCTGCGATCGCGGCATCGAGCGCCGCGGGATCGCGTATGTCGGCGATGGCCGGGTGCACCCGGTCGCGGTGGCGATCGCGCAGCCACTGCAGGTTCGTTTCGACGCCGGAGCGGCTGAGATTGTCGACGACGACGACGTCGCGCCCTTCGCCGAGGTAGCTGTCGGAGAGGTTCGAGCCGATGAAACCCGCACCGCCGACGATCACGATAGGCTTCGTCGGCCGCGAGACGGCGGGTGCCGCGAGCCGCCGCGCGTCCTCCAACTTGGCCACGCCGCCCTCGCGCAGCAGCCGGGCCGTCAGCTTCGGCCTGCCGCCGGCATCGACGATCCCACAATGATAGTGGCGCGGATCGAAATAGGTGCCCTCCTGCACCGGGACCTCGGCCGGTATGTCCTGCCAGCTGTACCAGTAGAGCCGCTCGGCGGGCGCCTTCAGCGCCTCGAGAAGCAGTGCCGCCTGCTTGAACTCGTCGTTGCGCCACGTCGAGTAGCCGGCCTCGGTGATCCAGATCTCCGCATCCGGATTATGGCGGTCGAGCACCGCACGCATCTCGCCGAGATGCTTCGCCCACCCGCGCCACGTCCCGTCCTCGCTGTCCCATGTACCGGGAAAGCCGTGGAAGCCGACCGCATGCACCTTCGCCAGGACGCCGCGCCGGCCGATCAGGTCCAGCCAGTTGGCGTCGAACGGGCACGGACCGCCGAGAACCGCCTTCCACCCGCGCTCGCCGATCCAGTGCGCCGCGGCACCGGCCATCTCGCAGAACAGCAGCCAGTCGGTGTCCTCGCGCCAGTCCCAGTCGAGCAGGTTGTTCGGCTCGTTCCAGAGCTCGACGTTGCTGAAATGCCGCCCGTAGCGCGTAAGGATATGGTCGCAGAAATCGGCATAGTCGAGCAGCCGCCTGGGCGGGCCCGACGCGGCGCCGGTCCGCGACAGCGACGGCGGCGTGTAGTGCAGGCACGGCAGCAGGTCGATGCGCTCGCCCAGGTATGGGATCAGCCAGTCGTACCAGGCCTCGCCGCCCGGGGCGTGATACTCGGCCCAGGAAATGTGGGTCCGCAGAAAGGACGCCCCGGCAGCGCGCATTCCGGCGATGGCGGCTTCCACCCTGGCGTGCTCGCCCGGCCGGAACCATTCCACGAAGCCATAGGCGGGAGCGGGCGTCTGCGGCGGTAGTGGGGGTCCGGCGTTCACGCGACCAGCCCCCGCGCCTCGAGCGCCTGCCGCATCTCGGCGGCGCGATCCGTCTTCGCCTCCGCGGTCTCGACCCACGCCGCCAGTTCGCCGAGCGATGTCTCCAGCGGATGCTGCGGCTCGAAGCCGAGAAGCGTGCGCGCCCGGCCGATGTCGGCGAAGCAGTTGCGAATGTCCCCGGCGCGCGCCTTGCGCAGGATCTCCGGCCGGATGTCGGACCCCATGGCGTTCGCCAGCAGCTCTGCCACCTGCTTCACGCTATAGGAGCGGCCGCTGCCGACATTGACCACGGCACCGGCGACGTCGGGACGTTCCAGCGCGGCGCGGAAGGCGCGGGCGACGTCGCCCACATGCACGAAGTCGCGCCGCTGCTCGCCGTCCTCGAAGATCAGCGGCGGCTGGCCGTTGATGATGCGCGAGGCGAAGTTCGCCAGCACGCCGGTATAGGGATTCGAGAGCGCCTGTCCCGGGCCGAACACATTGAACAGCCGCAGCGCCACCGCCTCGACGCCATACGCCTCGCCGAAGATCAGCGTCGCCCGTTCCTGCGCATACTTCGTCAGCGCATAGATCGAGGCTAGATCGACGGGCTTCTCTTCATTGGTGGCCACCGGCGCCAAGGCGGCGCCGTCGGGGCCGGCGATCTCCCAACGTCCCTGCCGGACCGCTGCGGCGTCGCGCCGCGCGTCGCCGACGGTGCGTCCGTCGGCCGCGCGATAGAGCCCCTCGCCGTACACGCTCATCGATGACGCGACGACCAGGCGGCGTATAGGCCGGTCGATCAGCGCCTGCAGCAGGACGGCCGTGCCGAGCTCGTTCGCGCCGACATAGCGGTCGATCTCGTACATGCTCTGCCCGACCCCGACCTCGGCCGCCAGATGCACGACGGAGGAAACGCCATCCACGGCGCGCCGCACCGCCGCCGCGTCGCGCACGTCGCCCTCGACGAACTCGATCTCCGGCGGAAATGCCGGCGGCGTGCCGCCATGCACCTGATCGATCAACGCATCCAGCACCCGAACCCGATAACCGCCGCGGAGAAGTTCGTCACAGAGGTGCCTGCCGATGAAGCCGAAGCCACCGGTCACCAGGATGCGTTCCTTCATACCCGTCCTCGACGTTCGAATGATCCCCCGGGGCTCGCACGCGAGCCTGAGCCCCTAATCGATTTTGCGGGCTTTAGTTCCGCCGGAACGGGACGTGCCGGGCCGAAGCTGCGGCCCGCGGTAGCCGCTCACCGGCAGACCACCGCATGCGTCAGGTCCGAAACCACGACATCCGCACCCGCGTCCCGCAATGCACGCTCGCCGCCATGCCGTGCCAGACCGACCACCAGTCCGAAGCCGCCGGCGCGAGCGGCAGCGACGCCGGACACGGCATCTTCGACGACGGCCGCCACGGCAGGATCGGCGCCCATCTCCGCAGCGGCATGCAGGAAGATATCCGGCGCCGGCTTGCCCTTCAGCCCGGCGGCCGCGGCCCGATTCCCCTCGATCAGCACATCGAACAGATCCCGCGTGTTCGACGCCTTCAGCACCTGCTCCGCATTCCGGCTCGACGAGATCGCGGCGACCCTGACGCCGGCGGCCTTCAGCCGCCCGATCAGATCCACCGTGTCCTGGAACGGCGTCACGCCCTGCTTCGCCAGACAATCGCGAAAGAGGGCGTTCTTCCGCACCGCCAAGCCCCGGATCGTGTCCGCCTCAGGTGGATCTCCGCTCCCACCCTCGGGAACCGAGATGTCGCGGGCCGACAGGAAGCTGCGGAGGCCGTCGAGACGGGGCTTGCCGTCGACATAGGTGCGGTAGTCGGTCAGCGAGAACGGCACCGCAGCACTCTCGCCGCTTCGGGCATGCTCCCGCAGAAAGCCGTCGAACAATGCCTTCCACGCGGCGAAGTGAAGTTCGGCCGTGTCGGTGACGACGCCGTCCATGTCGAAGATCACGAGACGGCAGGCCGCGGGATCGAAGCGAAGAGTGCCGCCCTCGACCTGCTGTTGCCGCGTGTCACCTTCCGACGTTCCGGCCCGCAGGACCTCGGGACGAGTTCGGTCGCCCCCTCCCCCGTTCAGGCGAACCGACGGCGACACCAGCGCAAATCTCTGACAGCCGCCCGGGACCAGTTTGCGAAGGTGGCTGCGATACGCGACGTCGATCATCGGCGCGATTTCCGGCCTACTTCTCACCTCGAGGGTCGCCGGCGTGACCTCGACCTCCAGGCGGTGCTGGCGGAACTGCAACCCGACATGCAGCCGGTCGACCCCCTCCGGCAGCATCGGATTGAAGTGCAGGATGCCGGACCGCGTTTCGAGCCCGAGGTAATTGCGCTGCACGAGGTCGACAGTTCCGGCCATGGCGCCGGTATGAATGCCTTCCTCGGTGGTGCCGCCCTGAATGTCGGCGATGTCGCTGTCGAGGCCCCGCTGGAACAGCCGCCAGGAGTGCTCCCTGTCGGATCGCGCCAGCACCCAGGCATGCGTCACCAGGCTCAGCGTGGAGCCGTGCGACGTGCGGGCGAGGTGGTAGTCGACGTTCCGCCGGATGGCCTGCGGATCGAACGCATGGCCCAGCTGCTCGAAGATCTGAACCACCTCTTCGGCGGAGAAGAGATAGAAGATCATCAGCACGTCGGCCTGCTTCGAGACCTTGTACCGGTTCACGTCGTCGCCTTCCGCCTCCAGGATCCTGTCCAGGCGCTGAATGTTGCCGTACCGCTCGGTATAGGCGCGCCAATCGAGTTCGCGCAGGCTCTCGTATCCCTCGAACTGGCTGATGATGCCGTCCTCCAGCAGGGGTACTTGGAGCTTGCGGCCGACGTCCTGCCACCGCTCGCATTCGTCGTCGTCGAGCCCGGTGATCTCCATGATCTCCGTCAGGCGATCGGGCGGCAGCAGATCCATCACGTCGCGCGCCCGCGCCAGCAGCCACGCGACGAGGACGTTCGTGTATGCGTTGTTGTTCAGCCCGCCCGCCGCTTCCGGAGCCGCGTCCGGATAGGCGGTGTGGAACTCGTCGGGCCCGACCACGCCCTTTATGTCGTAGCGCCCGCTCGCGGGATTGTACGAGGCGAGGGAGCCCCAGAACTGCGCGATCGAGAGGAACATCTCGGCGCCGAAGCCATACATGAACTCGGTATCGTTCGTGGCTTCCCAGTACCGCCAGATGTTGTAGCAGATCGCACCGTTCACATGGCGCTGCCGGTGGCTGCGGTCGGGGATCCATCTGCCGGACCGCGGGTTCAGATGCAGCCGCTGCGATTCCTCCCTGCCGTCGGAGCCGCTTTGCCAAGGAAACATCGCCCCGCGAAACCCCTCCGCCGCCGCGGCACGCCGCGCCGCGCCGATCCGGCGGAAGCGATAGCGCATCGCCTCGCGCACCAAGTGCGGCAGCCGCAGCGTCAGGAACGGCAAAATGAACAGTTCGTCCCAGAATATATGGCCGCGATAGGCTTCGCCGTGCCAACCGCGCGCGGGGATGCCGACGTCGCGGTTGACGGAATGCGGCGAGATCGTCTGGAGCAGGTGGAAGATGTGCAGCCGCAGCTTCCTCTGCTCGCCGTTACAGTCCGGCCCCTCGAATCCGATGTCGCACCGGTCCCACAGGTGCCGCCACGACAACGCATGACGCAGCGCCAGAGCCTCGTAGCCCTCGGCCCGATCGAGCGTTTCCAGAGCGGCGACCCTCGGCTCTGCGATGGCGGGGTCGCGGCCGGTATGCAGCGCCACGGTCTTCTCGATCACCAGCGGTCCGTCACCGACACGGACGATGGCTTCCTGCTGGACTGAATTCGGCAACCGCCGAACCGTCACGTCCGCATCGGAACCGCCACCACCCGTCACGGCCAAGCGCGCGGCCTGCACGATCTCGATCCGGGACTGCGTCGTCCGCACCCGCAGCGAGACCCGCCCCCTTCCCTCGTCATGCGTCTCCAGCGTCTCGAGGTGGCGGATGGCGAGTGCGGCGTAGCGCGCGACGCCCGCATTGCACGCGCCGGCGTCGAGTACCGACTGCACGACGATTTCGCCTTCCCAGTCCTCCGGCGTCAGTTCGACCTGCAGGGCAGCGACGTGGCAGTCCGCCATGCTGACGAGGCGCCGCTCCCGCCATCGCGTGGTGCGTCCGGCGGCATCGCGGAAGCGGATGTCGCGCAGCAGTTCGCCGCGGCGAAGGTCGAGCCGCTGCAGGAAAGACAGAATCTCGACCGCGTCGATCGAGAACCACGCGCCGTCGCCGATCCGGAACGTCAGCGGCAGCCAGTTCGGAACATTGACCAAGTCCTCGTTCTCGACTTCGTGGCCTTCGACCTTGCTGACGAGACGGTTATAGAGACCAGCCACGTAGGTTCCCGGATAATGCCGGTCGTCGACTGCAGCGACATCCGCAAAGGCACCGCGTGTCGCGAAATAGCCGTTGCCGAGCGTGCAGAGTGCCTCCCGCAGCCTCTCCTTCTCCGGCTCGTAGCGGGTGTATTCGGTATACCAGTCCGACATGTCGCGCTCGATGGAGTCAGGCATTTTCTCGGTCCATTCGATCGAACAGCCGCTCGACGTCGGAACGATGACAAAGGTCGGTGGCGGGCGTCATCGCCGCGGCGGCGCCAGCGGCCACCCCGTACGCGAAGGCGTCTTCCGTCGATCGGCCCTGCGCCATCGCGAGCACCATCGCCGCCAGAAAGCTGTCACCGGCGCCGACTGCACTGCGAACTTCAACCTCGGGATTGGAGCGTTTCAGGACGCCGGCCGATGTCACGAGCATCGCACCCGCCGCGCCCAGGGTGAGCGCCACGATCTGGGCACCGCCGGCATCGACGATCTCGCGGCAGGCGGCCACTTGCGCGGCATGCGATGTCAGATCCCGGCCGGTCAATTCTTCCAGTTCACGTCGGTTCGGCTTGATCAGGTAGACGCCCTCGCTCACGACTGCACGGAGCGCCTCGCCGGAAACGTCGGCGACGCACCGCGCTCCGCTCCGGCTGCTCCGGCGGGCCACCTCGGCGGCCAAGTCGGGCGGGGCGTCCGCAGGCATGCTGCCGCTCAGGACCGCGAAGCTCGCCTCGCAGCCGTCGACCTCATGGAGAAAGGCGTCCCGTTCGGACTGCTCCATGCGTGGGCCGGCCGGCACGAAGCGGTATTCCTGACGGTGCTTTCGATCGAAAACGGTGTGACTGATGCGGGTGGTTCCGGCGATCGGCACGTTGCGGTGGTCGACGTCCAGTTGGTCGATCAGGCGCGCGAGCGCATCGCCGACGAAGCCCCCGGCCGCGTAGAGCGCGAAAGCCTCGCCGCCGAGTTCCTGCACCACCCGCGCCACGTTGATGCCGCCACCCCCCGGATCGAATCGTTCCTCCACGGTCCGCGTCTTGCGGACCGGCGCTACCTCGACGGCCTCGCTCCAGTGATCGACCGCCGGGTTGAGGGTGAATGTCGCTACATCGTACACGGCCAAGCCTGACGTCCTCGGTGCCGGTGCGGGGTGTTCCCCTGTTCTGGCGAACTCGGATTGTCCGACTCGGTTCCCCGACGCCTCGCGCTGCCCGTGTCCAGGCTCCCCGACCTCTTCCGCCGCTACCGGGAATGATCCGCTCTGCGCGTTGTTATCGGCAACAGGGCTCAGCCCCCGTGCATTGGATCGCCTTCGATCCGGAGGCGCTTTTCGGGAGAACGACATGAGCGAAGCCAAGACCACTACGGACCATGACAGCATCCGCCGCTGGGCGGAACAGCGCGGCGGTCGCCCCGCCACGGTATCGGCGACGCGCGACGGCGGGCCGGGCATCCTGCGGATCGATTTCGGCGAACCCGACGAAGGCCTGTCTCCGATCGGCTGGGACGATTTCTTCGCAAAATTCGATCGGGAGAAGCTGGCCTTTCTTCACCAGGACGAGACCCAGTCGGGCGAGGTCAGCCGCTTCCACAAGTTCGTGGACCGTGACGGCCAGCCCTGACGCCCGAGACAGGAGGGAGCACACCATGGCAGACCGCCCCGTAGCGGCCCGCGTCGAAAATGCGGATAGCGTGCGCGCCGCCATCGATCGGGGGGAGACGCGCGACAAGGTCGCGGCGGCCGATCCTGCGGCTGCACCCCTGGGCAGCGACAGCGAGGCTGCGGGCGTCGCACCGGAATCCGGCCGCACCGGCCCCGCGTCGCGAGAGGAGACGGCGACGACCGCACGATCGGGCGACGTCACGGAGAGAACCCGCATGTCGCCGGGGCGCCTGCTTCTGCTCGTCGCGCTCTGTGCCGCGGCGGCAGCGGTGGTCGCCTGGTGGCAACTCGGCGGCGGCTGAGGCCGCCATCCCGTCCACGCGAACGAGCAGGAGTCCGGCCGGAGGGCGTCCAGCGTAATGCACGAAGCTGACGAGGAAGGGCACGCACGCGACACCGTCGAACCCATACGGCAGCTAAGCGACCAGCCTGCCTGAGACGCAGCCCAGGATAGGCATCCCCAGGATACACCTCTGCGAGGATGACCGGAGATTGGCTGGGGGACCTGGACCCCCAGCCAATCCGAAATTGATCTTTCAGAACAGTCAGATAGATCTCGCTCGTCGTCCGCGTGGACCGTGACTGCGTACTTGCGTTCGGAGGAGCCGTCAAGCCGAGACCTCAGATGCTCGTGGACGCGACGACGGGGGTGCGATGACCATCTATGATAGTCTGCGTAGCACGCCCTATCAGGCGAACCGGGTGCTCGCCCTCCTGTCGAAGATGTTCGGCCTCGCCGTCGACTGGGCCTGGCGCAGAGACAATCCGGTCCAGGACGTGCAGCGCTAACAGGAGGAGAAGCGCGACCGGTGGCTCTCCGACCAGGAACTACAGCGCCTCTGCGCGGCCTTGGACAACCATCCCAATCAGCGCGCGGCGAACGCGATCCGTCTGCAGTTGCTTACGGGTGCACGGCTCGGCGAAGTGCTCGGAGCGCGTCGGGAAGACTTCGACCTGATGTGGCGCAAACCGGCACACCTGACCAAGCAGAAGCGAGCGGAACATCTGCCCCTGAGCGAGCAGGCGCTCGCTTTGGTCGCTGCCCTTCTGCAGACCGGCGACGGCTCCTCTCGATGGCTCTCCCCGGCACAAGGCCGACCAGCCGCTGCGGGACATCAAGAAGTTCTGGTCGTCCGTGCTGAAGCAGGCTGGCATCGAGAACTACCGGCGCCACGACAATCGCAACACCTACGCCTCGCACCTCGTCTCAAGCGGTCTCAACCTGGAGATCGACGGCAGGCTGCTCGGGCACACCCAGGCGGCGACGACGAAGCGCTATGCGCATCTGGCCGATGATCCCCTACGAGCAGCGACGGGGCAGTTCGGCGCGAAGATGGCGGCGATGCAGGTGCCGGTCCCGGAATCTGGGGCGCATGCCGACGAGTTGGCGGACTGAACGGCACCATCGACGTTTGCTGGCGACGCGTGCGCATGAACTGCAGTCGGAAGACCCGCGCGGATCGAGCTGGCAGGCGCCTCACGACTCATGATGATCCGCCGATGATTCATCTAACGCTCGCGCCAAGAGCGATTAATTCCGCGTTATCAGCGGGTTAGTGTCCCCTTCAAGGGCGGGCCGGAGAGTCGGTGCATCAGGTGAACCAGATTCAGCGTGAATGTCGGTAGTCATGAACAAAAACAGTCACTTGCTGCAACCCTTGGATCAGACGGCCGGCCATGACTCGCGGACCGTGGGCTGGATGATTCATTCTGTGCAGCCAGCGGTAAACCCCCGAGGGTTTGCGGCGGCGTCAGCAGGTTGATACAGCGCTTCTGTCGTTAGTGAGGGCAACGCGGCACGATGATCGTCAGCCGTTCCGCGGATCGAGCTCATCGGGCCTGGGAGGCCAGCGACAGAGACAGTGGGGCGCGAGGACAACATGGACTTCCGCCGAGAGTCGCGGGGAGGAACTAGAGAGAAAAGCGAGACGGACGCTGCGAAGGGTTGTGTCAGGCCTCGTTCCTCTCTCTTTAAGAGGCGAGCTTGAGGCCCCGCTCGCTGTCGATGCGACCCTCGCCGTTATCGCCCATGGCCCAGTTATGGTACATGCGCGCCGCTCCTCGGCACGGGAGCCTGACTGCACGCCGGCAGCGCTGCAGGACAGGCTGACGGAAGTCGACATCCTGCTGCGCGACTTGCCCGGGCCGATGCGCGAACTGGTCGGTGTCTGTAGCGTCGACGGCCGCCTGGACATCGATCGGCTTCGCGGCGGCATTGACGACCTGCGCGTCGCGCTCGACAGCGGCCTCGGGAAAGCCGGCGGTGCGGGTCGCACCAAGAACCATGCGCTCTACGCCCTGGTGTCGCGGCTGCTGGTCGTCTTCGCGGCCTACAGCGAGGAGCCGCCCAATACTGGTGGGACGCAATGACCGGGGAGTGGGACGGCAACTTCCGGCAGTTCGTCGACGTCGTCCTGTCGGACGTTATGCGCGTCGCGAACAGCTCGTTGAGCGGCATCATCAACACCGTGCGCCAGCAGATCACGGCCCGCTATCTCGCCCGTGAGGCGCAACGGCTGCGTAAGAGCGTGCCTAGCGCGTAGAGGTCGGAGACCGAGAGCGCCATTACCTTGGCATCGCCCAGGCTGCCGGCGCTCTCTATCGTGCTCCTATGCGGCCGACCTGCTACGCATCGCCATCCCCTCTGTCTTCCTGATTGGTTGCACGGGCCGCGTCGCGCTGTTCGACCAGATCGGCGTATCGGCGCAGGTTCTCCGGCGTGAACACCCGGTCGCAGAGCGGCGTGAGGTCGCGTCGGCCGCCGGCCTCCTTCGCCGACCGCATCGTCAACTCAAGGAACCATGTCTCATCCAGTTCGAGGGCGTCGCAGAGGGCGACCACCTGGGCGAGCGGAACCGACGACATGCCCTTCTCCATCAGCGTCACGAAGTTGGGCTTCTCGAGCCCGATATGCAGTGCCAGCTCGATCTGCGTCATGTGCAGGATGCTGCGTCGCTCCAGGATCACCTCCGCCGGCGACGTCGCGTTCCAGTCGATGTGCTTCATGTCTCTCTCGCGTCGTGAATGTGCTGTCATTATAGCGAGAAACATGAGAAAAGATACCTATGTTGACGTCAGGCAGGCAGATCTTCGCCGCTCGATCTCGGCAAGTCGTATCGCAGTCCTGTATCTGCTCATGGTTGCAGACATGTGCGCCACAGCCCGCATCCCGATAACACCCCCCGGAATCGCACAATTCTCACCTGATGGGTCGGGTCCGACGTCCGGCTAGCTTCGGCTGGTCAACAACGCAGGACATGACCGATGCACACCCCGCCCTTTACCGCCTCCGCGCCGATCCCCTTCCAGCCCCTCCTGACGACGGCCCAGGCAGCCGCTCTCCTCGGCCTCAGCCCGCGCACGCTCGAGGGACTGCGCCTGCGCGGCGGCGGCCCCCGGTACGTCAGGCTCTCCGCCCGTGCCGTCCGCTACCGGCGTGAGGATCTCGCCGCCTGGATCGATGCCGGCGTTCGCACCAACACCGCAGAGGCGGCCTGACCATGAACGACGAGACGAACACCCTCTTCAGCCGTATCGGAGACCTCCGCATGGCCGGCGCGCAAAACTCGGACGCGATGATCGAGCGTATCGTGACGGCCTGCGAGGCCGAGATCCCTGAGATCCTGCGGCTTCCAGTCAACGACAACCGTGATCTGGACGGGGAGCCGCACGACGGTCCCATAGTGGCTTCTTCTTCCCCTCTCACCACCCCCAGGAGGAAGGAGAGGATCCCCTCCTCTTCAGGAAGACGCTATGCAACGACGGAGAAGATCTCACGGAAGGTTCTTCGTGATCGTCTGATGCTCTGGGGCGAGGTCTCCCAGTCTCCTGGCTTCCCCGTCATCAACGAGCTTCTCACGGTGAACCTGGAGATGGATGAGCCGGGTCCTTCTTCCATACGCTCCCAGCGGCTGCTCCTTCTCGAGCATCTCCGGAAGTTCTACCAGCATCGGGGACAGGTCTGGACGTCGATCTGGGCGATCGAACTGGACCGCTGGCCGCACATCCATCTCCTGCTCCACGTGCCGGAGAGCGAGGCCTTCAGGAAGGAGTTCGCCTCCTGGCTGGTTCGCCGTTGCGGCTGCATGCCCTTCTCGGGGACCTCGGCCTATCAGTCGATCAGGATGAGGAACAGCGGGCTGCCGGTGAACATGCGGGCGATCTCCGACAGCATCACCTACAAGCGAACGGGCCGAGCCGGCTTCCATGGCGCGCTCGACTACATCGCCAAGAGCGCAACGACGTCGCAGCGCACGTCGAGCAAGCTCACAGGCAAAACTGTCGGCGCGAGCGAGAACATCACGAAGACGGCCGCGAGGCTGCTCTCTGCGCGCAGTGCAGCAGCATGATGCGTTACCTCGCTTCGCCTTTACGTAAATCGCCGGATCAGGAAACATGAGATCGACATCGCGGCGTCGGACGCTCGGCGCCTTCGACAAGCTGCGCCTGCGCATCGACTACATCACGACCAGCGACGGCGTGCGTGCTCTCGCCCAGCGCCATGGCACCAATCCGGCAACCGTGAGCCGCTGCACCAGCGGCTCCGGCTTCGACCGCAAGCGTCCGGCAGCCCGTCAGATCGGCCAGCTGGCCATGTGCTGGAACAGGGACGCCGGGCCGAAGGCGAAGGCCTCGACGGAGGACATCCTCCGCCTGGTGGTCGGCCTGACCATGCACACGCCGGCCGGCCGGGTCATATGCGACTCGCTGCAGGACTGCAGCGTCGACACGGCGCCGACATCGGCAGAGAGCGTGAGCGCAGAGCCTCTGCCGGTCGCTGGAATGGGCCGTAATCGGCCGGAAACGGGTCTCCTGTCGCCGATGACGTCGTGACCCTGTCTGACCCAGCGTCGACGCGACGCGCGCAACAGGAGCGCGCCGGAAGAAAAAATGAGGGTGGGGGCGGCGCCGCTCACCGTTGGTCTCATTCCCATGGAGGGCGAGGCCCGTGGGTCGGCGTCGTGCGCATCAACGGCGGGGGCATCGCCGGCAGCGAGGTCAGCGGCCCAGAAGCGCGCTGACCGTGACGATCAGTGCCAGCGCCATGCCGTAGAGCGCATACGGCATCCAGCGAACGCTCGCCGGGAGCCCCTGCTGCCGAGGCTCTTCCCGTCCGGGTGTCGGAGAGGCTTCGGCTGTGCGCTGGACGAAGTAGACGATCGCCCGCGCCTGCTCGGCAGAGAGGCCAGCGTCGCGCAGGGTGTTGAACTCCTTCAACGTGTCCATCTCAGGACCTCGCCTGCGTTCGGGAAGGCCTGCCGGCGCGCTCGGCCGTCCGCCGCTCCCACGCGCGCAGCTTCGCGACCAGTCCGGGAATCGCCGCCGTCCTGCCGGTGTGCATGGCCGACCGGATCGCCCGCTTGATCCGGATGACGAACTGCCCGCGGCCGTAGTGATGCTCATCGTTGATCAGCATCTCGCCATGCGCGGAGATGGCGGCGATGATCGCCCGCTCGCAGGCGCGTGCGGCGCGCCGGCTGTAGCAGCGCATCAGCACGATCAACTCGAGTTGCTCCACGGCGCGATAGAAGCGGCGATGATGCGCCAGCCGCAGGTGCGGCGGTCTGCTCGTCCAGCCGACGTAGAACAGCTCACGCGCATCGTTCAGAAGGCCGTAGACGGTGTAAGGCGTTGCCGCGCACATGGTGGATCTCCTGCGCCGAAAGGCCGGCTCCGTCATTGCCAGAGAAAGCCCGCAGCCGTCAACGACTTGATAATATAGAGATCGGTAATATGTAATATAGATCGCGCGCCGCGTAGTTTTACTATGCACTTACTTGAATCCTGATGGGGCGTGTTTCCGGCGCTGCAGCCGGTCACAAGCCAACCACCATTCCCCGCGAGCAGGGCGAGGGTGCGCGAGACATCGCTGCTGATATGCCCGTAGAAGCCGCTCAGAGGCCCGCTGGTGAGTCTGCGGAGCCGGAGGCTGCGAAGTATGCCCCGGAGCTCGACGACAACGGACGGCCCGTTCTGACGTTCCCGTGCATGGTTCGGATCCACGGGCGCTTCGAGGGTCACGACGACCAGCTCGGCGGCGTCATGTTCGCCGGCGGTGTGAGCGAGCGGCTCGCCAGCTACAACGAGATCATGCACGTCACGGCATGCACCGGGCCGGTCGAAGACGTTGCGACCGGCATCATGCTCTGCCCGCAGTACGACGGTTGCGAGTTCGTGGTCGATGCCCAGACCCGGCACTGGAGCCGGCTGCGCCCGGTCGACGAAGCGCACGCAGCGGTCATGCGGCAGCTTGCGCCGCGCGCCTGGACATCGTGCAGCCGAAGCCGACGCCCGAGCCCGTCGATCCCGAAGCCGAGATGCGCGCATTCCTGGATCGGGTCGTGACCGCGATTGGAGCGCTGGAGAAGGGCATTCCGCGCGACTGGCTCCAATGACGGCCGGCCGGACGCGACGCAGCTCTCCAAGGCTCTGGGCGCGACTGTGAGCGCATCTGTGCGTGATGCGGCCTGGACGATCGCGCAGCAGCGCGCCGAGACGCCCGAGAGCATCCTGAGCCGGGTGCTGAAGAAGAGGGCGCCCGCTTCCTGCGCCAGGTCTGCGAGAGCCGGCAGTGGCCGACCGAGCGCAGCGGCGAGGGCCGGGTGAAGATCATCGCCGAGCGTCACGCTCGACGAGACGAAGGCACCGGAGGCTTAAGGTGGCGCTGCCCGCGGCCGACCTGGTTCCGAGGACCTCGAACGAGCAGACGCAGCTGTTCAGGGCGAACACGTTCGCTACGCGGGCTGAGCTCGGCGACATCATCAAGTTCCTGGTCGATCCCGGGCTCTGGGACACGCAGCCGGAAGAGGAGCAGGTTCGGGTCGCGGTTGCGGTCTACGAGGATCTGATCGAGCTCTGCTGGACGAACGAGCGCGGTGAGTCGCAGTCGAAGGACTACGAGTTCCAGATGCGCTTCGGCTCCGGCGTGAACGAGCCGCCGATCGAAGACCCGGAGTTCCTCTGGCGCATCAGGAAGGCTCAGGCCGTCCAGGCGATCTACATCCTCGCCGGCACCCAGGTCCCGGATATGGCCCGGGAAGGGATCAAGCTGACCCGGGCGCTGTCGGGCTCGGATCTGGAGATCACCGGCTATCTCGGGCCGGTCTGTGCGGAGGCGAAAGAGCTGCTCGCAATTTTCTTGGAGTTGCAGCCGCGGATCCGTCGCCTGAGGTAGCCATGTACCTTCTGAACGACTTGGGGAACCCCAGGCGATGCGAGCAACGCGAGCGAGCCCCTGACTCTTTCTACCCCTTCAAAGAGAGGGTCACCACTCTTGCCCCTTGCAATATCATGAAAAGGCGCTCCCGTCAAGATTCTCGTAAGCACTCACTGTCAACGAGGTTGTCAATGTTATCGCGCTATCCGTTCAGCATCGACCTCCTCACCGGCTCCGGCCGGGACGTGAGGGCTGAGCTCACGGCGCAGTCGATGAAGGCGCGCTGGCCTTGTCAAGGGGATCGCGCCTACGAAATGCCCTCCCGGATGATGATGACCTATGCCGAACCCGCTGTCGGAGCATCGTCCCGTTCGGTAAGCTGCGAGGGTTATCGCCGGAGACGATGAGATAGGATGCGGATACCCCGCTGGACTGCGGTCAGCCAGTCGGCTTTCGAATGGGAGCGGGAGGCGCTCGACTTCCTCCGGGACGCGCTGCCGGATCATGAGCCTTGGCGTGCCTGGTCGAACTTCGAGTTCATCGACGACGAGGGTCGCGTCAACGAGGTGGACGCGCTCGTCCTGACGCCTGTCGGCTTCGTGCTCGTCGAGATCAAGTCTCGGCCGGGGAGCCTGCGTGGTGACGCGCACAGCTGGACCTGGACGACGGAGGGACGTCAGGTCACCACCGACAATCCCTTGCCGCTGGCGAACCGGAAAGCGAAACGCTTCGCCTCGGTCCTGCGGCGCCAGGAGGCCCTGTCAGGTCGAAGCGGCTCACGGGTGCCGATCTGGGTCGAGCCGTTCATCTTCCTGTCGGCCGTCGAGCAGCAACCCGCCCTGGATCCCGGCACGGCGAAGCGGGTGGCACTGCGTGGCAAGCCGGATCGCCCTGACGACGACGGGATCGTCGGCACCCTTCTCCGGGCAGACGATCTTGGTCTCGGCCGGCGCGGGCCGATCGACCAGGCGTCGATCCGTGCCGTGCTCAGAGCGATCGAACAGGCCGGCATCCGCGCGCCGGGCCGCGGGCGCCGCGTCAGCGACTACGAGCTGGGACAGCTCCTCGGCGAGGGCGAGAACTGGCAGGACTTCGCCGCCCGTCACGCCGCGACCGGGGTTGCGCGCCGGGTGCGGATCTACCCGTATGCCCGCGCCGCCACGCCGGAGGCGCGGGAGAGGCTCGCCAGAACGGCGAAGCGGGAAGCCAGCATCCTTGAAGGCGTCGAGCATCCGGGCATCCAGCGTGTCCTGGACTACCGCGAGGCGGAGCTCGGCCCGGCGTTGGTGTTCGAGCACGATCCGAATGCGCTGCGGCTCGACCGCTTCCTGTCACAGCACCTCGCCAAGCTCAGCCTCGAGCAGCGCCTGGCGCTGATCCGCCAGCTCGGCGAAGCGATGGCCTACGCGCATGGTAAGCGGCTGTACCACCGCGGCCTCGCACCGCAGAGCGTCCTCGTCCGCGACGCCGAGACCGACGCCCCCCGCCTCCAGATAACCAACTGGCAGGTCGCGAGCCGCGGCGGTGGAACCTCCGCCGGCCTGCTGCGGACGATGGGCACGCAGCACGTCGAGGACCATCTCGTCGATCCCGTGAAGGTGTATCTCGCCCCGGAAGCCGAAGCCGTCGGTGACGAAGGCGCGGCACCGACCGATGTCTTCTCGCTGGGCGCGATCGCATTTCACATCATCGCGGGGCGCCCCCCCGCCGCGAACCCTCTCGATCTGCCTGCGCGGCTGCGCGAGGGGAATGGACTGCTCCTCTCCGGCGCGATCAACGGTGCGGGCCGGTGGCTCGAGGAGATGGTCCGTGCGGCGACGGCGCCTGTGGTCCGCGATCGTCCACGCGACGCCCGCGAGTTCCTGGACTATCTGGCGGAAGCCGAAGAAGAAGCGCGCCCGCGTGAACCTGCGACAGAGACCGGCACGGTCGACCCCACGGTCGCGGCGCCCGGGGATCGCCTGGACGGCGGCCTCGTCGTCAAGCGCCGGCTGGCGCGCGGCGGCACCGCGATGGCCCTCCTCGTCGAACGCGAGGAGGACGGCGAAGAGTATGTCCTGAAGGTCGGCCTGGACGATGCTCACGCGGACCGCATCCGCGCCGAAGCCGACATCCTCCGCCGGCTGCACCACCAGAACCTCGTCAGGTTCGTGGCTGACGTCACGACGGCGGGGCGCCCGGCCATCCTGATGGAGCGCGCGGGCGAGAAGACGCTAGCGCAATGGCTACGTGGCGGCGATGGTCTGTCGCTCGATCTCATGAACCGCTTCGGCGAGAACCTGCTCTCGGCGATCGAGCACCTCGAACAGGAGGGCGTCGCGCATCGTGACGTGAAGCCGGAGAACATCGGCATCGCGAAGAATGCCGGGACGGGTGCGTACCGCCTCGTCCTGTTCGATTTCTCACTCTCTCGGGCACCGCTGGAAACGATCAACGCGGGCACGCGCCCCTATCTCGACCCCTTCCTCGCAGATCGACGCCCGCCGCGCTGGGATCTGCATGCCGAGCGCTACGCCGTCGCGGTGACGCTGCACGAGATGCTGACGGGCGCGCCGCCCAGCTTCGGCGACGGGCTGACCGACCCGCGCCTCACCGAGGACGACGTTGCGACGATCCTGCCGGAGCGTTTCGATCCGGCCTTGCGCGAGGGGCTGACGACCTTCTTCGAACGGGCTCTGCGCCGCGACCCCGCCGAGCGCTTCGGAAACGCCGAAGAGATGCTCCGCGCCTGGCGCCGGGCCTTCGAGCCGCTCGGACGGCGCGCCGACGAGGCCGACAGTCTCGAGGTCGTCGCGCGGCGCCTGGATCGCGCGAGCCGGATTTCGGAGATCGGCTACGGCGTCGAGGCACGCGCCGTGCTCGACCGGATGGGCATCCACACGGTGCACCAGCTCCTCGGCGTGCCGCGCCAGAAGTTCCGCTACCTCACCGGGGTCGGCGACCGCATCCGCCGTGAGATCCGCGAACGCGCCAAACGCCTCGCCCGGCTCCGACCTGACCTCGTCCCGGGCAGCACGTCCGAGAACGACGGTGTCCGCGCCACCATCGACCGGCTCGCCGAACAGCTGCTTCCACGGCGGCCGGCCGGCGACGAACGGCCGGAGGACCGCATCCTCGCCTACTATCTCGGCATCGACGAGGATGCGCCCTGCTGGCCCGGCGCGGGCGATGTCGCGGCCGCAGTCGGAACAGCCCGCAGTGCGGTCGCGGATGCCCTGGAGGCCGCCCGCACGCGCTGGCACAAGTCGGCCGACCTGAACGACGTCAGGGGCGAGATCCATGCGCTGCTGGTCGCGGCCGGCGACGTCGCGTCGGCGGAAGAACTCGCCGCGCAGCTGCTCGCCTCCCGCGGTTCGATCGAGGACGACGAGCGACAGCGGTCCCGTCGCGCTCGGGCGACGATCCGCGCAGCGGTCGAGCTCGAGGCGTCCGTCGGCGACATCCGTTTCGCGGCCTACACCGGCGCGGAAGCCGCCTACACCGGGTCGGAAGGACGCACGCTGCTGGCGACCGCCCCGCAGGCGGCCGAGTATGCCCGGCGCCTCGCCCGCGCCGTGGACGACCTCGCGGTGCAGGATCCGCTCCCCGCTCCGTCCCGCGTCGAGGAGAGGCTTAGCCTCGTCCCGATCCCGGAGGACGCCGGCCCTCTCGCCGCCGATCGCCGCCTCAGCCTGGCGGTCGCCGCTTCCGCCAGGGCGGCACTGTCGGCGCGCGGCGAACTGTATCCCCGCGGCCTTCCGGCCATCGCCGCAGTGCGGCTGTCGCTCGGCGCACTCACCGGCGCGAAGAAGCTGACCGAGAGCGAGATCCGAAGCAGGGTTCGAGGACGATTTCCGGAATCGGCCCCCTTGCCGCCCCGGCCTGAGCTAGACGCCCTTCTCGACGCCGCGGGAGTCGACAGGGTCTGGGGAGAGACGCCGGACGGCGAAGGCGGTTACTTCAGCCGCACCGTCACGGGAACGACCTCGGGCAGCGCCACCTTCGTCCGCCATGCGACCGTCTCGCCCGCCCCCGAGGCGACGCCCGAAGTGCTCGATGCCCGCGCCGTGGAGGACAAGATCGCCTACGCGGCCGAGCGCGGCATCTTCCTGGCGCTAACGGTCGAGCCGCGCCACGCTGGCGATGCCGAACGCGAACTCCTCCGGCGCTTCCCGCGCGAGGTAGTCAGCCTGGAGCGCCTGATGCTGCGCGCCATGCGGGCCGAGGCGGAGGCGCGGCGCGTCCAATGGCCGAAGGCGCTGGCCGCCGATTCCGCCGCCCGCGACAGCACCGATTTCAAGAACCTCCTCCGCCTCGCCGCCCGCGCCGCACCGCGCCTGCGGGAGCAGGTCCTGGCCCTGCGCACGCCGGCCCTGCTGACCCGCCCCGGCCTGCTCGCCCGCTACGACCTGATGGAGATGCTGACCGCCTTCTCGCAGGCCTCCGGCGCGGCCGGCGGGCCGCCCAGCCTGTGGCTGCTCATCGCTCAGGCGGCGCCGGGCCTGCCGCAGATCGACGGCGCCGTGCTGCCCGTCATCTCCGGCGCCAACTGGACGCGGCTCACCGAGCACTGGGTGAGGAACGCCCATCGTGCCGGCGGGCGCAGCGCGGCGTGAGACTTGACTTCATGCGTATTACGCGTCACGTAAAGCCGTGATCCGGAGCTTCGGCGACAAGGCGACCGCTCTGGTCTTCAAGGGTGGCCTGCCGCGGGGTATGGCGCGGGAGCTGGCACAGGCGGCGCGGCGCAAGCTCGCCGTGCTGAACGTGGCGGAGCGGCTCGACGATCTCCGGGTCCCGCCGGGCAACCGGCTGGAGGCGCTGCGCGGCGACCGTGCCGGCCAGCACTCCATCCGGATCAACGGCCAGTGGCGCATCGTCTTCGTCTGGCACGACGACGGTCCGCACGCGGTCGAGATCGTGGACTATCACTGACGCGCAGGCACTGACGCGAGGCACGAAGGAGACAGGTCATGGCCACCCGACAGCCGATCCAGCGCGCCGACCTCGATGCCGGCCGCGTCGACCTCGACGACATCGACAGCGGCGACCGCCTGTCCCCTGTCCATCCGGGCGAGGTGCTGCGGCACGAGTTCCTGGAGCCGCTGGGGCTGACGGCGCATGCGCTGGCGCTGGCACTGCGCGTGCCGGCGAACCGCATCACCGCCATCCTGGCCGGGCGGCGCGCCGTCACGGCGGAGACGGCACTACGTTTCGCGCGGCATTTCGGCACCAGCCCCGGCTTCTGGCTCGACCTGCAGAAGAACTACGAGTTGGAAGTGGCCGAGCGGGCCGAGGGTGCGCGCATCCGGGCCGAGGTGGCGCCGCGGCCGGCCGCGTGACAGGCTGCAACGAAAGCGTGCAGGGGTACCCGATCTCCATGGACATCGGGTAAAGCGGAAGAAGACGAAGGGGCGGGGTTCGGCATGGTTGATGCGAAGCGGCTGCTGGCCGATCTGAAGCGGCTTCGGCGGCGGCTCGACGACGATCTGCGGCAGCATCATAAGGCATCGGCCGGGCGTGCGGCGATCGCGGCGGAGTGGCAGGAAGCGCACGAGACGGGGCGCACCGCGGACACCCTGGAGACCTTCTTCTCGTCGGCCGTGGACCAGTCGGCGGTGCACTGGATCCTGGCGCTGGTCTTTCTGCGCTTCCTCGAGGACAACCGCCTGCTCGACCGTCCGATCGTCTCCGGTGCCGGGGAACGGCTGGAGGTGGCGCAGCTGGCCATGCGCGACTGGTTCAGCACTCGGCCGGAAGACAGCGAGGTCGAGTACCTGCTGGCGGTCTTCGCCGACGTTGCTCGGCTTCCGGGCCTTGGCGGGCTGTACGACACGGCGCACAACCCGCTCTTCCGGTTGCCGGTCTCGGGCGACGGGGCGATCGCGCTGCTCGACTTCTTCCGCAAGCGGGACCCGGACACGGGCGAGCTCGCCCACGACTTCACCGATCCCCACTGGAGCACCCGCTTCCTCGGCGACCTCTACCAGGACCTGTCCGAGGAGGCGCGCAGGCGCTACGCGCTGCTGCAGACGCCGGACTTCGTCGAGGAATGGATCCTCTCGCGCACCCTCGACCCGGCGATCGTCGAGTTCGGGATCGAGCAAGTGCGGATGATCGACCCGACCTGCGGGTCCGGCCACTTCCTGCTGGGCGGCTTCGCGCGTCTGCTGGAAGAATGGCGGCGACACGCGCCGGAGATGCCGCCCGCCGCCCAGGCGCAGAAGGCGCTGGACGCGGTCGCGGGCGTCGACATCAATCCGTTCGCCGTGGAGATCGCGCTTTTTCGCCTGCTCCTGGCGGCACTGCGTGCGTCGGAACAGACGCGTCTGGCTGCTGCATCCGATTTCAGGTTCCAGCTCGCGACCGGCGACAGCCTGCTGCACGGGCGGCACTTCTTCCACCGCGAGTTGGGCGGAACCGAGGAGGGCTTCCGCCGTGTACTTCGCCACCATTACGCGACGGAGGAGACGGAAGCGCTGGATGCAGTGCTGGGCCGCCGCTACCACGCCGTGGTCGGTAACCCGCCCTACATCACGCCGAAGGACGCGGCGATGCGGAACGCCTACCGCGAGATGTATGAGAGTTGCCATCGGACCTATGGCCTCGGTGCACCGTTCACCGAGCGCTTCTTCGATCTGGCCGAGGAAGGGACCGAGGCGCGGTCCGCCGGTTTCGTCGGCCTGATCGTCGCCAACAGCTTCATGAAGCGGGAGTTCGGGAAGAAGCTGATCGAGACCGTGCTGCCGCGGCTGGACCTGACGCATGTAGTGGACTGCTCCGGCGCCTACATCCCCGGTCACAGCACGCCGACGGCGATCCTGTTCGGCCGCAACCGTCTGCCGGTTGCCTCCGTGGTGCGGACGGTTCGAGGGGTGCGGGGCGAGCCGGAGGCGCCCGAGATCCCGGCGCGCGGTCTTGTTTGGTCTGCAATCACAACGCAGTTTGACCTATCGCAGTCGGAGGGTGAGTTCGTCAGCTCTGAGGATACGACGCGCGAAATAATGGCGCACCATCCTTGGAGCATGGGGGGTGGTGGGTCTGGCGACGTGAAGGAGCAGATCGAGAATTCAGCGAAGAAGGCGTTAGGCGAGATTGCCACGGAAATCGGCTTCGGCGCCGTTACTCGGGAGGACGACGCCTACATTATGCCCCACGAAGCCGCCCAGCGGCACCGGGTAGCGCCCGAGTTTCTTAAGCCCATAGTCAAAGGCGAAGACGTTCGAGACCACCGGATTAGCGAATCCTCGGCTGCCGTCTGGCCCTACGACATGCGAACATCGAGAGCAACGCTGAGCGAAGCGGTTTCTCGCCTTCTCTGGTCTTGCCGAACGGGCCTGTGTGATCGCGTCGCCTATGGCAAAAGCCAGATCGAGCGGGGGCTAGCCTGGTTCGAATATTCTATGTTCTTCCATAACCGATTTGCCACGCCTCTCACCATCACCTTCGCGTTTGTTGCCACCCACAATCACTTCGTACTCGACCGCGGGGGGAAGATTTTCAACCGCACGGCGCCGGTGATCAAGCTGCCGGCGGACGCGTCAGAGGACGATTATCTCGCTCTGCTTGGCCTTCTCAACTCTTCTACCGCCTGCTTCTGGATGAAGCAGGTGATGACTGACAAAGGAAACGGCGGAATCGGCGGTGGAATATCTAACGAGCCCTGGGAGCGCCGAATGGAGGTGGGCGTAACTGCAATGAAATATTTTCCAGTGGCGGACGCGGAAAATGTTAATATTGTTGCTTGCCTGCACGAGCAGGCACAGCATTTTTCGCATAGTCTCCCACAAGCGCTGTGCGTACGCACTGCCCCAACGCGGAACAAGCTCGACGCCATCTACGCCGATGCCGAGGCCGCACGGACTCGCATGATCGCACTCCAGGAGGAACTCGACTGGCGCTGCTACCTCTTCTACGGCTTGCATGAAGAACCACCTGAGTATGCGGACCCGCCACCGCTCCAACTCGGCGAGCGCGCCTTCGAGATCGCGATGGCGCGCCGCATAGCCGCGGGAGAGTTTGAGACTGCTTGGTTTGAGCGCCATCGATCCACGCCGGTCACCGAGTTGCCCGCCCACTGGCCGGCCGACTACCGCGCCGTGGTCGAGCGGCGCATTGCCCTGATCGAGTCCGATCCGACCATCGGCCTGGTAGAACGGCCAGAATACAAGCGCCGCTGGTCGAGCACGCCATGGGCGGAAATGGAACAGGACGCCCTGCGCGGCTGGCTGCTCGACCGGCTGGAAGACCCGCGCTATTGGCCCGCCGACGACCCGCAGATCCTCTCCGCCCGCACCCTCGCCGACGCGGCGCGGCACGACGCCGACTTCGTCTCCGTGGCCGAACTCTATGCCGGCCGCGCCGGCTTCGACTTCGATGCGCTGGTGGCGAAGCTGGTCACGGACGAGTCCGTGCCGTTCCTCGCCGCCCTGCGCTACAGCGAGACGGGCCTGCGCAAGCGCGCCGACTGGGAGGCGACCTGGGAGAAGCAGCGCGCCGAGGACGCCATCGACGCCGAACTCGACGCCCGCCGCGGCGACTTCCTCCGCACGGCTTGGCGCCGGATGAACGAACGCAGCGAGGGCGAAACGGAAGAGGCCTATGAGGCGCGCATGACGGCCGGCCTCGAGACCGTGGCCGTGCAGGAAGCGGCCGACGCCGCGATCTCTAGCGAGGCGAAGCGGCGGAAGGCGGAGGAGATCGGTCCCATCCCCGTGCCGCCGAAATACCGCACGCCCGACTTCCAGTCGACGGTCTACTGGCGCCTGCGCGGCGGCCTCGACGTGGCTAAGGAGCGGTTCGTCTCCTTACCGCACTGCCTCCGCGACTCCGATCCCAGCCTGCCGATCCTCTGGGCCGGCCACGACCATCTCGGCCGGGCCCGCGCCATCGCCGCCTGGTATGTCGAGCGCAAGGACACGGATGGGTGGGGAGCAGACCGGCTGAAGCCGCTGCTCGCCGGCCTGCTGGAGCTCGTCCCCTGGCTGCGCCAGTGGCACAACGACCTCGATCCCGACACGGGCCTGCGCATGGGCGACTTCTTCGCAGGCTATGTCGACGAGCAGGCGCGCGAACTGGGCTTCACCCTCGACGATCTGCGCGACTGGGTGCCGCCGGCCCCGGAAAGGCGGCGACGGAAGAAGGTCTCGGCATGAACGACCACCGCCCGCTCTACCGCGACCTGATCCGCATCCCGGAACGGGTCCAGACGAACGACTTCGTGCTGAAGCTGTCGGACGGCGTCACCGAGGAAGCGGCGACGCGCACGATCGCCAGCTACGTCGTCACGCCCCAGCTCGCCAGGGCATTCCACGAAGCGCTAGGCTTCATCCGCGGCGCGATCGAGGGCGGCCGCAGTGCCGCCTGCTATCTCGACGGCTCGTTCGGCTCGGGCAAGTCGCACTTCATGGCGGTACTGAACCTGCTGCTCGCCGGGAACGTCCAGGCCCGGGCGGTGCCGGAATTGGCCGAGGTCGTCACCCGCCATGACGAGATCCTGACCGGCAAGCGCTTCCTGATGGTGCCGTACCACATGATCGGCGCGCGGGACGTCGAAACGGCGATTCTCGGCGGCTATGCCGACTATGTCCGGCGCATGCACCCCGACGCGCCCGTACCGGGCTTCTACCTGGGCGAGAAGCTGTTCGAGGACGCGCGCGGCTTCCGCCAGCGCATGGGCGACACCGCCTTCTTCGCCGCGCTGAACGAGGGCACCGAGGGCGCCGGCGACGGCTGGGGCGACCTGGGCGCCGAATGGGACGCCACCGCGTTCGAGTCCGCAGCAGCCGAACCGCCGGAGGGCGAGGAGCGCCAGCGCCTGGTCGGCGACCTGATCTCCACCTTCTTCCGCGGCTATGCCGACGTGGCGGCCGCGAAGGGAGAAGCCTTCCTCGACCTCGACAGCGGCCTGGTCGTGATCAGCCAGCACGCCAGGCAGCTCGGCTACGACGCGGTCGTGCTCTTCCTCGACGAGTTGATCCTGTGGCTCGCCACCCGCGCCGGCGACGTCGACTTCGTCTCGAACGAAGGATCGAAGCTGTCGAAGCTGGTCGAGGCGCAGCGGTCGAACCGGCCGATCCCGATCATCTCCTTCGTCGCCCGCCAGCGCGACCTGCGCGAACTGATCGGCGAGCACCATGCCGGGGCGCTGGAGGTGCGCTTCCTCGACACGCTGAAGCACTGGGAAGCGCGCTTCGACAAGGTGAAGCTTGAAGACCGCAACCTCCCTGTCATCGCCGAGAAACGCCTGCTGGCCCCGGTCAGCGATACGGCGCGCGAAGAGATCGACGCCGAGTTCGACCGGGTGATGCGCCAGCGCCAGCAGGTGCTCGACACGCTCCTCGGCTCGGACGGCGAGCGCGACCTGTTCCGCAAGGTCTATCCGTTCAGCCCGGCGCTGATCCAGGCGCTGATCGCCGCCTCCTCCGTGCTGCAGCGCGAGCGGACGGCGCTGAAGCTGATGCTCACCTTGCTGGTGAAGAAGCGCGACGAGCTGCGTCTCGGCAACCTGATCCCCGTCGGCGACCTGTGGGACGAGATCGCGACCGGCGACCAGCCCTTCTCGGACGGGATGCGGATCCAGTTCGACAACGCCAAGAAGCTCTGGAACCAGAAGCTCCTGCCGATGCTGGAGCAGACGCACAATGTCACCTGGCAGGAGTTGCAGGACGGGCGCGCCGATCCGCAGGCGCGGCTGCGTTTCGAGAGCGACGCCCGCCTGCTGAAGACGCTGCTGCTCGCAGCCCTGGTGCCCGAGGTTCCGGCGCTGCGTGCGCTGACGGCTCCCCGGCTGGCGGCTCTGAACCATGGATCGGTGCGCTCGCCGGTGCCGGGCGGCGAAGGCGGCATCGTCCTGCAGAAGCTCCGCGGCTGGGCGACGCGGGTCGGTGAGATCCGGGTCAGCGACGACCAGGTGCCGGTCGTGTCGCTGCAGATCAGCGGCGTGGACGTGGAACCGATCCTCGCCAACGCCGCCCAGGCAGACAATGACGGCAGCCGGCGCAGCAAACTGCAGCGCATCCTGTTCGAGATGCTGGGCATCGCACAGGACAACTCCCTGATCGGCGCCCAGGCTTTCTACGACTACGAGCATCTCTGGCGCGGCACGCGCCGGAAGGTGGACCTCTACTTCGAGGTGGTCCTGGAGCTCAGCCACGACCGGATGCGCGGCAGCGGCGCACCGATCCTGGTGATGGGCATGCCGTTCGATCCGAAGGGCCGGGCGCCATCGAATCACATAGCCCGGGCGAAGGACTTCGACAAGGACAACGGGTCGGGCGGCGCGGTCTGGCAGCCCTCGCACCTGAGCGACCGGGCGATGCGGGATCTGGGCACGCTGGTCCGGATCGACCATCTGCTGGCCGGCGCCGGCGACCGCCTCACCGAGGCGGCGCGGCACCTCTCCGCCAGCGACCGGGAACAGGCGCGCGCCATCCTGCGGAACCAGCAGAGCGCGCTGCACCAGCGCATGCGCGGCTGCCTCGAAGCCGCATACGGCATCCGGCCGGACAATGACGGCTGTGTCGGCATCTCGGTCCCAGCGGAGGAGCGGCTCGTCTCGCTGGACGGGACCTTCCGGCCCCAGATGCCGGTCGGCGCCGACATGAAGTCGGCGGTATCGGCGCTGCTGGACCGCTGGTTCGAACACTGCTTCCCCGCCCATCCGGAGTTCGATGGCGAAGTCCGCGATGCCGTCCTCAAACGTGTTCTCGAACGTGTCCAGGAGGCCGCGGGCCAGCCGAACCAGCGTCTCGGCATCAACGATCATGCGGATCGGCGCCATCTGGGAGCCGTCGCCGTTCCCCTTACACTCGGCGTGACGAGCCAGACGACCATCCAGCTCTCGAACCACTGGGCCGAACACTTCGCCCGCCAGCACGCTCGCGTCGGCGGCGGACCGTTCACGGTCGGCCGACTGCGCGAATGGATGGACGAGCCGCGCCCTATGGGCCTCCAGCCCAAGGTCGAGAACCTCGTCATCCTCGCCTTCGCAGCCCAGGCCGACCGGACGCTCGTCCGCAACGGCGCGCCGACGCACGCATCGCTCGACCGCCTCGAAGACGACGCCGAACTGCGCGAGGAGCCGCTACCAGACGAGACCGCCTGGGCGAGAGCGCGCGAGCGCGCCTCGGCGCTCTTCGGCCTGGTGCCCGGCGAGGTCCGAAAGGGTACGACGGTTGCGAAGCTGGCCGCCGACCTGAAGACGCAGGCCACGGAGAAGCGCAGCGTCGTGGCGGATCTGCTCCGTGACCTGAAGCCCCGCATGGACCGCTTTTGCGGAGAGCCGACCACCCCACGCCTGACGACGATCCGATCCGCGCAAGCGCTGCTGGCAGATGTCGCCGGCGCGGCCGACCCGCTCACGACCATCACCACGCTCGCGCATGCAGAACTCGAAACCAGCGAGGCCGCGGTCGGCCATTTTCTCGCAGCCGCCGGGGGACTGCGGGAAGCGGTGTCCCTCGTCGCGTGGGAGATCATCGAAAACGCGCTGAGTCTGCAGGATCATCGCCGGGCCGCCGCAGAGGGCCTGCGCGAGAAACTCACCGACGCGCTGGCGGCGGATGAGCACGTCGTACCCCTGAAAGCCGTGCTGCGCGACCTGCAGTCGCGAGCATCGCGCCTGCTCACGGATGCGGGACCACGACCGGCCCCGCCGCCTCCGCCTGAACCGCCGCCACCGGCGCCGGCTCCTCCGCCACCAGGCGAGGAAGTCGTCGAGGAGCGGCAGCAGGTCGCTCTCGATGCAAGGGAGGCGACGACCATGCTCGACCGCCTGCGCGAGCGCGTGGCCGCCGATCCGGACAGCAGGCTGACGATCTCGTGGCGCCTGACCCGCCGGAAGCCCGGAGACGGTTCTTGAGCCCTCTCCTCGCACCGGACCTGCCGGAGATCGAGCGGACGCTCGATGTGCTCATGGGCCGGAACAAGGAGGCACGCCTGCTCGCGATGCGCTCGCCCATCCGACGCAACTGGCCGGAGGCCGTCGAACGCGACGGACGACGTTTCCGCATCGCCTGGTGTCCGTCGGAACTCGACTTGCGGGAACAGCTGGACCAGTGGGAGGACAGCGACGAAGGCGTCGTCCTCCTCACCCCTCTCGATGCGACCGTTCTGGGCGACGATGTCGTCGCACGCTTCCCCCGCGGGCGCCTCGAAGAGACCGACCGCTGGTCCGCCCTGCGCCACCTCTTCGGCGCCCGAGCCGTCGACTCCCGGCTCCACCTGCCGGAGAACCGCTGGCTCGTCGACCTGCTGCTCGACCGGCCGCCGGCCCGAGGATACGTGCCGGTGGCCGCCGGTTTCCTCGACCTCGAAAACGCATGGCGCGCGGCACTCGACGAGCTTCTCGGCGTCCCCGCCGGCCGGACGGATGCATCGAGTCTGCTCGACTGGAGCCTGAACCCCGCGGCCGTCGACCGCCTGGCGCGGCTGCCGGACGATGCCCGAAAGGCAATCGCCGTGCGCCTTGGCGCCGAAGGCGGACCCGCGGCAGAGCTGATCGTGGCCGCAGCCGCGGCCGGCCGTGGAACGGACCTCGTGCCGGTCGCTCTCGCCTGCGGCGTCGTGTTCGGGGAAAAGGAGCAGCGCCCGGCGCTGCGGGAAGCCGCCATTCGGATGGAGCCGATGTTCGGCGGCATGCGCATTGCGCCGGATGCCGGTCGGGCCCTCGCCGAGGCGGGCCGCCGTATCCTGGATCGCCTCGCGAGGGAGGGGTCGGCAGACACACAGGCGATCGAGGCGCGCACAACCGCCGTTCTCGCCGAGATCCGCGCGGACGATGCGGCGGCCCTCAGCCCCGCACTCCCCATCGGCCTGGAAGCCCGTATGGCGGAGACCGCTGCTGCGATCAAGCGGGCTGTCGAGACTGGGCACGTGGACGACGCGGACGACACCTGGATACTCGCTCGGCACGCCAACGCGCACGACCGCGCCTGGGAGAACCGGCCTAGGCTGGACAGGCTCCTGATGGCCGCCCGGCTCGTGCGCTGGCTCACCAACCGGAATGGGACCACCTGGCGAAACATCAGCGAAGCGGCCTCCGCTCACGCCGCGGAGGGCGGCTTCGTCGACCGTGCGCGACACGCCATCCGCGCCGGCGACGCGCTCCCCGATCTCGGTGCCGCCTATGCGAGCCTGGCGAAGGCGGCCGCGGCTCGGCGCGAAAGGGAAAATCACGCCTTCGCCGAACTGCTGATGGAGTGGACCTTGCGCGGTGCGCAGGGCGACGACCCGCTGCCGGTCGAGGACGTTCTGTT
>Ga0114916_1000409_pt1 | contig 29825 bp, 33 predicted proteins | sample MalvirAntarct_66_FD_83501 | JGI IMG/M metagenome (GOLD analysis project Ga0114916, IMG submission 83501) | Marine viral communities from the Global Malaspina Expedition - Malaspina viral metaG Antarct_66 | ecosystem: Environmental > Aquatic > Marine > Oceanic | place: West Anvers Island... | reverse complement strand
CTTTATGGGGGAGGGATGGGGTGGGGGACTGCTTCCCTCGTGATAACCAGGGTGCGTGCGACTACCGCAACTGCAGCGAGGCCAACAGCCGCTCCGTCGATGCAGTGATCTCCTCGACGGCCCCGTCGAAGACGGGCTGGTTGTGAGCCGCGGGCTTGCTGAAGCCGCTCACCTTGCGCACGAACTGACGCGCGGCGGCCTCAATTTCCTCGCGGGTGGCGGGCGCTTCGTCGCTGCCCTTGGCGGGGCGCAGACGCTGGATCGAACGACACATCTCGTCCTCCTAGGGTGTTGTCGGAATGAACGAGGCGGATCGTACCGCCCTCGGGCACGCCGCTTCTCGGGGCGCATAGACTGACGCCGCTCCAATTGCTCGACTACTCCGGAGGAAGGACGGCCCATGCGCATCGGCCTGTCGATGAACAGCTCCTACAACGTGGACGACCCCCGCGAGGGCGCGCGACGCATGATCGATCGCGCCGCCGCAGCACGGGACGCCGGCCTCGACTCGCTGTTCGTCGGTGACCATCACATCACCGGGCCGCGCGCGTACTACCAGAACGTCGCCATCCTCGGGCGGCTGCTCGCGGAGTGGGGCGACCGCCCCGCCGGAGCGCTGTTCCTCCTGCCACTGTGGCACCCCGTCCTCCTCGCCGAGCAGGTCGCGACGCTCGCCGCGATCCACGAGGGGCCGTTCATCATGCAGGCCGCCGTCGGCCCCGCTGACGAGCAGTTCACCGGCATGGGCGTGAACGCGAAGCACCGGCCGTCCCGCTTCGAGGAATGCCTGACGCTGATGCGGAAGCTCTGGGCTGGCGAGACAGTGTCCTCGGACGGCCGCTACCAGTTCACGGAGGCGCGCATCGGGCCGCTGCCACCCGAGCCCGTCGAGGTCTGGATCGGCGGCGAGGTGGAGTCCGCCCTCGAGCGTGCCGCGCGCCTCGGCGACGGGTGGCTGGGTGCGCCGGGCCTGACGCCTCAGCAGGGCGCCGAGCAGGCCGCGCGCTTCCTCCACCACCGCGCCGCCGTCGACGAGCCCGCGGTCGTCGCCATCCGGCGCGACGTGTACGTCGGCGAGACCGAAGAGGAGGCCCAGCGCGTCGCGGGCGCCGTCGTGGAGCGCGGCTACCGAGGGTTCGATCCGAGCGCGGTGATCTTCGGATCGGTCGAGACGGTGGCCGAGCAGATCCGGGAGTACGCCTCGCACGGCTTCACCGACATCATCGTGCGCAACCTCGTCCCCGATCAGTCAGAGGCCATCGCCTGCCTCGGACGGCTGGCCGAGGTGCGCGAGAAGGTCGCGGACGCCTAGCGGCGCTGAGCAGCGGTGCATGAGTTGACGGCGTCCTCGCTTGTGAGTAGTTTTCTGCAACTCACTATCCGAGACTGAGAGCCGAGGTCGCGAGAGGGAGTCAGGCATGGAGTACGAGAACGTCATCTTCGAGCGGCACGGCCACGTAGGCGTCGTGACCCTCAACCGCCCCGAGTACCTCAACGCGATGTCCTACGGCCTGCAAGAGGACACCCGCGCCGTCTGCGCGGAGATCGAGGCGGACGACGACCTGCGTGTCATGGTGCTGACGGGCGCGGGCCGAGGCTTCTGCGCCGGCGCCGACCTGAGCGGCGAGGGAGGCCCTCCCGACCGCGACAAGACCCAGGCGGAGAACCTCGATCAGTACGGCTGGGTGGGGAAGCAGGCGCTGGCGATCTTCCGCATGACCAAGCCGACGATCGCGGCCGTCAACGGTGTGGCGGTGGGTGCGGGCTTCAGCCTCGCAATGGCGTGCGACCTCCGCGTGGGGCATCCCCAGACGCGGTTCAAGGTGATGTTCGCCGAGCGGGCCCTCTCGCCCGACTCGGGCACCTCGTGGTTCCTGCCGCGCGTCGCGGGGTATTCGCGTGCGATGGACCTGTTCACCACCAACCGCGACCTCTTCGGCGAGGAGGCCTACCGCATCGGCGTCCTCGATCGCCTTGTCCCGCAGGAGCAGGTGCTCGACACCGCGATCGAGGTCGCCGAGCAGATTTCGAAACTGCCGCCGCTCGCGGTCCGCAACGGCAAGCGCGTGATCCAGTGGAACCTCGCCCAGGACCTCGAAGCCGCGCTCCGCACTGAGTCGCACGGCCTAGCCCTCTCCCGCCGCGCCGTGAACGACCACGCCGAGCAGCGCGCCGCCTGGCGCGAGCAGCGCAAGGGCGAGTTCACGGGGACGTAGGACAACTCCACATAAGAGCCTTGATCGGCCGGATCGGGCTACGGCGGTCAGCCCGGGGCCCTTCCGTTACCGTGCCGTGATCTCCTCAGACCCCGGCCTGCACCTGGTACTGGAGCTCGTACAGCCGCGCGTAGATGCCGCCGCGGGCGATGAGCTCATCGTGGGATCCGTCCTCGACGACCTCGCCGAGGTGGAGCACGATGATGCGGTCGACCGCGCGGATCGTGTTCAGGCGGTGCGCGATGATGAGGGCGGTGCGGCCGGCCATCACCCGGTCGAGACCGCTCTGGATGATCTCCTCGGTCTCGGGGTCGATGCTTGCGGTCGCCTCGTCCATCACGAGCACGATCTCCGGGTTGAACGCGGCGACACGGGCGAGGGCGATCAGCTGCTTCTGGCCGGTCGAGAGGTTCGCGCCGCGCTCAGCGAGGACGGTCTGGTAGCCCTCCGGCAGCCGCTCGATGAACTTCGAGGCGCCGACGGCCTCCGCCGCCGCGTGGATCTGCTCCGTGGTGATCGAGGTGTCCCGTAGGCGGATGTTCTCCTCGACGGTGTCGCTCACGATCCAGGGATCCTGGAGCATGACGCCGACGTGCCTCCGCAGCCAGCGCTGCGGCAGCCCTCGGATGGGAGCGCCGTCGACGGTGATCGCGCCGCGCTGCACGTCGTAGAAGCGGCTGAGGAGCGCCATGGTCGTGGACTTGCCCGCGCCGGTGGCGCCGACGATTGCGACCTTCTGGCCGGCGGGGATGGTGAAGTCCACGTCCTTCAGTACCCAGTTGTCAGGCTCGTAGGCGAACCAGACGTGGTCGAAGCGGATGTCGCCCCGCACCCCGGGGAGCGGCTTCGCGCCGTCCTCGTCGAGGACTTCTTGCGGCTCGTCGAGGACGCCGAAGATGCGCTCGGCGGAGGCCATGGCACCCTGGATCATCGTGTAGCGCTCGGAGAGCTCTCGGATCGGCCAGAAGAAGCGCTGCATGAACGAGATGAACGCGACGAGCGTGCCGATGGTCACCACACCTTCGAGGGATGCCCCACCGCCGACCCAGATGATCACCGAGACCGTGACGGCGTTGAAGATGACGACCGTGGGCTCGAAGACCGCGTACCAAAACAGGACGCGCAGGTTGGCCTCCAGCGCGCCACTGTTGCGCTGGTCGAAGTACTCCATGTTCCGCCGCTGGCGGTTGAAGAGCTGGATGATCGTCACGCCCGTGATCAGCTCGTTGAGGTAGGCGTTGATCCTCGCCATCCACATGCGCTGATCGCGGAACGCCTGCCGCTGTGCCTGTGCGAACAACCGCACGAGGTACACCAGCGGCACGACGAACACAGTCATGATCAGCGCGAGCCACCAGTTGAGGACGTACAGCGCCACGACGATCGCGACGACCATCAGCAGGTTCGTCATGATCTGGATGATCCCCTGCGAGATCACCATTTCGATCTGCTGGATGTCCCCGGTGAGCCGCGTCACGAGGCGGCCGACCGGGTTGCGGTCGAAGTAGGAGACGGAGAGGTGCTGGATGTGGCTGAAGAGCTGCATCCGCAGGTCGACCATGAAGCGCTGGCCGACCCACCATGTCAGGTACATCTGCAGGAACCGCAGCACGAACCCCGCGATGAGCGTCGCGAGGAACACGAGCGAGATCAGTCCGAGTTGATCCGTGCGGTCCTGCCGGATCTGCTCGTCGATGGCGTACTTCACGAGGAGGATCGGTACGAGTTCGAGCGCAGCCACGACGATCATCAGCACGGTCGCGACGATGACCTGGCGCTTGTACGACGTCAGGTAGGAGAGCAGACGCGCGGCGATCCGGCGGTCGTAGACCTTGCCGATCGCCTCGTCTTCTTCGTAGAAGCTCATCGCAGGCCCTCGCTGTGGCCGTTCGCACCATTGGACGTGTCGGACTCGACGAGGCGCGCCTCGACGTCCTCCTGACGCTGCTCGAGGGCGAGCTGCTCGCGGTAGATGCGGCTGTAGACGCCACCGCGCCGCAGGAGTTCGTGATGCGCGCCCTGTTCGGCGATGCTGCCTCCCTCGAGGACGACGATGCGATCCGCCGACCGCAGCGTGGACGTGCGGTGCGCGATCACGAGGGTGGTGCGACCGGCCATGTACTCGCTCAGACGGCGGAGGATCTCCTCCTCGGTGTGCGTGTCCACGTGCGAGAGGGCGTCGTCCAGGATGAGGACCGGCGGGTCCTTCAGGAGCGCGCGCGCGAGGGCAGCCCGCTGCTTCTGCCCGCCGGAGAGCGTCGTGCCACGCTCGCCGATCACCGTGTAGAGGCCGTCCCCGAGCTGCTCGAGGTCCTTCGCGAGCTGCGATGTGGCGAGGGCGTGCGTGTACGCGTCGTCGTCCGCGCCTTCGCGGCCGTAGGAGATGTTCTCGCGGAGCGATTCCGAGAACAGGAACGACTCCTGCGGCACGAACCCGATCTGCCGTCGCAGGTCGGCAAGCGACATCGATCGGATGTCGCGCCCATCGAGGTACACGCTCCCCTCGTCCGGGTCGACCAGCCGCGGCACGAGGTTGGCGAGCGTGGTCTTCCCCTGGCCGGTCGCGCCGACGATGGCGACGGTGGAGCCAGCCTCGACCGTGAGGTCGATCTCGCGGAGGACGGGTGTATCGCCGAATCGGACCGAGACGCCTCGGAACTCCAAATGGCCCTCGGCCCGGTCGAACGGTGGGGCGTCCACGGGGTCCGCGATGGCGGCGGGGGTGCGTAGCACCTCGTTGATGCGACGGATGGCGACGACGCCCATCTGTGCGGAGGCGACGACCCACCCGACGGACATGAGCTGAGTCGCGAGGATGGACATAATCAGGAGCAGCGAGACGAAGTCGCCCTCGCTGATCTCGCCAGCGACCACATCGCGTCCGCCGAACCAGAGCAGCAGCAGCGTGCCGCCGGCGGTCAGCGCCATCATCGTGGGGAGGAGGGCAGACTGGTACTGCCCGAGGCGCATCGACCGCCGCTTCATCTCCTCGTTCTCGCGCGCGAAGGTGGCGATCTCCGCCTCTTCCTGCGCGTACGCCTTGATGGCGCGGATGCCGGAGACGTTCTCCTGCGACCGCTCCGTGAGCTCGGCGAGTTGCTCTTGCACCTCGAAGAAGCGCTTCTCCACGTTCGTCTCGAAGTACGCCATCAGGCCGATGACCACGGGGAGATAGGCGAAGGCGATCAGCGTGAGCCGAACGTCGATCCAGAGCATGAACGCGAACCCGGCGACGAGCACCACGAGCGACCGGCCGATGTCGACGACGCTGGGGCCGATGAAGTCACGGACCATCTGGAGGTCGTTCGTGAGCCGCGACATCAGGTCGCCGGTGCGGGCCTGCACGTAGAACTTCTGGTCCAGCGACAGCAGATGCCACGCGAGGTCCTCGCGCAGGTGGTACTCGATCTGTCGGGCGCTCCCGGAGACGACGCGACGCGAGTAGTAGCGCAGCACGGATTCCACGAGGGCCGTCGCGATGATGATGGAGCCGTAGCCGAGCAGCGTGCGCATCGTCGCGGTGCCGCCAGTCCCCTCGACGGTCGCGACGATGTCGTCGACGGCGTACTTCACGACGAGGGGCGGGATCAACGCGAGCACCGTGGCGACGACGAGCGCGAGGAAGCCGGTGATGTACTGCCAGCGGTACTGGTGGAGGTAACGCAGAATGCGCCGGTCGCTGCGAGCGCCGGCGATGCTTGCGGTCGAACCGTCAGGTGTTAGGACGGCGGTCGCCAAGTTCCCCCCGGCAGCGCTAGTCGCGCCTGCCCATCTTCGGCGCTCGGCGGATCGCGAGCAATGACGTACGTGGTGTCAACGCGCGGAACGGGCAGAGGTTTCCCCATCTCCCACAATCGGTAGATGATTCGTGCATGGAATCGACACCGGAAGCCGTTGCCCGCCGCCGAGATGCCGACGTCGTCCGAGGCATCCCGGACGTGGTGCGTGTCTTTCCGAACCCGTCGTACTGGTGGCAGAACGCGTCGTTCGCGCTGCCGCTCCTCGTGACGGTGGTGTCGCTCCTCGTCGGCCTGATTTTCGGCATCACCGAGGCGGTGGGCTTCGGGCTCTTCGGCGCGGTCGTCACGTTGATCATGGTGCCCGTCGTGATGCTCACCTGGCGCGGCACGGCGACCTCGATCGTGCTGACGCGCTCGGGCGCCCTCGCGCTGCACGAGGGGAAGCCGCTGCACCAGCTCGACTGGTCCGACCTCCGTCGTATCGAGCGCGTCGAGTACCTCGGCAACACGCGGTACAAACTCGTCCACGGCGACGACGACGAGTACCTGGTGGTCGAGAGCGAGATCGAGGACGGCGAGGCGCTGGTGGACGAGGCGTTCGCGCTCTCAGGTATCCCGCGCCAGTCGGTCGCTGCCTCGACCGAGGCCGAGTAGCCGCCTAGCGGTCGCGCGTGCCCGCGCTCCGTGCTTCCTCGACGATTGCTTCCGCTTCCGCGATCGCCTGGTGTTCCTCGCGCGTTTCGTCGTGGCGTTGCTTCGCGGGGTACAGGACGTGCCACGCGCGGTAGCCGAGCCAGAGGCTCGCGAGCATGCCGAGCGACAGCGCGAGCCAGAACAGGGCCCACCACGCGACTGCCTCGGCGATGCCGCCTGACGACGGGCGGAACGTGCCAGCGATTCCCGCGAGGTGGATCCACGCGACCAGCACGACTACCGTGGCGGCTCCGCTCACCACGCCGAGGCCGACCGCGAGCGCGATCCCGGGACCGAAGCCCGCGATCTCGTCGCGCCGGTCGCGCACCGGTCAGCCCTCCTGCGTGACGCGCGGTTCGAGGCCGAACGCCTCCGCGACCAGTTGGTAAGAGCGCACGCGCGCATCGAAGTCGTAGGTGACGGTGTGGAGGATGAGTTCGCTCACCTCGAAGTCGCCGGCGAGGGCGGTGAGCTTGTCCTTCACCTGTTCCGGGTGGCCGATCGCCGAGCGCGGGCGCGTGTATTGGATGTAGGCGATCTCGGGCTCCGAGTACTCGAATGCCATCGCCGTCTCTACGGATGGCACGCCGAGGCCCCGGCGGAAGCGCATGCAATACCGGCTCCAGGAGAGGCGGATCGCCTCCTCCTCGGTGTCGGCGGCGAGGGCTGCCGTCGCGACGGACCCGCGCGGCTCCGGGAACCACTTCGAGGGCTGGAACTTGCGGCGGTAGACCTGCATCGCGCGCTCGCCACCCTCGGGGTTGATGAACTGCGCGAAGGTGAACGGGAGGCCGAGGTCGGCCGCGATCACGGCGCTATCGAGCGACGATCCGAGGCACCAGACCTCGGGCGTGCCGTCCGTCGAGGGTGTCGCCTTGATGTCGTGGAATGGGTGATCCTCGGGCATCTCGTCCGCGAGGTAGTGGATCAGGTCCTCGACCTGCATCGGGTAGTACTCGAGCGGGAGGGCGCCCGGGCCGTTCTGGAGGGCTGCTGCGTGCCGCTGGCTCGAGCCCGGCGCGCGTCCGATGCCGAGGTTGATGCGGCCGGGGTAGAACGCCTCCAGCATCTTGAACTGCTCGGCGACCTTCAAGGCGGAGTAGTGGGAGAGCATCACGCCTCCCGACCCCACCTTGATCGTGGACGTCTGAGCGGCCACCTGTCCGATGAGGATCTCCGGCGCGGAAGAGGCCAGGGCGGCCGAACCGTGGTGCTCCGCGATCCAGAAGCGCTCGTAGCCGAACTGCTCCGCGCGCCGAGCCAGCTCAACCGTCTCTCGGAGGGCCTGGCCGGCAGTGCCGCCTTCACGGATGGGAGACTGGTCCAGGACGCTCAACAGCACGATGCCACCCCTCTCCGCGCACCATCCTACGCCCTCGTGATGGCCTCGTTCCCCCGCCGGCGCGGTGCAGGCGCTCAGGTTGGGCGGGCGGGTATCGTGGGAGGCAGGACTGGAGGACGCGTGGACGGACACCGGATCGAGCGCACCGAGGAAGACTTCATCAAGGAAGCGATGCACGAGATGCCCTACGGCATCTATGTGATCGGCACGACCGCCGATGATCGTCCGAATGGGATGATCGCGGACTGGGTGCTCCAGGTTTCCTTCAACCCGCGCCTCGTGATGTGCGCCTTCGAGCCGGACTCGTCCTCGCTCGGACGGATCCGGCGGAACGGGTACTTCACCGTGAACCTCCTGAACGAGGAGGGCAACGGCATGGCCCTGGCTCGCTCGTTCGTGCAACCCTCGAACGCCGCGAAGGTCCGAGGGCGCTCCGGCGCGGCTGCCGCACAGCAGCACGACAAGCTCGCCGGCATCGACTACCGCCTGTCCGAACGTGCGGTCGGCTGTCCGATCATCGAGGACGCCCTGGCCTACCTCGAATGCCAGGCGGAGCGCTTCGAGGAAGTCGGCGACCATGTGCTCGTCTTCGGCCGCGTCCTTTACGGAGAAGTGCTGAACCAGGGCGAGCCCCTGACCTCCACCTACACCGGCTGGTCGTACAGCGGGTAGCTGCGCGCCTCCTCGAACCCGAGCCCGACCAGCGCCGCTGGTATGCTCCCGCCGCTGCGAGAGGGCGGGCGCATGCCGCTGGAACACTCATCACTGGTACTCACGGGCGGACGGGTCTGGGACGGCACGGCGGACGCGACCGCCTCGGGCGATGTCGTCGTCGAGGATGTTCGCATCGCCGCCGCGACCGAGGGCGAGCCGGAACGTCTCGATGTCACCGGTCTGACGGTGCTCCCCGGGTTGATCGAGGCGCACGCCCACCTGTGCTTCAACGCCTCACCCGACTGGCGCGCGGTGTACGACTCGGACACGCCGTCGAGCATGCTCCTGCGGATGGCCGGGTACGCGCAGCGCATGCTCCACGCCGGCATCACCACCGTGCGCGACCTCGGCGCTCCCACTGACCTCGCGATCTCTTTGCGCGACTCAGCGAGGGCGGGCGCGATCGTCGCGCCGGACCTTCTCGTCGCGGGTGCGCCCGTGACGCCGACGGGTGGCCACTGCTGGTTCATGGGCGGCGAGGCCGACGGCGTCGAGGGCCTGCGGGTCGCCGTGCGGGAGCGGCAGAAGGCCGGCGTGGACTGGATCAAGGTCATGGCCTCGGGCGGCAACATGACGCCTGGCACCAACCCGTTCGCGCCGCAATTCACCGTCGAGGAGCTCACGGCCGTCCGCGAGGAAGCGCACCGCGTCGGCCTCCGCGTTACCGCGCACGCCCATGGGGTCGAGGGCATTCGCGTCGCCGTCGAGGCCGGCGTCGACGGCCTCGAGCACTGCTCGTTCCAGGCGCCCGAGGGCAACGCGCCGGACGACGCGCTCATTGCCCGCATCGCGTCTGAGGGCATCCTCGTCTCGCCGACGATCACCGGCGGACTCGCTGCTGCGGAGAGGACGCCTCGGTGGGAGTCGCGCGGCGACGTGGTGCGTCGCATCTTCAAGGCGGGCTGCCGCGTGGTGATGTCGACGGACTGCGGGATCCCCAACACGCCGCACGAGGACCTCGCGGTGAGCATGGGCATCCTGCAGCGGCTCACGGACCTCGCGCCCGTCGAAGTGCTGAAACTCGCGACGAGTACGAGCGCCGTGCACCTCGGACTGCCGGACCGCGGCGTCATCGCCGAGGGCACCCGCGCCGACCTGATCGTCGTCGACGGGGACCCGACGGAGGACCTCGGCGCGCTGAGGGGCATCCGTGCGGTGATTCGGGCGGGCGAGGTGGTCTATCGGGCCGGTGTGTAGGCGCGTGCGTTAGCGAGCTGAGATCTCGCGGATAGAGCCCTCGAGGGCGTCGGACGCGCGGCGGACGGTCGCGGCGTCGGGCGAGATCAACTGCTGCACGGCCAGCCCGTAGGCGAGCGCCAGCAGCGGCTCGGCGATCAGCGACGCGTCCAGGTCTGGCCGCAACTCCCCGCGTTGCACGCCCAGCGCCACGAGGTCCTCGACGTCACGACGCTGCGACTCCATGCGGTTGCGCTGACGGTCGCGCAGGTCGGCGTCACGCGCGGCCTGCGCCGTGACCTCCACCCAGAAGCGCCACCACGCACGGCGGTCGAGGTCTTCGAGGATGAAGCCACGGAAGAGTGCCTGCAGGCGCTCGAGCGGTGTGCCTTCCTCGCCGGACGCGGGCGCCGAGGCCGCAGCGTCGAGCGCGGCGAGGATCAGGCTGCGTTTGTTCGTGAAGTGGTAGTTGATGGTGCCCGTGCTCATGCCGGTCGCGCGGGCGACCTGGCGCATGGTCATGCCATCGATGCCCTGCTCACCGATCAGCAGGGTGACGGCGCGGAGGACCTCGGAGCGCGTACGGACGCCCTCGGGCGGTAGGTCAGGGGCGAGTGTCACCAGAAGCCGACCTTGTAGTGGACGCCCTTGTGCTCGAACCCGCGGTTGCCCGCCTTCTTCACCCGCTGCAGGTGCTTCGCGCAGAACCACATGGTCTGTCGTTCCACCTCATCGGGATCGTGCGTCCACGTGGCGACCGCAACCTCCTGGTGAGGGCGGGCAGTGCAGAACTGGCAGCGTTCCATCGGCATGCGCGCATCGTAAGGGGTGTTCCCGGTAGGCTCGCCCCTTGCCGCGCGACCAGCCGCGGCGCTGGCCCTCGACGGGAACTTCGATGCTCGACGACCCGTGGTTCTACGCGGCCGCTATCCCGGCGCTGCTGCTGATCGGAATCAGCAAGGGTGGGTTCGGCGGCGGCTTCGGAACCGTCGGCGTCCCGATGATGGCGTTGGTGATCCCGCCGACGCAGGCGGCGGCGATCCTGCTGCCCGTCCTGGCGCTCATGGACCTCGTCGGCCTCTACACCTACCGAGGGCTCTGGGACCGCCAGCAGATGAAGATCCTCGCGCCGGGCGCAGTGGCGGGCATCGTGCTCGGCGCGGTCACGTTCGCGATCACCAGCGAGGATGCGGTGCGGCTGATCATCGGCGGCATCGCGGTGGGCTTCACCGCATGGCGGTTTGTCGGCTCGTTCGTCGCCCGCCAGAGGCGTGCCGATCCGAGCTGGTCGAAGGGCTCGTTCTGGTCGGGCGTGGCCGGATACACCTCGTTCGTCGCGCACGCCGGTGGGCCGCCGCTGAACGTGTATCTGCTCCCGCAGCAACTCGACAAGACGCTCTACGTGGGCACCGCCGTCGTGTTCTTCGCGCTCGTGAACTATGTGAAGCTGGTGCCGTATGGCCTCCTCGGCCAGTTCGATGCGACGAACCTCGCGACGTCCGCCGTGCTCACGCCCCTCGCGCCGATCGGTGTGCTGATGGGGGTGTTCCTGCACAAGCGGGTGAGCCAGGAGCTGCTGTTCCAGGTCGTGTATGCGGGATTGCTGGTGACGGGGGTCAAACTGCTGTGGGACGGGTCGGCGATGTTCCGCTAGGGCTCCGCCGGGGATCGAGGAGCCTCGGAGGGTGGGGGAGACGTCGAAGCCGCCCCGAAGGGCGGCTGGGTGGCTTCCGGCGGACCGGAGCCTTCGACTTTGGGAGTGGGCTACGCGGTCTGCTTCTTGAGACCGGAACGGAGCACCCAACCGCTGCCTGCGACATTCGAGAATTGCTTCTCTTCGCCACAGTGCTTGCAGGTTCCCATCGTGGTAGCTCCCCCGGGTGCCGGAAGAACCCAGTGGTGAGCGTCACATGAAACCTTGGACTTGGAAGCCATATCCCCCCCACACCAGATGACTGTCGCCTATTCCCCGTGCGACGTGACGCCACCATAACAGATTTGGGAGGCCGGTGACGGAAACGTGAGGGTCAGGGTCCAATCTGGGCACTCAACACCCTCGCGAGGTTGCCTTTGGGCTTCACGAGCGTCCGTTCCAGCCCCTGCCACGAGGCCACCTGGCGCAGCTCGTCAGCCAGCGCGGCGGCGACTTCGCCCTCGTCGTGGCCGGCCTCGATGTGAGACGCCTGCACGAGGAGCGTCGAGGCCTTCCGGTCCGCTTTGAGGTCGACGCGCCCCACGATCTGGTCGCCGAGCAGGAATGGCAGCACGTAGTAGCCGAACTCACGCTTCGGCTCGGGCGTGTAGATCTCGATGCGGTAGCGGAAGTTGAACAGCCGCTCGGAACGATCGCGATCCCACACGACCGGGTCGAACGGCGAGAGCACCGCCTGCGCCTCGATCCGCCGCGGCACCCGCGCCCCCTGAGCGAGGTAGGCCTGATCGCGCCAGCCTCGGACGGTCACGCGCTGCACGGCCCCCGCGTCCGCGAGCTCCTCGAGGGCGGCCTTTGCCTGCGTCATCCCGATGCGGTAGTAGTCGCCGATGTCCGAGGCCGTCCCGATCCCGTGGTGCACCGCGCCGAGGCGTGCGAGCTCGCGGATCGCGTCCTCAGCCCCCGGATGCGGGCCGGCGAGCACCTCGGCGGGGAGGATGCGCTCCGGGACGTCGTACAGACGGGCGAAGTTCCGACGGTTCCCCACGGCGAGTCGCCCGGTGGTGAACAGCGCTTCGAGGAGGCGCTTCGCCTCGCTCCACTCCCACCACCCGGCGCGGCGCTCGCCCTCGTGCACCTCGCCGTGGACGACGGGGCCGTTCGCGCGGATGTGCTCGACGAGGGCGTCCGCCTGCTCGGCGTGCTTGCGGAGGAGTTCTTCGCGCCGCCACCACTGGCGTCGACCGCCCTCCATCCGGTGCCGGAACAGGCCGTACCGCCCAACGGGGATCAGGGACGCCTCGTGTCCCCAGTACTCGAAGATGCGCCCGCTCCCCCACGCGAGGCGGTCGAGCGCGGCCTGCTCGTACGGCCCGAGGCGCGAGAAGAACGGCATGTAGTGCGCCCGCGCGAGGACGTTCACCGAGTCGATCTGCACAAGGCCGACCGTCTCGAGGATGCGGTTGAGGTGGCGGGCGTCGAGGCGGCCGGTCGGCCTCGGGCGGTCGAAGCCCTGCGCGGCGAGGGCAATGCGGCGAGCCTCCTCAACGGAGAAGTCGGAGCGCGCCACGAGTCAGGCGGGAACGTGCGTGGTGGTGACCTCGGCGAGCAGGCGGCCAGCGTCCCCGGTCACGGTCGTGCGGATGAAGGCGACGCGACGCCCGACGCGAATGGGGCGGGCCTCGAAGGTGATCGTGCCGCCGCGCTGGTTCGAGATCATGTTCGCGTGCAGGTCGATGCCGACCATGAACGCCTCGTCGCCGTCGATCGCGCGATGTGCGCGGTTCGCCATCGCGGTGGCCGCGTTGTCCGCGAGCCCCACGAGGACGCCGCCGTGGATCATCCCGGTCGGGTTCTGGTGGTGCTTCTCGATCGTCACCTCGGCGCGGACGAACTCGTCGGTGACGTCCGTGAGCCGCAGGCCGAGGTGCTCCCCGAACGGGCTCATCGGATACTGCGCCCCGTCCGAGGCGGGCATCTGTAGTCCTGAACTCATGACAGCTCCGACCTCGGTTCCCAGGTGACGATCCCGATCCACGGCCGCATCGGCGGCAACGCGAGGCCGGCCTCGACGCCACCGTCGACGCCGTACCACTCCTGCGCGAGCCGCTGCATCTTCGCGTCCAACTCGGAGCCCTCCTGCAGCCACAGGAGGCGTCTCAGGATGGCGTAGACGTCCTCGGCGGGCTTCGCCTCGCGGGTCTCGTCGCTGGGGATGGTGAGCACCTCGTAGCGGCGTCCGCGCGCTCCGAGCACGGCGACGAACTCGCGAAGGGCCGGGAGCGTGGCCATCGGCTCACCGTGGACGGCCTCGAAGAAGTCGGCGACCTGCGCGCCCCGCCCGACGACGCCGAAGATGCCGACGCATACCCGGCGTGTCGTGGCGTCCTGCGCATCGAGCCACCCGGCGAGGTCGTCGATGTCGTAGAGCGCGTGGGCCGCGAGCGAGACGTCGACCTGCCGGTTCCAGCCGGGCACCGGCCAAGTGGCGTCGATCACCTCGAGGTTCGTGCATCCTGCGTGCTCGATCGCCTGGCTGAGCACGCTGCGCATCGAGGACGATGGCTCGATGGCGATCACATGCTCGACGGTCTCCGCGAGGGGGACCGCGAACCGGCCACCACCCGCACCGATGTCGAGCCAGGTGTCTCCGGGCTGTGCCAGCGCCTCGACGATTGGCCATTCGAGCGAATCACGGCGGCCCGGCCTGAACGAGGCGGCGACGGGCGCGTAGTAGTCGGAGCGAACGTCCTCGCGGAGCCGCTCGACCTGCTCGCGGTCGGCCTCGATCAGGCGGCGCCACTCGGCGAGGGCTTCGGCTTCGGTAGGGCGGAGGGGCGATGCCATGTCCGGCATCATACCGGCGGCGCGAGCCGTCCTCCGCGCGGATGTGGCACGCCTACAAACTCACCTACAGGGGCAGCCCGGATCCCTGCTCGCCGAGTGCCTTCCGCCTCGCGCGGTAATCCGGCACGAGGCGCTCGACCTCGGCCCAGAACGACGGTCGGTGGTGCGGGCGCACGAGGTGGGCGAGTTCGTGCACGACGACATAATCCACGATATCAGGCGAGAGCATCACGAGGCGCCAGTTGAATCGCAGCGTGCCGTCCTTCGCACAGGAGCCCCAGCGGCGCTTCTGGTCGCGCAGCAACACACGACGAGGCCCGTACCCGGCCCGCGCGGCCCACGCCTCGACGCGCCCTGTGATCTCCTCGACGGCGCGTTCGCGGTACCAGCGCCTGAGGGCGTCCTGCACGGCGGACCGTTGCTCGCGCTCGGAGCGCGGAAGCGTCACCCGGAGGCCCAGGAGATCGGCATGGACGGATGCGCTCCGGCCCGTGCCCTCGACGACTTCGAGCGGCATCGGACGCGCGAGGTAGGGGACGATGTCGCCGGTCACGAATTCGAGCGCCGCGGGTCGAGGGCGCGTGAGGCGCTGCTTCCGTATCCAGTCGATGCGTGAACGGACAAAGGCGTCGATCTCGTGGCGGGGCGTCCTCAGCGGGACGGATACGCGTACCCCATCGGCCTCGACGCGCAGTTCGAGCGTGCGGCGACGCCGCGCGCTGCGCACGATCTGATAGGGCACGACCATGCCGTCCGCCGCCACCATGCCGGACTCCTGGCGCTCAAGCGCGTTGGGCTGACCCGCGCTGTTCCGCGAGTCCGATGAGTCGGATGAAGTACCTCGGCGCATTGCGGTCTCCCGCCGCGTCCCCGCGGACGTAGCGTACGCCCCGACGTTCGGAGGCGCGCGAGCGGTATGACAGTTGAGCTAGGTGCGGCGCCGGTTAGCGACGCTACAGACCGAGGAGCGCCCGAATGCTCCCTCAAGGTCGTACAGGACGCATTCGCCGATGCCGATGCCCTGCGAGGAGTGGTGCGCCGCGACTTCCATGCCGATCCAATCGCCGATGGGATCGCGGTGGAGGTAGAGCGTGGTGTCCGCGTTGACGAAGTTCAGCCCGTCGCTGCCGCTGTTGGCGAATGGGTTCGTGAAGTCCGAGGCCTGAGCGGCACGCACGAACGCGCTCGGCGTCAGTCCTGCGACCAACTCGTGCGTCTCGCGGATCCACGCCTGCTTCGGACCCACGGTGCCGAAGTCGCCCGTGATGCGTCGGGTCTCCCAGGTCGGCAGCCAGTCCTCGTCAGCGTCCGCCGGCGGCGGCTGCGGCTCGACGGTCTCGGGGGCCGGGACCCTCCAGGCGGGTGGCGTCCAGACCTCGCCGTCCGGCTGCTCGGCGCGGCGGAGGAACACGACGTTCCCGCGCCCGATGAGCGTGCCCTCGTCGTCCGTCATCGAGGCGTCGACGACCTTGATGCGGTTGCCGTCCCGCACGAGGGCCGTCGTGACGGTCATCGTCTTCATCGGCGCGACGCGGAACATATCGACGGTCAGGCGCGACGGCTGGAAGGCCGGTTCGCCGTACTCGTGCTCGATCTGGTGGGCGATGAGGCCGGCGATGACGCGGCCGTGGAGGGACTGCGGATCCCACGGCCCGCGCGTACGCGGCGTGGGGTGGTAACGGTTGCCCTCGGCCTCGAAGAAGAAGTTGCCTTCTGACATGAGTCCGATGCTACGGGGCGCTCGTTTCAGGAGCGAGCGAGGGCTGCGCCTATGCTGGCATGCACCCTTCAGTCCGTCCGCCTGCTGTCGAGGATTGACGTATGAACGGCATCTCCGACCGCTTCGGCCTCCGCATCTCGCGGGACTACTGGCCACCCACCGGGTGGTTGGCGATCGTCGGTTCGACGGTCTTCGTGAGCGGCTTCTTCCTCCTCGCGGTCGCCGGTCGCGAGTTCGACCCGAGGGTGTACGCGCTCGTCCTCGGCGGTGCCGCGGTCATCACCCTTCCGATCTACGTGCTCGGCCTGGTCGTCACGTTCTCGGAGTCCCTCGTCGGGCGCGCGTGGGCCTCGGGGTTTCGCGAGCTCGCGGCCAGTGAGCGACGGTTCGCTGGTATCGCGCTACGCGCGCTGCGCTACGCCGGGTTCCTCTGGCTCGCGAACGGCTGTGCGCTCTGGTTCGCCACTCTCGCTGCTCAAGTCTGACGTCCGATCGAGGTGTCCCGGGCCACCGGATAGGCGCCAATTGGGGTGCGCTCAACGCTTCGCGGAATCTCGTGCCTCATTACGTTCGTTTCGCTGGCCGAACAACTTCGTCTCGAACGTCCCGAAATGCCGAGGTAGTTCGCGCAGAAACTCTCGGATTCTCTGCAAACTTCTCTCGCTCATGACCCGTTACGAGGGGACGATACCCGGCGGCTCGCCACCAGAGGGGCGACGCCCGGACTGGCGTTTCTCTCGTCGGTCCGCGGAGGGATGCGGAGAATTGATGCGCGATTCACGAATCATGCGCTTTGCCCTGACCGGGACCGCCGTCGCGGCCCTGCTCCTGGGCGCGGCGTGTTCTGATGACGAAGCGGGCGCCGAGGGCGCCTCGACCGCCTCGGCGACGGCCACCGACTCCACGGCGACCGCCACGGGCGAGGGGACTGTGGCTGCGACCGAGACGGCCACTGAGGCCGCTACGGACGCCGCCTACCCGGCAGAGGTGACCGACATGCTCGGTCGCGCCGTCACGATCGAGGCGGAGCCCACGACCATCGTCACGCTGAGCCCGACCGCCGCCGAGTTCGTCGCCATCCTCGGCGCCGAGGTGGCTGGCCGCTCATCGTCCACCAACTTCCCGGCCGAGGTCGCGAGCGCGACCGACATCGGCTCGGCGTACCAGCCGAGCACCGAGGCGATCCTGCAGCTGAACCCTGACCTGATCGTCGCGGACTCAACGATCCACTCGCAGCCGCAGTTGCGCGAGCCGCTGGAGGCCCTCGGCATCCCCGTGATCTTCATCGGTGCGACGACCTATGGGGACATCCTCGCGGGCTACGAGCTCATGGGGACCGTCCTCAACCGCGCCGACGTCGCCGCCGAGCAGGTCGCCGAGGTCGAGGCAGCGCACGAGGCCGCGTCCTCGACCGTGCCGGAGGGCGTCACCGCCATCCTGCTCATCGCTGACCGCGACAACACGCTGTACGCCGCGAATGGCACCTCGTGGGCCGGTGCACTCCTCGCCGAGGTCGGCGCGGAGAATGTCGCCGGTGGTGAGGCCGACTCGGGCCCGTACCCGGGCTACTCGACGGTGGCGCCCGAAGTTCTGCTCCAGTGGAACCCGGACTTCATCCTGACCGTGACCCCGGCCCCTGCGCCGGCGCCGCGCCTGTCAGAGATCATGCAGCAGATTCCGCCGTTCGCCGGCCTGGCCGCCATGCAGAGTGGCAACGTGCACGAGATGGACGTTGAACTCTTCCTGCAGGCACCCGGCCCGCGCGTGGTGGAGGCCCTGGGCGTGCTGGCGGAGACGCTTTCCGCCGAATAGTGCTTGTGAGTAGCGCCAGCAGGTAGTGGCAGATGCCGGAACCTACGCCCGCGGGCGTTGTAGCGACCGGGACCGCTTCACAGCGGTCCCGGTCGTGGCGTGCACGGCGTGCCCGACGCTTTACCGCGTGGATGCTCGCCCTCCTCGCCCTGCTCGCCGTGGTCGGGGTGCTGAGCATCGTGCTCGGTGCGGTCACGCTCGGAGTGCCCGAGGCGCTACGCGCGATCTACTCGGACGCGAACGAGTTCGAGCGGCTCGTAGTGTGGGACCTGCGGCTGCCACGCTTCCTCGATGCGGTGCTCGTCGGTGCGGCGCTCGGCGTGTCGGGCGCGCTCCTACAGGTCGTCACGAGGAACCCGCTCGCCGACCCGACGATCCTCGGTATCTCCGGGGCGGCGGGCCTTGCGCTCGCGCTTGGTCTGGTCCTCGTCCCTGACATCGACCGCGAGGTCCTCGCGGCGGTCACGATCCTCGGAGGGCTGGGGGGCGCGGCCGTGTTGCTCTCGATGGCGTGGCAGGGCGCCGTCTCGGCGATCCGGTTGACGCTGGCTGGCATCGCGATCTCGGCGTTCTTCGGCGCGGCGATCGTGGGGCTCCTCTCCTCGAGCCGGACGTTCCTCGAACTGTCGCTCGGGTTCCTCGCCGGTGGCCTGTACGGCTCCGACTGGCGGGACGCGCAGGTGGTGGCTCCAGTCATCGTCCCGGCGCTCCTCCTGTCGATCGCGATGAGCCCGAGGCTCAATGCCCTCGCCCTCGGCGACGAGCTCGCAGCGGGCCTCGGCGTGCTCACGGACCGCACGAGGCTGTTCGCGCTGTTCCTGGTCGGCGCGATGACCGGCGCAGCTGTTTCCGTGGCGGGACTCGTGTCGTTCGTCGGCCTCGTGAGCCCGCACGTTTCGCGCTCGCTCGTCGGTGACGACCAGCGCTACCTCGTGCCAGCATCGGCGGTGACCGGCGCCGTCCTCGTCGCGACGGCGGACCTCATCGCGCGGCTGGTGATCCGCCCGGCAGAGCTGCCCATGGGCATCCTCACCGCCGCCGTCGGCGCGCCGTTCCTCCTCTACCTCGTGCGGTTCCGTCGATGAGGGCCCTCCGGTGCGACTGAGCGCCGAGGGCGTCAGCCTGAGCTACGGCCGGCGGGTCGTCGTCGACGACGTCACGCTTGAGGTCGCTTCGGGCGAGTTCTGCGTGATCGTGGGCCCGAACGCGAGCGGCAAGAGCACGCTCCTGCGAGGCCTCGCGCGCGTGATGCGCCCGGACGCCGGCGTCATCCGCCTCGGCGACGACGACATCGCTAGCCTCGACTCGCGCGAGGTGGCGCGGCGGCTCGCGATCCTGCCGCAGATGCAGCAGTTCGACATCGACCTGGTCGTCGAGGAACTCGTGTGGCGCGGCCGGACGCCCCACCACCGCCCGTTCCGACCGGCGACCGAGCGCGATCAGGAGGCGGTCGAGCGCGCCCTCGAACTCACCGGGCTCGACGACCTCCGTGAGCGGCCGCTCAGGTCGCTCTCGGGCGGGGAGCGCCAGCGGGCGTGGCTGGCCCTCGCGCTGGCGCAGGAGCCTCGTGTGCTGCTGCTGGACGAGCCGACGACGTTCCTCGACCTGCGCCACCAGGTCGAGGTGATGGAGGTGCTGAGACGACTCAACGAGGGCGGCCTGACCGTCGTCGCCGTCCTCCACGACCTCGCCCTCGCGAGCCGCTATGCGCACCGGATTGTGGGCATCAAGGACGGGCGTCTCGTCCTCGACGGGCCGCCGAGCGAGGCGCTGACGCCGGGCGCGCTTTCCGAAGTCTTCGGGCTCGAGATGGTCGCGGTCACCGATCCTCGGACGGGGCGCCCGCTCCCCTTCCCGGCATGACCGGGTGGGAGCTAGCGGCCCCAGAGGCCGTGCGAGTGCCCCTCGGAGCCCGGTCCGTGGGAGTGGCCCGAGTGCGACCATCCACCCGCGCCGGGTGACTTCTTCGCCGCGGGGCCAGGGGCCTCGGCCTTGCCGGTCACGGTCACCCCGGTGAAGAGCCGGCGCGCTGATTCGCCGCACGCGGGGCAGGGCGCCGGGTCACGCATCGCCGAGATCTTGCGGGAGACCTCGAACTCGGCGCCGCAGGCATCGCAGGCGAAGGGGTAGATCGGCATTGGCCAGCCTTAACTGTGTCCGGATAAGGTGAGGATGCCCCGTCCTGCAATGATTCGCAATTGGCGCTCGGTCGGCGCTGCGGGACGAATCTCGATGCACTTCGGGTAGAACTGACCGAGACCACCCTGGAGCGACCTCATGCCCCACGTACTCGTGATCGCCGACAAAGACATCGAGTGGGAGCGCACGCGCGAACTGCGTGACCTCTGTCAGTCGTTCGCGGCGTTCCTCGGCGAGCCGGTGGAGTTCGCCTACGTCCGTCCCGAGCTCGCCGACCTCGCACGGCTGTCCATCGCACCCATGACCGGCGACGACCCGCTCGAGGTGCTCTCCCCCGTGCGAGCGGTGACGGAGGGCATGGCGGCCGGCGACATGCTGTACACGGACGATGGCCGGCCAGACTGGAGCTCGATGTGGGAGTCGTTCTGCGAGCTCGCCTACTTCGGCGGCCCCGCGCACCGCGGACCGGACAGCGTCGTGCGCGCGCCCACTGAGATCCCCGCACCCGTTGAGGGCGAGTTCGACCCGATCGCGGAGATCCGGCGCGGCATCTACATGACGACCGGCCTCTTCTCCGAGCCGGCCGACCAGCCGGGCTGGCTCGCGATCTCCTGCCGCACACGTCAGATGGCGGCATGGATGTGCGCCTGCATCATCCTGGAGAACGTGGACGCCAGGCTCGACGACCAGGAACGCCTCCTCGTCCCGGCCGCTGCGGACTTCACGTTGAAGGACCAGGTGAAGAGCGTCGTCACGGTCGTCGCGAAGGTCGCGCACTACTGGCAGATGCACGCGCTCGTCTATGGCCTCGACGACGGCGAGGCGAGCGACGAAGCCGTCGAGGCCACGCCGTGACCCCAGCGGTCGACGCCGCCCGGAAGGCGGGCATCGAGTTCGAGTTGCTCGAGTACGAACACAACCCGGCTCACGAGTCGTTCGGCCTCGAGGCCGTCGAGGTCCTCGGGCTGCCGGGGGAGCAGGTGTTCAAGACGCTCGTGACGGAAGTCGACGGCCGCCTCGCGGTCGGCGTCGTCCCCGCGAAGGCGCAACTCGACCTCAAGGCGATGGCAGCAGCGGTCGGCGGACGCAAGGCGGCGATGGCCGCCGCCGATGCCGCACAGCGGGCCACGGGCTACGTCCTCGGTGGGATCAGCCCGCTTGGCCAGAAGCGCCGGCTCGCCTCAGTGGTGGATGAATCGGCACAACTCTTCGACCGCATCTACGTGAGCGCGGGCCGTCGAGGGCTGGAGATCGCCCTCGCACCGGCGGACCTCGCGACGCTTGCGGGCGCGACCTTCGCTCCGATCGCGCGCTGGTAGCGCCTACCGGCGCGGATCGTCCTCGCGGCCGAAGTGCGCGGCGACGCCGAAGAACACGCCGGCGACGAGCCCCCCTGCGAGGGTCGCGAGCAGGCCCACTAGTGGGTCGAGCGTGGCGAAGAGGCCGATGGCGCCGCACAGGGGCGCGAAGATAAGGCCAGCCCGGATCCCGATGCGCACCCGGCTAGTTCGAGCGGCCGGCAGAGCGCGCGGCCACCGCCGCGTTCTGGACAGGGATACGGACGTGTACCTGCGTCCCGCCGGCCGGCGTCGACCTCACCGTCAGGACGCCACCGACTGACTCGGCGCGCTCTCGCATGCTCAGCAGTCCGAGGCCCACACCAATCTGCGCATCCGCGTTGAAGCCGGGCCCCTGGTCGGTGACGTCGACCTCGATTTCGGAGGAGCGCGGTTCGAGCCGCACAAGGATCGGATCGGCGCTGGTGTGCTTCACCGCATTCGCTACGGCTTCCTGCACAATGCGGAACGCGGCGATCGCGATGTCAGGATGCGGGCCGCTGCCGCGGACGACCTCGCTGTCGAAGCGGATGTCACGGCCGGTACGGGACGACATCTCGCGGCACTGGCGCTCGACGGCCGCGGACAGGCCGAGCTCCGCGAGGAGGGGCGGGTGCAGGGCGCGCACGACGCCTCGGATCTCGTCGGACGCCTCTTTGATTGCCGCCATTGCTGAGGCCACATCCTCGGCATCGATCGGTTCGGCGTCGGCGTTTCTCGACGCGGCGTCGAGGCGCATGAACGACAGGGTGAGTGCCTGGAGCGGGCCATCGTGCAGATCCTTGGCGACGGCGCGGCGGGTGTCTTCCTCGGCCTGCATCAGTCGCTGCGCGAGGAGGCGCTGCTGCGCGGCGCGCTCGCGGAGCCGGGACGCCATCGAGGCCTGCGCCTTCGCGCCGTCTTGCAGTTCGCGCATCATCCGCCCGAGGACGAGGTAGAGCGCCACCGACGTGACGACGACGAACCCGATGCCCTTGGTGATCTGGAGCGCGACCGCCTGGCCGTCCGGGATGACCGCCGCGAGCAGCCACTCACTCGCGGCGATCCAGAGCGCACCCGCACCGAGGTATGCGACGGCAACCGCCAGCGCCGGGCCCATGGGCAGCCCGCTCCTCGGTGTCGTGGGCGTCGATGTCCGCACGGACGCCGGCACCCGGATGCGTTGCGCCTTCACGTCGTTCCCCGCTAGCCGCCGCGGCAATCCTAGCAGCCGAAGTGCTTCCACTATGTGTCGCTACTCGACGAGTTATTGGGCTCGCACTCGACGAGGTCGACGGTCGATATCGGTCAGGAGAATGGCGCCAGCGCGAGCAACTGGGCGTGGACTCCCATGTCCTCGATCGTCTGATCGCGCGTCCACGTCGTGTCCTGCAGCAGCCACGACTGACGGCGGTCCTGCAGGAACAGGTCAAGGGTGCGGCGAATGCGTGCCCGGAGCGCGGGGTGGGCAATCGGCGTCAGCACCTCAGTCCGCTCATCGAGGTTGCGCTTCATGATGTCCGCGCTGCCGATGAACACCTCGGGCGCGCCGCCGTTCTCGAACGAGAACACCCGCGAGTGCTCCAGGAACCGTCCGATGATGCTGCGCACTCGGATGTTCTCGGAGAGGCCGGGGATACCCGGCCGGATGCGGCAGATGCCGCGGACGATGAGGTCGACCTGCACGCCGGCTCGGGAAGCCTCGTAAAGCAGTCCCGTGAACTCGGCATCTTCGAGCGCGTTCATCTTGAACACGATGCGCGCAGGACGGCTCGCCTCGGCGTGCTCGATCTCGCGGCGGACGCGCTCTTCGAGGCCGCTCCGGACGGTCATCGGCGCGACGAGGAGGGCCTTCGTGTCGAGCTTCCTCGACAGGCCGGTGAGGTGGTTGAAGACCGCCATCAGGTCCTGCCCGATCTGCGGGTTGGTGGTGAGCAGACCGAAGTCCGTGTAGATCCGCGCCGTGCGCGAGTTGTAGTTCCCCGTGCCCACATGGCTGTAGGTCACGATGCCGAGGGACTCCTCGCGCACGATCAGCGAGATCTTCGCGTGAATCTTCTGGTTCGGGTTGCCGTAGGCGACGTGCACCCCGGCATCCTCGAGGCGTCGCGCCCAGTCAATGTTGTTCGCCTCGTCGAACCGGGCCGCGAGCTCCACGAGGACCGCGACCTGCTTCCCTCGCCCCGCGGCATCGATGAGCGCACCGAGCGTGGGCGAGTCCGGGGAGGTGCGGTAGGTGGTGTGCTTGATCGCCAGGACGTGTGGGTCCTCGGCGGCCGTCTGGATCAGGCGGGCGACACTCTGGTCGAACGACTCGTACGGGTGGTGCACCAGGATGTCGTCGGCGCGCATGGCGCTGAAGATGTAGTGGTCGTCGTCCTCGTTCGGCGTGAGCGGCCCCGGGATCGCAGGCGTGAACGGCGGGAACGACTCATCCGGCACGGGCAGCGAAGCGAGCTGCGCGAGGTCGCCAAGGCCGAGCATGACGTCCGAGGTGTAGACATCGTCGGCCTGCAGTTGAAGCTCCTCCAGCAGCAGCCGGAGTCGTGCCTCGGGGATGTCTCCGTGGAGCTCCAGGCTCACGGCATCGGCCATCCGCCGCCGCGCGAGGGTGTCCTCCATCAGTTCGAGGAGGTCCGCGGCGTCCTCGCCGGGTGTGCCCACCTCGGATGAGCGCAGGACGCGGATCACGCAGGAGTCTTCCACCTCGACGCCCTGGAACAGGAAGTCGAGGTGGGACTCGATGAGGTCCTCAAGGCGTACGAACGCGCCGTCACCCGCGTCGATGAAGCGGCTGCGGTTCGGGGGGATCTTCACCCGCGCGAAGTGGCGACGCTCCTCGTCCGCTCGGACGGTCAGCACGAGCGAGAGCGAAGCGCCCGAGATGAACGGGAACGGGTGCGAGGGGTCGACGATCAGCGGCGTGAGCACGGGGTAGATCGCGGACATGAAGTACTCGCGGAGGCGGTCCTTCGCGTCCTGCGGGAGCGTGTCGAATGGCGTCACCCGGAAGCCATACCCCTCGAGTTGGGGCTCGATGACGTCGTTCCAGGTGAGGTCGATCTCGCGCTGCATTGCCTGCACGCGCTGTCGCACCGCGAAGTTCTGCTCCGCGATCGTCATGCCATCGACCGTCCGGTGTGACGGATCGGCCTTCATGCTGAGGCGCAGCCACCCCATCCGCTTCGACACGAACTCGTCGAGGTTGGACGCGGTGATCGAGAGGAACCGCAGGCGCTCGATCAGCGGATTGCGAGGATCCTTTGCTTCCCAGAGCACGCGGTCGTTGAAGTCGAGCCAGGACTGCTCGCGGTTCACGTAGAGCGCCGGATCGTCCAGCGCGACCGTCGTTCCATCGACCTCGGGCGCCCAGGTTTCGGCTGTCATCGACCCTCCTGCGGACCATCCGCGACGCATGCGTGCGGACAGCATCGCGGTCGAATGTTATCGCTGTGCTAGACGCTGCTTGCGTCTGCCGCTGGCGCAGTGTTCACTCGCCCGGCATGGAGTCCGGGGAAGTTCGGTGCAATACCGACGCTGTCCCGCAACTGTAACCGCGGACGTGCGCCTCCTTGAGGAGCCCGACGCGGAAGCCAGAATACCGGCCCGTGCAGCGTGTCGAACCTGCGAGGACAGGGGACGGCCTATGCCCGCCGACCGGTGATCCGGCCGGCCGAGCGGACGGCTTTGTACCTGCCCCCTCGCACCAGGAGGGGGCTTTTCGTGCCCTCCTCCATGTGCAGGAGGTGTTTGATGTTGGGTAACTACTTGAGGGCTCTCCGCTTGGTGAGGACTGGCCGTTGGCTGGCCCTGCTGGCCGCGGTCTTCGCCCTCGGGCTCGCCGCGTGCTCCGACGACGCCGCGAGCACGACGCCCGACGCGACGTCGACCTCGACGGCTACGGCCGAGGCGACCGGAACGACAGAGGCTACCTCGACGCCCGTGGCGACCGAGGCAGTTGGCCCGATCGAGGTTACCGACTCCAGCGGGATGACCCTGACCCTCGATGGTCCGGCGTCGCGCATCGTGTCGCACTCGCCGGCCGCGACGGAGATCCTCTTCGCGATCGGCGCGGGGGAGCAGGTGGTGGCCGCGGACGAGTTCTCGAACTACCCCGCCGAGGCGGACGCACTGCCGAAGGTGACCTTCTCGACCCCTGACCCAGAGCAGGACCTCTCCTTCGAGCCGGACCTGGTGATCTTCTCGGGGCGGCAGGAGAGCAGCATTGAGCACTTCCGTGACCTCGACCTCCCCGTCTTCTTCCTGCAAGCCCCGGCAGACATTGACGGGGTGTTCGAACACATCCGCACCCTGGGCACGCTCACTGGCCACGAGGACGGCGCCGAGTCCGTCATCGCCGACATGCAGGCGCGTCTCGATGCGGTCGCCGCGGCGATCGAGGACATCGACGAGGGCCCGCTCGTCTTCTACGAACTGACCGAGGACCTCTACACGGTCTCGTCGGACTCGTTCATCGGGGACGCGCTCGCGTTCGTGAAGGCCCGCAACGTGGCCGAAGGCGCTGAGGGCGACTTCCCACAGCTGTCCTCGGAGGCCGTTGTCGAGGCGAACCCGGACGTGATCCTGATGGCGGACGCGGACTTCGTTGACCCGGCCACTGTCCCGCAGCGGGCCGGCTGGTCTGGTATCACTGCCGTCGTCGAGGATCGGATTCACCCGGTGGACGCCGACGTCATGAGCCGGCCGGGGCCGCGCATCGTCGAGGGCATCGAGTCCCTCGCGGCGCTGTTCTACCCGGATCGGTTCGAGTAGCCGATGCGTCCGACTAGGGTGCCTCTGGCGCTGCTAGCGGGCGAGACCCTGGACGCGGCGTTCGGCGATCCGCCGAACGCCGCGCATCCGGTCGCGTGGTTCGGCCGCCTCGCCGCCTCCCTCGACCGGTACGCGCCGAGGACGCGCGCTGCGGGCGTGGTCGCGACCTCAGTGCTGGTCGCTGCTTCCGCGCTCGCTGCCGCTCGCCTCGGGCGCTTCGGTGCGCCACTCGTCCTCTGGGTAACGATGTCGCGCCGGACGCTGCTGGCACGCGCCGAGGAGGTCGCTGGCGCACTGGAGGCGGACGACCTCGTCGAGGCGCGTCGCCTCCTGGCGCATCACCTCGTGAGCCGCGATACGTCCGCACTCGACGCGTCGGAGGTAGCCGGCGCGACCATCGAGTCGGTCGCGGAGAACCTGTCGGATGGCGTCGTCGCGCCGTCGTGCTGGTACCTGCTTGCGGGGCCGGGGGGTGCCGCCGGCTACCGCGCACTGAATACCCTCGACGGCATGTGGGGCTATCGCACTCCCCGGTACGAGGCGTTCGGCTGGGCGGCAGCGCGCGGCGACGACGTCGCGAACCTGCTCCCGGCGCGTCTCACCGCCCTCGCGCTCACCCTCGCCGCCGGGCAGGACGCAGCGCGAAGCGCCCGTGTGTGGCGGCGCGACCGAGGGCTCACCGACAGCCCGAATGCCGGACACCCGATGGCCGCGATGGCTGGCGCACTCGGTGTCACGCTGACGAAGCGCGGCCAGTACGCCCTCGGCGAGGGTGGTCGAGCGCCCGAGGCGCGCGACATTCGCCGCGCCGTAGCGCTCGCTGACCGCGCCAGCCTGATCGCACTTGCGGGCGCGCTCCTCGTGGGAAGCCGGAGGTGAGCGTTGTGGGAGTCGTGCACGGGGGTCTCGACGAGCGCGAACTGCGCGCCCTCGGTGTCGACCCGGCCGCGATCCTCGACCTCTCCGCGAACCTGCACCCCGCCGGGCCCTCGCCCGCCGTCCTCGAGGCTGCGCGGAGCGCCCGCCTCGACCGCTACCCGCCCGCCGACGCCGCCCCACTGCGGGATGCCATCGCGACACACGAGGGCGTCCCCGCCGAGTGGGTGCTCCCGACGCCCGGCGCGACCGCGGCAATCCACCTCGTGACACGCGCGTTACTCGGACGCGGGGACCGCGCCGCTGTCGTCGGCCCCACCTTCGGCGAGTACGAGGCTGCCGCGCATGCCGCAGGGGGCGAGGTGGAGCACGCAACCGCTGCCCCCTCGCACTTCGCGCCGCCCGAGGTGCTTCCACCGGCGGCCCTGGCGTTCGTCGCGAACCCGAACAACCCCACGGGGACGCACCTCACGCGCGCCGCCCTCGAAAGGTGGCTCACGCCGGTGCGCCCGCTCGTCGTGGACGCGGCGTACGAGGCGTTCGTGAGCGACGCCTGGGACGCGGTGGACCTCGTGCGAGACGGGGCCAACGCGATCGTGATCCGCTCGATGACGAAGTTGCACGCCATCCCGGGCGTGCGCCTCGGGTACGTCGTCGCCGCGCCCGAGGTCATCGCGCGGCTGGCTGCGCTACAGCCGTCGTGGAGCCTCGATGCTGCCGCGCAGGCCGCAGGTCCCGTCGCCCTCTCCGAACACGCGGCCCGCGTCGCCCTCCTCGATGAGGTGTGGGCGACGCGCGACCGCATGCGCGGAGCCCTCGAGGCTGCCGGTGTGCGTCTCGGCCCGTCGAAGGCGAACTTCCTCCTTGTCGAGGTCGGCGACGCCGCCGAGGTGCGACTCGGGCTGCTGCGGCACGGCATCCTCGTGCGGGACTGTGCCTCCTTCGGGCTGCCGTCGTGGATCCGCGAGGCCGTGCCGCGCGCCGAGGACGAAGCGCGCGTGACCAACGCGCTGCTCGACGTGCTGGGTTGCGGACGATGACCGCTCCCGTGCTGCTGGTGGTCGGGACGGCGTCCTCGGTGGGGAAGTCCGTGCTGGTCGCGGGACTCTGCCGTTCGTTCGCGCGTGCGGGGCTGCGCGTCGCGCCATTCAAGGCGCAGAACATGTCGAACAACGCCTACGTCACCCCGGACGGCCTCGAGATTGGGCGCGCGCAGGCGGAGCAGGCTGCCGCCGCCGGCGTGGAGATCGAGGTCGACATGAATCCGGTGCTGCTGAAGCCGCAGGGCGACCGCACCTCGCAGGTCGTCCTGAACGGCCGGCCCGCCGGCACGATGCAATCCCGCGACTTCCTTGAGCGGCGACGCGACCTCTGGCCGGACATTGCAGCCGCCCTCGGGCGTCTCCGCGAGCGGTACGACCTCGTCATCGCCGAGGGCGCCGGGAGCGCCGCCGAGCCGAACCTGTACGACACCGAGGTGGTGAACATGCGCGTCGCCCGCGAGGCCGGCGCGGTCACGCTCCTCGTCGGTGACATCGATCGAGGGGGCGTGTTCGGCCACTTCCTCGGCACGCTCGACCTCATGCCGGCCTCGGACCGTGCGCTCGTGCGGGGCCTCGTGATCAACCGCTTCCGCGGGGACGCCTCGCTGCTCACGCCAGCGATCGAGGTGGTCGAGCGGCGCGGGGGCGTCCCCGTTGTCGGCGTCGTGCCGTGGGTGGACGACATCGGCATCGCCGAGGAGGACGCGGTTGCGCTCGAACGCCCCCAGGCGGCCAGGAGCGTGAGGAGCAGCGAGGTGGACGTCGCCGTCATCCGCTTCCCACGCATCGCCAACTTCGACGACATCGACCCGCTGATCCGCGAGGACGGCGTCCGCGTGCGCTGGGTTGAGCGCCCCGGGGACCTCGGGCTGCCGCACCTGGTCATCCTGCCGGGCACTAAGGCGACGATTTCCGACCTCCGCTGGATGCGGTCGCGCGGCCTCGACGTCGCCGTCGCCGCAAGGCATGAGGCCGGTGCGCACGTCCTCGGGATCTGCGGCGGCTACCAGATGCTCGGGGCGACGCTCGAGGATCCCGACGGCGTCGAGGCTGAGGCGGGGACGGTCCAGACAGGCCTCGGGCTGCTGTCGACGCGCACGACGTTCGAGCCCGAGAAGGCGACACGCCGCACCCGCGGCCGGACGCTCTCGCGGGACGGGTGGGGTGGCTCCGGTGTCGACATCGAGGGCTACGAGATCCACATGGGCCGGACGACCGGTGAGGAAGCCCCGTTCCTCGAGGTGGGCGACCACCTCGACGGAGCGACCTCGCAGGATGGGCGGGTGGCAGGAACGTACCTCCACGGCTTGTTACATAACGACGAGTGGCGTGCGGCGCTGCTCGACGGGCTCGCTGGCGCCGTTCGCCCTCGATCGTCCGCGCCAGGTACGTCCGCAGAGCAGCGGGAGGCGGCGTTCGACCGGCTCGCGGACGTGCTCGAATCGCACCTCGACCTGTCGAGGATTCGCGAATGGTTGGGTTTGCACGGTTCTTGACCGTTCTCGCCGCCATCCTCGCCGCATGCAATTCACACTGCGCGAGTAGGTGAGTAGAGTCGAAGTGCGGCGGGTGACTTGGAGTGAGACCGTGCCTCGCCGTCCCTTAGCGCGCCCAGCGACGTTCGCACGCTTCGCGGCGCCCCTTCTCGCCTCGATCCTCCTCGCCCTCTCGGTGGTCGTCGCGCTCCGCGCCGACCATGTCTCCGCGCAGACGTTCACGCCCGGCACCCAGGCGCGTGTGAGCGCCGACGGCGACACGCTTCGGATG
>Ga0114916_1000408_pt1 | contig 29854 bp, 24 predicted proteins | sample MalvirAntarct_66_FD_83501 | JGI IMG/M metagenome (GOLD analysis project Ga0114916, IMG submission 83501) | Marine viral communities from the Global Malaspina Expedition - Malaspina viral metaG Antarct_66 | ecosystem: Environmental > Aquatic > Marine > Oceanic | place: West Anvers Island... | reverse complement strand
CTCGCGCGCAGGCGTTGGAAGCAATTAAGTCTATGAACTAAAATAATAAATCGACCTTCCTGTTCCCCCTTTACCGCTCTTATACCCGTTCCTTCAGCGGGTGGTTGTCTTCAAAAATCTGGCAGACGGAAAGCAAATCCCAATTGACAGAGGAAGAATTGTATACGAGATTAAATTTGCGTATGCGATATTAGACTTTTGCATGGAGGTTGACGAATTGAAGAACAACACGTTGCGGCAGAAGATTTCCAATCTGATCGTTTCGGGAGAATTGCGCCCCGGCGATCGCCTGGACGAGCAGAGCCTTGCCGAACGTTTCGGAGTCTCGCGTACTCCAATTCGCGAAGCGATTCTTCAGCTGTCGTCATCCGGTCTCCTGGAAATGCGTCCCCGGCGCTCCACGATTGTCCGGCGCTTCAATGCCGCCGCCCTGCGCGAGGCGTTCGAAGCGCTTGGAGAGATTGAAGGTCTATGCGCATCATACGCAGCATTGCGGATGAGTGAGACGGACCGTTTGAGACTGGAAGACCTGCTTTTGGCCTCGGAGGTCGCTTGCCGCGAGGGTGACCGAACAGCTGCATTCGAGCTTGATGCAGAATTTCACGAACTTCTGCACGAAGGCGCGCGCAACCATGTGCTGCAGTCGACTGCGGAGAGCATGCGTTTGCGCGTTACACCCTATTCCGCAGCTCCCCTCCTGGACGAGGATTTCCATGCTGATCTGTCCGTCCCGCATCTCGAACACTCGGCGATCGGCAAGGCGGTGCTTGACAGGGACAGCGACAACGCGCGGAAGCTGATGATCAAGCATGTGAGCAACAACTTCCTGTTCATCCAGAATCTTCTGAAAAGAGACGGCGAGATCGAGCAGTCCTCGTCCAGCAGAGCGAAGGCCTGACATGCACACCTACGACGGACCAGGACGCTCGGCAGCCTACGCAAGCACGGCAATGTGTGCCACATCGCATCAACTCGGGGCACTGACCGCGAACCGTGTCCTGCAAGACGGCGGCAATGCAGTTGATGCAGCGGTCGCCGGCGCTGTCGTGCTCGGCTTCTGTGAGCCGGCAATGACCGGACTCGGCGGCGATGTCTTCGCGATGATCCATGATCCGACGACGGATACCATCACCGGGCTCAACGGATCCGGGCGGGCGCCCGCCGCTCTCGACGCCGCGCGCTTGAGGACCGAAGGCCACGCGACCATCCCGCTGAACTCGGTCCATGCCGTTACCATTCCGGGGGCAGTCGACGCCTTTGACAGGCTTGTCCGGGACCATGGCCGGCTCAGCCTGTCAGATGTGCTGGAACCGGCGATCCGTCACGCCCGCAGCGGTGTGCCGGTACACAGGCGACCCGCAATCGACTGGCGTACATTCGCAGACAGGCTGCAAGGCGATGGACGTCGTCACTTCCTCAAGGATGGCCGTCCTTACGAGGAAGGCGAGCTCTTTGCATCGGAGGCCCAGGCGCAGGCATTGGAGCTCATAGCCCGGGAAGGTGCTGACGCGTTCTACCGGGGCGCCATCATGGAAGACATGCTGGAAACCCTGCGGGAAGCGGGTGGAGTGCATACGCCCGAAGACTTCGGCAGCGTCGAGGCGAGCCCTGCCGCTCCGATCAGCCGCACCTATCGCGGCCATGAAATGATCGAGTTGCCGCCCAACGGACAAGGCGCAACCGCGTTGATGATTGCCGGCATTCTCGAACGTTTCGATATCGGCGCGCTGGATCCGGTAAGTCCTGAGCGCTTGCATCTTGAAGCAGAAGCCACACGGCTCGCCTATGCCGCGCGCAATCGTCTGATCGGAGACCCGGGGGAGGGCGCGCTCGACCTGTCTGAAATGCTTTCGGACCGGTCGCTCGATGCATTGGCAAATTCCATAGATCCGATGCGCGCCCAGCTCGACCGCGAGCCACGCGCCGAAGCCCTGCACCGCGATACCGTCTATATCACGGTCGTCGATGGCGACGGGCTTGCGGTGTCGCTGATCTATTCGACTTTCTGGCCGTTCGGATCGGGACTGGCATCAAAGCGTTTCGGCATCAGCCTACACAATCGCGGTGCCGGTTTTTCCCTGGAAGAAGGGCACGTCAATGCGTTGAGAGGTGGCAAGCGGCCACTTCATACGCTGATTCCGGGCTTCATGCGCAAGGCTGGCGAATACGTCATGCCGTTCGGCGTCATGGGCGGCGCCTATCAGGCTACGGGGCACGCGCATTTCGTTTCCAACCTGGTGGACTACGGCATGGATCCGCAAGCGGCGATCGACGACCCGCGCAGCTTTTTCGACATCAGTACAGGGGGCCTCGGAATCGAGAAGAACGTTCCCGAGCAGACCGCAGCCCGGTTGGCTGAAATGGGTCACAACGTCGCGCGCGTACCGATCGGGATGGGCGGGGCACAGGCTATCCGGCGCGACTGGCGGACCGGCATTCTTTGCGGCGGTACGGACCCCCGCAAAGACGGCGTCGCGCTGGGATACTAACGCGGCGACGGTGTGACCGTCAGCCGCAAACACTGAAGAAGACGGCGCAAAGCCGCAGTGCAAGGGAAACAAGACAAAGCCGCGAGATCAGAGGAGTGACCGCGCATGGCAGAGACCGAGAGTCAGGAAAAAGCGCGTCCACCGATCCTGAGCAGGATGACCGGTCTGCTTGACTGGATTGCCGGCCTGATGGTCATCGGGCTGCTGGTCTGGCAGCTCGCCGTGGTGCTGCTGCGCTATGTCTTTTCGCTCGGCGCGCCATGGGCGAGCGACCTGCTCACCTATTTCTTCTTCTTCGTCGTGATCCTGCCGCTTCTCGGCGTTCTGGTCGGCAATGCCAGCGTGCGGGTTGATGTGGCAAGCAGCGCCTTTGGTCCGGCGGCGGCGGCTTTGGTCGACCGTATTGCGCTGCTTCTGTTCGCGTTCGCCATCGGCTGGGCGGCCTGGTCCTCATTGCCGTCAACACTCAATTCCTGGCAACTGCTCGAGAGATCCCCCAATGTAGGCGGATTGCCGGGTTACTTCGTCCTGAAGAGCTTCGTGACCGGAACATTCGCCGCGCTTTCGGTGACTGCCCTTGTCATGGCGCTGAGAAGCCGTCCTTACGGCGAAGGAGGCGGAGCTTGAACGCCCTGCTTCTCCTGCTTCTGCTGTTCCTGCTGTTCGGCGGCATCCTGTCCGGCGCTCCGGTTTCGTTCGTGTTGATTGCCGTTCCGGTCATTGTCGCCTTCTTCGGCGCGGCTATCGGCCATTTCGACCTTACTTTTCTCAGCGCCTTTCCGGCGCGCGCGTTCGGCGTGCTCGCCAATCCGATCTTCCTGGCTGTTCCGCTCTTCGTGCTGATGGGCGGTCTTCTGGAGCGATCCGACATTGCGCGCCGCATGATGATGACGGCCGGCGCGCTTTTCGGAAACAGCCGCGGCGGCATCGCCTACGCCGTCGTCATCGTCGGGGCGCTTCTTGCCGCTTCCACCGGCATTATTGGTGCGACGATCTTCATGCTCGGCATGATCGCAATGCCTGCCATGATCAGCGCCGGCTACTCCAAGAGCCTTGGCGCAGGCGTGATCTGCGCGGCCGGATCGCTGGGGCAAATCATCCCGCCATCGGTGCTGCTGATCCTGCTGACCGACCAGATATCGTCCGCTTACCAGTCCGGTCGCAGGGCGGCCGGTGAATGGGCCGCCTTGCCCGTTTCTGTCGGCGACCTGTTCGCCGGAGCGCTTCTGCCCGGCCTGCTGCTCGTTGTGCTCTATCTGGCCTATATCTTCTTCATGGCCAGCTACCGGCCGCAAAGCTGCCCACCGGTGGCGACGCGCGATGAGGACGGCAAGGCTGTCCGGCCCGAACTACGCGAAATCCTTCAGTCGCTGCTGCTGCCGCTGATGCTGATCCTCATCGTACTTGGCTCCATTCTAGGCGGTGTAGCGACCGCGACCGAAAGCGCCGCGCTCGGTGCTGCCGGGGCGTTGGTGATTGCGGTTCTCGACCGGCCGGGAATCGGCTCATGGCAAAAGGCCGCGATGATTGCGGTATTGCCGGGAGCCGCACTTCTGGTGCTGGTGAAGCTGGCCGGAGGCGCCCAGGCGGGCACGGTACAGACCGTGGCCGCGCTGGCCGCTCTCGTGGTCGTCGCGGTCGGGTCGGGCATCGCGTTGCTGCATGAACTCCGGAGCGGCAACCTGATGCCGGTCGCCACGGAGACCGCGCGCATGGTGGCGATGCTGACCCTGATCGTTTTCGGCGCAAGCATGCTGTCGCTGGTCTTCCACGGTCTGCACGGCGACAAGATGGTGCAGGAATTCCTCCAAGAGGTTCCAGGCGGCCCCTACATGGCGGTGCTGGTGGTTATGCTGATCATCTTCGTGCTCGGCTTCATCATCGAATATGTGGAGATCATCTTCATCGTCGTCCCGATTGCCGGCCCGCCGCTGATGCAGGCCGGAGTCGACCCTGTCTGGTTCGCGATCCTGATCAGCATGAACCTGCAAATGAGCTTTCTCACTCCGCCCTTCGGTTATGCACTCTTCTACTTCCGCCGCGTGGCGCCCGCGGAGGTACGCACAACCGATATCTATGCCGGAATCGTCCCGTTTATCCTGCTGCAGATGCTGGCGCTCGCAACAGTCGCCTTCATCCCCGAACTGGCGACCTGGCTTCCAAGCGTCATCTACAGATAGAACCACCAGAGGAGAATGAGACAATGAAAAGAAGAGCCCTGTTACGCGGCGCAGCCGCAGCCCCTCTCGTCCTCGGCGCGCCGCTGGTTGCGCGCGCTCAGGCCCAACATGACTGGAAACTGGTGACATCCGTCCCCAAGGGCCTTCCCGGGCCAGGCGTTTCCGCACAGCGGTGGGCGGACCGCATCACCGCCATGTCCGGCGGTGCCATCAAAGTGACGCTGTTCGGCGTCGGTGAACTGGTGCCGCCTTTCGGCACACAGGAAGCCGTGGAAAGCGGAACGGCGCAAGCCTATCACGGGTCCGGTTCCTGGTTCTCCGGGCGCGATATCGCGCACGCCTTTTTTACAGCCGCGCCGTTCGGCCTGACTTTCGACGAAATGCATGCGTGGATGTATTATGGCGGTGGCCAGGAACTGCTCAACGAATTCACCAATCGCCGCAACCTGCAGATCTTCATCGGCGGCGGTTCGGGTGTGCAAACGGCCGGATGGTTCAAGAAGGAGATCAAATCGCTTGACGACCTCAAGGGATTGAACTTCCGCTCGACCGGGCTGCAGGCCGAAGTGCAGCGAAAACTCGGCATGAACCCAACGTCGGTTCCGCCCGGGGAAATCTTCGCAGCGCTTCAATCCGGCACGCTCGACGGCGCGGAATGGGTCGGTCCGGCCAATGATCTGGCCTTCGGCTTCCAGAACGTTGCCAAGTACATGTACGCCCCGACATTTTCGGATGTTTACGGCGGCATCGAGTTCGGCGTGAACCTGCAGGCATGGGAAGCGCTAAGCGACGAACAGCGCATGATCGTCGAGGTGGCAAGCGAAGCCGAAGCGAACCGGTCCTCCGCGGACACCTTTCACTCCAATCTGCTCGCTTTCGAGAAATTCAAGGCAATGGACGGGTTGACCATCGGCACGCTGCCCGATGACGTGTGGGAGGCTCTGCGCAACACCTCCAAGGAAGTCATCGAACAGGTGGCTGAAACCAGCGAATTCCACGGCCGCTTTGTCAAGGGCTATTATGACTATGTGGAGAGGTCGACGAAATACAAGCATTCGTACGATACCGACTTCCTCGCCAGGCGCGAGACGTATTTCAGCTGATGTTACAGAGACGGCGCTCGCTTGGGCGCCGTCTCTGTCCAAAGGATGTCGCACCCCAGTATTACCGGGGCACGCGATAAATGACATCGAGAGACATCCACCCCTATTGATGGATCATGCTATATGGTGACGGATCTGCCCAACCTTATCGAACTTGGTCTCTTGCTGTTGGCCGTCGGGGCGCTGGCCGGCCTGCTGGCGGGATTGCTTGGTGTCGGCGGCGGAATCGTTCTGGTTCCCGCCCTGAGCTTCACGTTCACGGCGCTTGGCTATGCCAGTTCGGGGCTCATGCAGATCTGTATCGCCACCTCGCTTGCGAGTATCGTCTTCACGTCGATGCGTTCCATGGCCGCGCACCATAAAAAGGGTGCGGTAGACTGGGGTATCCTCAAGAGTTGGGCTCCCGGGATAGTCGTCGGCGCGATCGTTGGCGTCCTGACTGCGGCCAGCCTTTCCTCCACTGTGCTGCAGGGGATTTTCGGTGGCTTGGCTCTCATTGTCGGTACCTATCTGCTCTTTGGTCGCATTGAGTGGAGACTGAAGGACAACATGCCCGTCGGCCCGATGCGGACTGTCGATTCATCTCTCATCGGTTTCCTGTCCGTGCTGATGGGGATCGGCGGGGGGTCGTTTGGCGTGCCGTTCATGACACTCCATGGCGTTGCAATTCACCGAGCGGTGGCCACGGCGGCAGGCTTCGGGCTGCTGATTGCGTTTCCCTCGATGATCGGTTTTCTGTTCGTGCCGGTCGCGGTCCATCCGCCCTTCACCATCGGCGCGGTCAACCTTCCGGCGCTGCTGATCATCATCTCGATGACGCTTCTCACCACTCCGCTCGGCGCGCGGCTGGCGCATGTGACGGATGCAAAGCGGCTCAAACGGATATTCGGTGTGTTTCTGATCCTCGTCGCCGCCAACATGATCCGGAAGTCGATCGGGTGGTAGCCATCACAGCTCATTCTTTTATTCGGAGCGGCCATTCATGAACGAGAAAATCGTGCAGGACTACACAGGTCCCGACCTCTGCAAGCTGCAGGCCCACGAAGTGGTTGACCTGCTCAAGCGCAGGGAAATTTCCCCGAAAGACCTGCTTGATGCATCGCGCCAGCGCCACAGCGAAACCGATCCGGCAATCAACGCAATGCCGGTTGCCTGCTTCGAGCGGGCGGAGGAGGCGAGCCGACATCTTCCGGAGAGCGCCTTTGAAGGACGTGGCGTGCTGCACGGGTTGCCCGTCGGGATCAAGGACCTGAGCGCGGTCAAGGGCGTCCGCACGACCTGGGGAACTCCGGCGCTGGCTGATTTCGTTCCGGACAAGAGCGATCTGCTGGTCGAACTGATCGAGACACGCGGGGGACTGGTGGTGGGAAAGACCAACACGCCCGAGTTCGGAGCCGGCGGCAACACATTCAACGCGATTTACGGTCCGACGCGCAATCCGTGGGACACACGGTTGACGCCGGCGGGCTCTTCCGGAGGCGCCGCCGCTCAGCTCATTACCGGCCAGACCTGGTTGAGCCATGGATCCGACCATGGCGGCAGCCTGCGAACCCCCGCGTCCTTTTGTGGCGTTGTGGGTCTGAGGCCCAGCCCGGGACTTGTTGCAGGCGGTCCAGCAATTGCTGGATTCATCACCGAAGGCGCGCAGGGTCCGATGGCGCGCTCGGTCACTGATTGCGCCCTGTTTCTGGACACAATGAGTGGTTACGATCAGCGCTATCCGATCTCCTATCCGGCGGATCCGAAGCCCTATGTTGATTTCGTTGAAAGGGCCACACCGCAGGGGCTCCGTATCGCCTATACAGCAGATATGAACGGCCAATGCGAGGTGGATCCGGAGGTCCGGACGCATATCGAAGCCGCACTTGTCGACATGGAAAGGGCGGGGGCCGCGGTTGTCGAGGCGCGTGTCAAGCTCGACGGTCTCAAGAAAGCCTATCTTGTACAGCGCGGCCTGTTGTGGGCAACGTTGATGCGCGACATCGCTCCGGAAGTCCGTGCCGGCTTCAAGGAGACGCTGGAAAACAATGTCCGCTACGGGCTGGCGCTGACAATGGATGACATTGTCGACAGCCAACTTGTCCGCTCCCGCATCTATGACGAGATGCTTCGCCTGTTCGAGAGCTGCGATGTTCTCGCCAGTCCTGTCGTGGGGTGTATGCCTCACCCGGTGGAAACCGAATGGGTTCGGGAGATCGGTGGCAAGCCTTTGAACCATTACATGGACTGGCTGAGCTTTGCGTTTCTCGCAACCGCCGTCGGGCTGCCGGCCATTTCTGTACCGGTCGGCCTCGGACCGCGCGGGCTCCCTGTCGGTCTGCAACTGATCGGTGCTCCGCGAAGCGAAGGTGCTCTCCTTGCAGCGGCCCGGGCCGTCGAAATGGTCTTTGACGGGCCTCTGCCGGTCATAGATCCCAAATGTCCATGACCCTATCGTATCTGCCGATTGCAGGCACTCGCGTTTCGGTCAGATGCTGCCCCTTGGCTGCTTGAATGTGCCTTTCGCGACATCTTCAGCGGTCATCTCATGTGCAGAATCGGCAATGGCTTCACGGGTGACCTCCGAGATTGCTTCATGGATCCTTATGGTCCGGATCGGTTTGCCCGGCTCCATTATCCCGATTACGGTCTCGATGTCCGGGCAGCCTTCATCCCGGCATGCGAGTTCGACGACGCTCACCGGCGTGTCTTCCGGGAGATCCAGCAACTGGCGCACCCAGGCCTTTATCTCGGCCGATTTCGCCTGCAGCCGGTTGGTTCTTGGGGCAAGCGGGTTGACGAAGTTGTTCATTCTTGCCCTGCCATCGCGCCGGCTACGCACCCATTGAAACCCTCCGCAATTATGTCGCGAGGCAGATCCCTGCCGATGAACACGATTCGGGTCTTGCGGGCCTCGTCAGGCTTCCAGGCGCGCTGGTGATTGCCTTCGAGCAGCATGTGGACACCCTGAACGACATATCGGTCGTCGTCGTCCTCGAAGGCGATGATCCCTTTCATCCGGAGCATGTCGATTCCAAAGCGCTGGGACATGGATTGAATCCACGGAAAGAAGCGTTCCGGCAGGAGTGGCGCATCGCTCGTTAGCGAGAAGCTGGTGATGTGATCGTCATGGTCGTGATCGTGGAAATGTTCAAGGAAATCGGGTTCAAGCTCCAGCACGCGGTCCAGGTCAAAGGCGTTGCGGCCGATCACCTGGTCGAGCGGCACTTGGCAGCGTTCGCTCTTGCGGATAACGGCTGTCGGATTGATCCGGCGGATCCGCGCCTCGACGTCTGCCAGTTCTTGCTCGCTGACCAGGTCAATCTTGTTGAGAATGACGATGTCGGCGAAGGCCAGTTGTTCCTGCGCCTCATGCGCCTTGTCGATCTCCCCGAGAAGATGCCTGGCGTCGACCACGGTGATGATTGCGTCGAGTTTGGTCTTCGATTGCACGTCTTCGTCGACGAAGAATGTTTGCGCCACCGGCGCGGGATCGGCCAGCCCGGTGGTTTCCACAAGGATTGCGTCGAAGCGGTCGCGACGTCGCATCAGTCCTTCGATGATGCGGATCAGGTCGCCGCGCACCGTGCAGCAGATGCATCCGTTGTTCATCTCGAACACTTCCTCGTCGGCATCTACGACGAGATCATTGTCGATGCCGACATCTCCGTCCGTACATTCGATCAGCCGGATCCAAGGGCAACTCTTCAGGGGCAACCTACTGCTCTTCTGGGCATCCCAAAGGGCCGCAAAAGTGACATGGAAAAAGAGGCCGACATTGGACCCCGATGAGCGAGAACGGCAGACGGTTGGCTGGTGTTGTTCTGCAGCTACATCAACCGGCCGAGAATGTCGTTGAGCCTGGCCACTTCGCTCTCGCCAAGCAGGTTGCAGATTGCCTCGTCCTCGCTCTGGACGACTTCGCGGATCTGCGCCATCCGCTTGCGTCCCAGGTCGGTGAGCATCAGGTTGACCTGCCGCTGGTCACTCTTGCCGGCCTGGCGGTGAACGAGACCGTCCATGACCATGCGGTCGACCATCTTGGTCAGCGTTGGCGGGTTCATCAACACGATTCTGGCAAGTTCGCCCATCGTCTGGTTCGGCTCGGCGTCCAGTGTTTCGAGCACGCGCCACACCTCGACCTGTACGCCATGCTCTTTCAGCGCAGCTGTCAGCGACTGGTGCACGGCACGGTGTGCCGCCGCCAGCGTGTAGGAAATGTAGGACTCGATCGGGTTCTTCATGTTTCTTCCAGAAGTCGCGTTGCGTAGAAAATAGTTGACTTGGAAAATAATATCAATTGCAATGAAGAAAATCCCTCAAGCACGGCTATAGGGGACACGTGCATGGAGTTTTCCCGGGCGGCAGTGGCATTTCCGGCAGAGTTGAACGACCTTCGCGACTGGGCTTCGGTAAGCTCGGCGGGCTTTTATCGCGTGGCGCTGCTGATCCCGATGTGCGGCTCGGCCGGGATCTGGGCGCCGTCCTGCATTTCCTCGGCCCAGTTGGCGGTCGAGGAGATCAACCGCGGCAACGGCATCAACGGTCTCCAGGTGCAACTGATCATGATCGACTCGGCGCTTGAGGCGAAGGAGCCAGTCGAGGAAATCGTCAACGACCTGATCGAAACCAACGCCATAGATGCGATCGTCGGCATGCACATCAGCGCCATCCGCCAGCGGTTGAGCAAGGTCGTTCGGCAGCGGGTGCCATATGTCTACACGCCGCTTTATGAAGGCGGTGAGAACACTCCCGGGATATTCGCCCTGGGCGAGACGCCGCACGAGCAGCTGGGCCCCGCCATAGAGACGCTGCAAAAGCAGTTCCGGCCCAAGCGCTGGGCGCTGATCGGCAATGATTATGTCTGGCCCCACACATCGCATTCCTATGCCAAGACCAAGCTGAAGGAACTGTCCGTCGGGCTTTGCTATGAACGGTACCTGCCCTTCGGCGTGCGCAACATGTCGCACTATATCGACGAGATCGAGCATTCCGGCGCAGAGGCGCTGCTGATCTCGCTTGTCGGCCAGGATGCGGTGACCTTCAACCGGGCATTCGGCGCGGCGGGACTGGATGGCAAGATGATCCGGCTGTCGTGCTGCATCGAGGAGAACGGCCTGCTTGCCTGCGGCGACCGCAACCTCAAGCGGTTCTTCTCGTCGGCGAGCTATTTCGGGTCGCTGCGGACCGAGGGCAACTGTGCCTTCAAGGAAAGCTATTACGGATTGCATGGCGACAAGGCCCCGGTGCTCAATGTGATCGGGCAGTCGACCTATGAGGGGGTTCACTATCTGTCGGCGTTGATGGACGACAAGTCCGGCGATTGGCGGGAGCGCAATACGCTGTCGGGGTCGGCTTTCCGTTATCGAAGCGTGAAGCGGGCTTTCGCTCCGAACCGGGTGGTGACACGCGCCCCGATCTACCTGGCTCGGGCCGACGGAGTCATGTTTGAGGTGATAAAGCAGATTTAGATCAAGTGGATGCCAATTAATTTGAATTGGAAAACATTTTACTTGAAAAGGAAAATAAATTTCTCCATGGTTATGTGACGCCGATACCCCCGGTCGCAAAAGGGGGAGGGCGACCGTCATGCCTTTGGGGGATTTGGCCTTGGTCTGGTTTTTTTCGCTGCTCGCTCTTGCGCTATTGCTGATCATCGCGATCTGGTTCCTGCAGCGCTATTATGCAAAGGCGACACTGGACACCGCGCTTGTCCGTACCGGGCTGGGGGGAAAGCGTGTCGTCATCGACGGCGGCTGTTTTGCCTTGCCAATCCTGCACCAGATCCAGCGTGTCTCGATGGGGTCGGTGACATTTCCCGTCCATCGCAAGGGCCGTGAATCGCTGTTGACGAAGGATCAGCTGCGCGCCGATATCGAAATGGAATTCGAGCTCCGGGTCGAGCCGACGGTGGAAGGCATCGCCACCGCCGCGCAGGTTCTGGGGATGCGGATCGCCCGCGGTGGCGACGCCATCCGCGAGGTTGTCGGCGGCGCCCTGATCAACGCCATGCAGGATGCCGCCGCCCGGCGCAACCTGGCCGACATCCACCTCGACCGTTCCGGCTACACGGCGGAAGTGACACAGGCGGTGGCCGAGCATGCCGCGCGTTTGGGACTTGCCATGGTTTCGACCTCACTGGTCAGCGTCGACCAGAGCGATCTGAGCCAGCTCAACGAAGGCAACGCCTTCAACGCGCAAGGGATGCGGCGGCTCGCGGAGATGGTCGCCGAACAGCGCAAGGCGCGGGTGAAAGTGGAAACCGAGACCGAGATCGCCATCCGTGAGAGCCGGCTGGCGCAACACCAGAAGCAGCTGGAGCTGCAGCGCGCCGAGCAGGAAGCCGAAATCGCCCAGCAGGAACATCTCAAGCGCATGCAGTCGGAGGCCCGGGCCCGGTCGGACCAGGCCGAGGCGCAGGCCGAGTTTGCCACCGAACAGGCGCGGATCGAGAAGACCCAGCGGGTGAAAGCAGCACAGGTCGCCAATGACGAGGCGCTGCGGCGCGCGGAGATGGCGGCAGTCCTCGCACTCGAGGAAACGCGGATTGAAAACGAGGTCCAGCTCGCCAAGCGGCGGATCGAAGAGGCCTCGACCAAGGCCGCGGAAGAAGATGCGCGTGCGCAGGTGCTGCTCGCAGCCGAACGAGTGCAGGTGCAAAAGGAGCGCGCCATCGTCGAACGCGAGCAGGAGATCTCCAATCTCAGGCAGAAGAAGGATCTCGCCCTGGAAGACGCGCGTGTCCAGAGCGATATGGGCACCCTGCTGGCAAAGGCGAAAGCCGAAGCCGAGGTCGCCCGCTCTCTGGCTGAAACGGAGCAGCGACGGATGGAAGCCGAGGCTGCCGGGCGTCATGCCCTCAACCAGGCGGAGAACACGCTCAGCGAATCCGTGATCCGGATGCGGCTGGAGGAGCGCAAGCTCGATCGCCTGCCGGAAATCATGACCCAGATGATGAAGCCGGTCGAAAAGATCGATTCCATCCGCATCAACCAGATCAGCGGCATGGGCAACGGCGGTGGCTCTGACGGCGGCACCGGTGTCGACAATGCCTTCGGTGCCGCGATGGACCAGATCCTCGGCATGGCCGTGCGGCTGCCTGCAATGAAGCAGATGGGCGAGGAAATCGGATTTGATTTCGACGCCAACCTGGCCGGCCGTACCGCCGATTACGCCCAGAGAACCAAGCAGAAAGACAAAGACTGAGACCACTACCCCGGTTGTTTGACCGCAGCCCAACCATTTCACGGAAGGAATACGACATGTCGATCAACAGACGCCATTTTCTCGCCTCCGCTGCCGCCGCAACCGGCGCCATCATGCTGCCGCGCGCGGTGATGGCCGCCGATACGATCAAGCTCGGCTCGGTGCTTGATGTCTCGGGCATCTTCGACGCCTATGGCAAGCCGATGGATACGGCGATGCGGCTGGCCGTGAGCCAGATCAATGCAGGCGGCGGATTGCTCGGCAAGCAGGTCGAAATCGTCGGTTACGATACCCAGTCCGACATGGCGCTCTATTCCCAGTACGCCCAACAGATGGTCCGGCAGGACAAGGTCGACGTGGTGCATGGCGGCATCCTGTCGGCTTCGCGCGAGGCGATCCGCCAGACCCTGCACAAGAACAAGACACTCTATTTCTACAACGTGCTTTACGAAGGCGGGGTCTGCGACCGCAACATCTTCATCAACGGCGTGACCCCGGCCCAGCAGGCCGAAGCGCTCGTACCCTATGCCATGGGCAAGTCCGGCAAGAAGGTCTACATCGTCGCTGCCGACTACAATTACGGGCAGATCACGGCCCGCTGGCTGCAGAAATTCGTTGCCGACAATGGCGGCGAGACGGTGGGCGTTGACTTCTTCCCGCTCGATGTCTCGGATTTCGGTTCGACCATCGCCAAGATCCAGACCGCCGGTGCGGACCTGGTCATCGCGCCGCTGGTCGGCGGGGCGCACCTGTCGTTCTTCCGCCAGTGGGCGGCTGCCGGCATGAAGGACCGCATTGCGCTCGCCTCGACCACGCTGGGCGTAGGCAATGAGCACAAGGTGCTGACCGCCGAAGAGGGCAATGGCATCATGGTCGCCTACAACTACAGTCAGGAACTCGACACGCCCGAAAACGTGGCTTTCAAGGAAGCATGGGTTGCAGCCGGCGGCGACGCGGGCGGGATGCACGAACTGGCAGTCTCGAACTATCACGGCGTGCTTACTTGGGCCGAAGGCGTGCGCGTTGCAGGCTCGCTCGAGCGCGACGCAATCATCGAGGCGCTGGAAACCGGGATCTCGATCACCGGCCCCGGCGGCAAGGTGACCGTCGATCCGCAGACCCATCATGCCGTTCTCGATGTTCACCTGATGGAGTTCGAGAACCAGGGGATGCGCGTCGTCGAAACGCTGCCGCAACGCCAGCCGATCGACACCCAGGCCGTCTGCGATCTCAGCGCCAATCCGGACGACAACACCCAGTACGAAATCCAGATCTGACACCTCCCAAGGTCAGGGAGGGGCCGCCGGTCGCGCGGCCCCTCCGTCCCCATTGCAATCTTCTAAGGCCACCCGTTCATGGATCTGGTATTCGTCATCATCGTCGAAATGCTCTACGCGGTCGCCTCGCTGGTGCTGATCAGCGCTGGTCTCGCCATCGTGTTCGGCATGATGAAGATCATCAACCTGGCGCATGGCGAGTTCATGATGATGGGCGGCTACGTGACGATCACGGCGGTCACGCTGGGCGCCAATGTCTTTGTCGCCATGCTCCTCATCGCCCCGGTGGTTGTCGGCCTGATCGGGCTGGTGGTCGAGCGGCTGGTGATCCGGCATCTCTATGGCCGGCTGGTCGACACGATGCTCGCGACATGGGGGCTGAGCCTGTTCTTCATCGGCCTGGCGACGATGATTTTCGGCAACACGACGACGGGGATCTCCACGCCGATTTCCGGGTTTACGGTCGGAAACTACCAGGTCAACGGCTATAATTTCTTCATCATCCTGGTCGCGATCGTGCTGCTCGGGCTCATGTATGCGGTGCTCAAGGGCACCCGGCTCGGCCTGATTGCGCGCGGCGCGATGCAATTGCCGGACATGGCCGCGGCACTGGGCTACTCTCCGGAGCGCATCTACATGGCCACGTTCTTCTGCGGCTCGGCCTTGTCGGGGCTGGCGGGCGCGATCCTCGCGCCGCTGGTCGGCCTGGTGCCGACATCGGGCGGGGCCTACATCGCCAAGGCCTTCATCACCGTGATTGCGGGCGGTCCGTCGCTGATCACCGGATTGATGGCCAGCTCCGGCCTCTTCGGCTTTATCAGCCAGATCTTCACGTTTGCGGTGTCGCCGGTGATGGGCGAGGTGGCGCTGCTGGTGGCCGCAGTGGTGCTGCTCAGGCTGCTGCCGCAGGGTGTGACCTGCAAGTTCTTCCGGGGCAGGATGTGATGGCTTCCTTCTGGGCAAAAGAGGTTCCGGCCACCATCCTCGTTGCGGCTCTGCTGATCTGGATCATGCCGATGATGATCGGCACCTACACGCTGACAGTACTCCTGATCTACGGCATGCTCGGTTTCAGCCTTGGCCTGATCTGGGGCTTCGGCGGAATCCTGTGCTTCGGCCAGGCGGCGTTCTTCGGGCTCGGGGCCTACACCTACGCCGTCGCCGCCATCAATATCGGCGATAGCACCATTCCGATGCTGCTTGCGGTTCTGGTCCCGGCCGGATTTGCCGCGCTGCTCGGCGTGATGATGTTTTACGGGCGTCTGACGGATGTCTATCTCGGCGTGATCACGCTGGTGGTCACGCTGATCCTGTTCAAGTTCATCAACTCTACCGCCGGCCCTGAATACGTGATCGGCACGGCGCGGCTTGGCGGTTTCAATGGTATCCCGGGGTTCCAGACCCTGAACGTGCCAGGACGGCCGAATGAATACATCTACGGCGATCCGTATTTCCATTTCTGCGCCATCCTGCTGCTCATCGTCTACCTGCTGGTCAGCTGGCTGCTGAAATCATCCTTCGGGCGCGTGGCTGTCGGCATTCGCGAAAACGAGGTCCGCGTGGCGCTGATGGGCTACGACGTTGCCGCGCGCAAAACGGTGCTTTTCTCGATAGGCGCCGCGATCGCCGGGCTGGCCGGCGCGCTGTTTGCCAATTGGGGCGAGATCGTCACTCCCAATCTCTTCAGCCTAGGCCAGTCAGCGGAAATCATCATCTGGTGCATCGTCGGCGGTCTTGGCACGCGCATCGGGCCGATCGTCGGGGCCGCCGGGCTTGCCTATCTGAAGTTCCTGCTCGGCCAGCAGAGCATGATCGACAACACGCTGCTGACCGGGATCATCCTTGTCCTTTTCGTGTTGTTTCTGCCCAAAGGGCTGGTCCCGGCCATCGTGTCTCTCTGGCGGACCAGCTTCGGGCAACGCCGCAAGCTGCCGCGCCACGGCGCGCGCCGCCTTCGCAACAGGAGCGCCGGGCATGGCTGAGATCGTGCTTGAAACGGCGGGCCTGACGATGCGGTTTGGTGGCGTGGTCGCCACCGACAATGTCGACTTCAAACTGAAGGCCGGAGAGCTGCGCTGCTTGATCGGCCCGAACGGGGCGGGCAAATCGACCTTTTTCAAATGCGTCACGGGGCTTCTGACGCCAACCGGCGGGCAGGTTTTCATGCGCGGGCACGAAACCACAGGCTGGAGCTCTCACCAGGTCGCAGCACTCGGGGTCGGGATCAAGACACAGGTGCCCAACCTGATGGATGGCCTCGATGTTCATGAGAACATCTGGATGGCGGCGCGGCGGTTCCTGCCGATGCAGGACGCGATGCACAAGGCGTCCGAGGTTATCGACCGTCTGGCCCTTGGCCCGATCGCGCGGACGGAATTGGGGCGGCTGGCGCATGGCGAGCGGCAGCGGGTCGAGCTGGGCCTGGTCGTTGCCGGCGATCCCTGGCTGGTGCTGCTCGATGAACCCGCCGCCGGAATGAGCGCCGACGATGTGGAACGGATGAGTGACATCATCCGCGAAATGACCCGCACCGCGGCGGTAGTGATCGTCGAACACGACATGCAGTTCATCCGCTCGATCGCCAGCACGGTCACCGTGTTCCATCAGGGCGCGGTGCTGATGGAGGATCATGTCGACCGAGTCATGGCGGATCCCACGGTCCGCAATGTCTACCTGGGAAAGAAAGCCTGATGATGGCCGAGGAGAAGAAGACCTGCCTGGATATCAAGGGCCTGTCTGGCGGTTACGGCAAGGTGCCGATCCTGCACGGGATCGAGTTTTCGGTGGCGGAGAACGAGGTCGTCGGCATCCTCGGGCACAATGGCATGGGCAAGTCCACCCTGCTCAAGACGATCATGGGATTCCTGCCGGCGAGTTCGGGCGCGGTCCGGTTCCACGGCGTCGAGATCACCCGCCTGTCGCCCTATGAGCGCGCCGGGCTCGGGATCGGCTATGTGCCGCAGGGACGCGGAATTTTCCCGCAACTGAGCGTGCGCGACAATCTCCGTTTTGCCTGGCACGACTATTCCGGCGGCGGCGAGGATGAGGTGATCGAAGCGGTGCTCGCCGACTTCCCGCGGCTGGCGCGGCTGCTTGACCGCATGGGCGGCGCGTTGTCGGGCGGCGAGCAGCAACTGCTGGCGCTGGCCCGCAGCCTGATGGGCGATCCGGAGTTCCTGCTGCTCGACGAGCCGACCGAAGGCATCCAGCCTTCGATCATCGAGGAGATGTCGGAGACCCTGTTGCGGCTGCGCGAACGGCGCGGTCTCTCGATCCTGCTGGTCGAGCAGAATTTCGATTTCATCGCCGATCTGTCCGACCGGGTTCTGGTGCTGGAGCGCGGGCGGATTGCCGGTGAGCTTTCGAAGTCCGAACTTTCCGACCAGGCCAAGGTGGACCAGTTCCTTGGCTTCGGCGCCGCGCGCTCGACCCGTGGCACTGCGACGGGAACCACGCGTGCAGGACCGGCCCCGGCGCCCAGGCCCCCGAGCCAGCAGCAAGACGCCCATCCTGCTCCCATCACCCCCCAGCCCTTGGTGACAAGCATGACAGTCAAACGCCCCAGCCTCTCGCAGATGCGCGCCATGGCGAGCCGTTTCGGCATGAGCCTGACGGATGCGGAACTCAGCGAGTACAGCCAGATCATGGAGCCCTACATCCAGGCCTACGACCGGCTCGACGCCCTTCCCGACAATCTGCCCGAAGTGCGCTATCCGCGCTCGCCCGGGCGGTTTCCGGATCCAACGGAAAACCCGCTCAATGCCTGGTACGTCAAGACCGAGGTGCGCGGCGCACCCGACGGACCGTTGCGCGGCAAGCGCATCGCACTCAAGGACACGATCTGTCTTGCAGGTGTGCCGATGATGAACGGATCGTCGATCATGGAGGGCTATACGCCCGAAATAGACGCCACCATCGTCACGAGGATGCTCGATGCCGGCGCCATCATTGCCGGCAAGGCGCATTGCGAGAATTTCTGCCTGTCCGGTGGATCGCACACCAATGCAAAGGGTCCGGTGCACAACCCGTGGAAGCGAGGCTACATGGCCAACGGCTCTTCCAGCGGCTCGGCGGCACTTGTCGCGACGGGTGAGGTCGACATGGCGATCGCGGGCGACCAAGGCGGCTCGATCCGGCTGCCGTCCTCGGCCTGCGGCGTCTATGGCATGAAGGCCACCCACGGGCTGGTGCCCTATACCGGCGTCATGCCGGTGGAGATGACCATCGATCACGTCGGTCCTGTCACCTCCACGGTCGCTGACAACGCGCTTTTGCTCGAAGTTCTGGCGGGCGAGGACGGGCTTGATCCGCGCCAGTACACCCCGAAGGTCTACCGTTACACCGAGGCTCTGGGCCGCGGCGCGCACGGCCTGCGGATCGGGATCCTGAAGGAAGGCTTTCATCGGCCCGAGAGCGAATCGGATGTGGACGACAAGGTGCTCGCGGCGGCCGAGCGGTTCCGGCAGCTGGGCGCCATGGTCGAGGAAATCTCCGTGCCGGAGCACACACTCGCTGTCGACTGCTGGACGGCGATCACCGTGGAGGGCATGCAGGACCAGATGATGCACGGCAATACCGCGGGCACCAATTACCGCGGCCTGTTCGTGCCTTCGATGATCGACCAGATGTCGCAATGGCGCAACCGTGCCGACGAACTCAGCCATTCGCTGAAAACCTGCATGTTCCTTGGCGAGCATTTCCAGACCCAGTACCGGGGCCGGTTCTATGGCAAGGCCCAGAACCTGATGCGCCGTGTGAACGAGAAATACGCTCAGGCACTCAAGCGTTTTGACGTGCTGCTGATGCCGACCATGCCGATGAAACCCCAGGAAATTCCGCCTGCAGACTGTTCGATCAGCCTCTATGTCCAACGTGCCTTCGAGATGATCGGCAATACCGCCCCTTTCAATGGCGGCCTGCCGGCAATGAGTGTTCCTTGCGGCTTGAGTGAAGGCTTGCCAATCGGCATGATGCTCGTGGGACCGAGTTTCGGCGAAATGAAGATTTACCAGGCGGCGCATGCCTTTGAACAAAGCGAAGACTGGCGCAGCATGTGAGGGGGAAAGCGATGTCGATTCTGAACGAGAGCCTGGCAGGACGACTATCCGATTTCGGCCGGACCGGCAGCGCGCAGGCGACGGAATCCACGGCGCCGGAAAACAATCTTTCCTATGTCCGCGGCAGCACGCATCTGCCGCTGCGCTACATGACCATCCCGCAATTGCTGCGCGAGGCCGTCTCGCTGTTCGGCCCGCGCGAGGCAATCATCTGCCCGCAGCAGGACATCCGCCTCAGCTACTACGAGTTCGACCGCGCGGTCGACGAACTGGCATCCGGCTTTCTCGCCATGGGTCTGCAGAAGGGCGACCGCATCGGCATCTGGTCGCCCAATCGCTACGAGTGGGTGCTGACCCAGTTCGCCACGGCGCGGATCGGCCTGGTGCTGGTCAACATCAACCCGGCCTATCGGTTGTCGGAACTCGAATACGCGCTCAACAAGGTCGGCTGCAAGGCGCTGGTGACAGCGCGTGCGTTCAAGACCTCCAACTATCTCGAGATGATCACGACGCTGGCGCCCGAGATCGCCGATTGCGAACCCGGCCGGTTGCGGGCTGAAAGGCTGCCGCACCTGCGCGCGGTGATCGTGCTTGGCGAGGTTAGCGAACCGGGCCTGTTTTCGTTCGACCGGGTGAGGACGCTCGGCGGTCCGGCGCAGCAGCTGCGGCTGCCGGCAATCGAGGCCGAACTCGGCCCGGATGACGCGATCAACATCCAGTTCACCTCGGGCACGACAGGCCACCCCAAGGGCGCCACGCTGTCGCATTACAACATCGTCAACAATGCCCGCTACGTCACCGACCGGATCGCGCTGACGGAAAGCGACCGGCTATGCATTCCGGTGCCGCTCTACCATTGCTTCGGCATGGTGATGGGCGTGCTGGGCGCCGTCAGCAAGGGTGCCGCCATGGTGTTCCCCGGCGAGGCCTTCGATCCGGTGACGACGTTGTCCGCGCTCGAAGCCGAACGCTGCACCGCCGTTTACGGCGTGCCGACCATGTTTGTCGCCATGCTCGAGGAGCTCGACCGATCTCCGCGCAACCTGACGCAGCTGCGCACCGGGATCATGGCCGGGGCGCCGTGTCCGGTGGAAGTGATGCATCGCGTTATGGAGCGGATGCACATGCGCGAGGTGACGATCTGCTACGGCATGACCGAGACATCGCCGGTATCGTTCCAGAGTTTTACCGACGACCCGGTCGACAAGCGCTGCGAAACCGTCGGCCGCATCCATCCGCATCTTGAGGTCAAGATCGTCAATGATGACGGCCGGATCGTGCCGGTCGGCGTGCGCGGCGAGCTCTGCACGCGTGGCTATTCGGTGATGAAGGGGTATTGGGACGATCAGGAGAAGACCGCCGAGGCGATCCGGGACGGTTGGATGCATACCGGCGACCTCGCCGTGCTGGACGAGCAGGGCTTCTGCGCCATCGTCGGGCGGGTCAAGGACATGATCATTCGCGGTGGCGAGAATGTCTATCCGCGCGAAATCGAGGAGTTCCTGTTCCGCCATCCGAAGATCTCGGAGGTTCAGGTGTTCGGCGTGCCGGACGTCAAGTATGGCGAGGAGGTCTGCGCCTGGGTGGTCGCCAAGCCGGGCGCCAGTCTTGAGGGAGAAGAACTGCGTGTCTTCTGCAACGGCCAGATCGCGCATTACAAGATCCCCAGATACATCAGGGTTGTTGATGCCCTGCCGATGACGATTACCGGCAAGCCTCAGAAATTCATCATGCGCGAGCAGATGCAGGAAATGTTGCAGCAGGACGGCCTAAACGGCTGATCCGGCATCGCCGTACCAACCCTAGTCTCCCCGGAGCGAGGGCTCTCCGGCGGAAAGTTTCACGGTGTTTGCGGGAGACAGCCGACGCGAGGCCAACTCTTTGATTGGATCTGATTTCAGCAGGGTTTCTACGGTGTACGTCCTGCCTGGCCGCTGGCGACCTTGACCAGCTTGTGCCCTTCCATGAGTGTCACCTTCTGACGGCTCGACTTGACCCATCCGGCATGTTCCCAGCCACTGAGAAGGCGCGACACCGTGTGAAGAGTGGTGCCGGTCATTTCCGAGATGTCCTGACGGGAAATCGGAAAATCGATGAGTATGCCTTCTTCGGTCTTGCGACCCGACTGGTTGGCCAGTTTGAGGACCGCGTTGGCAACGCGCTGCTCGACGCGCTCGGTCGCCAGTTCAACCACCTTGTCCTGGGTTTCGAGCAGGCGCTCACCGAGCATCGCGTAGGTATTGGTGGCGAAGCCCGGATGGGCCGAGACAATGCCATCCCACAATTGCGATGGCCAGGCGAGCAGTACACAGTCAGCCGCCGCAATGGCATTTGCGGGATAGCTTTTCCTGCCGATTGCCTTGGCAATTCCGAGCAATTCTCCGCTGGCTATAAAACGGACAATTACCTGCTCGCCGTCCGGAGCCAGCTTGACCACCCGCACATAGCCGTCCAGCAGCAGAAAAAACGAATGAGCTTCCTCTCCCTGACGAAAGATGTGTGCATTCTTCGGATGCCGAAGTGGCCTTGCGCCTTCGAGCATGTGCTCGAGCGCAGCCTGATCCATACCCATGAACGGCGGCAGGCCCGCGAGCAGGGAAGGATCGAGACGGTTCATCAAGTTTCTCCAGTTTGTGAAAATGCAAAGAACCCGGCTTCCAACTTGATAGGGTCATAGTCAGGCCAATGCAATCGTGCCGGACGCGCCGGTGGCGCAAGGGTGCGACCTGCGGACGGCAGACATGCGCAAAGACCGAAGCAGAGTCCCACCATGGCAATTCCGAGAACCCGCTCGTACAAGGGGCCAGCACTCCTGAGTTACGGGTTTCGCCCGTTTTTCCTGTTCGGGGCCCTGTATTCAGGGCTTTCAATTCTGCTGTGGTTGCCGCAGCTTTACGGTGAACTCAGCCTCTCAACTCTGTTCGCGCCGACCGACTGGCATGTTCACGAGCTCTACTTCGGCTTCCTTCCGGCGGTCGCAACGGGTTTTCTGTTTACTGCTGTTCCCAACTGGACCGGCCGCATGCCGTTGCAGGGGAAGGGTCTTCTGATGCTGCTGCTGATCTGGATTGCCGGGCGGGTGGCTGTCACGTTCTCGAGCCATATCGGCTGGCAGGCGGCGCTGGGTATCGACGCTGCTTTTCTGATCGCGGTGGCCATGACCATCGCCCGCGAAATCATTGCCGGTTCCAACTGGCGCAACCTCAAAGTGTTGTTGCCGCTCATGATTCTCACCGTGGCCAATATCACCTTCCATCTTGAAGCCCATAACAGCGGCGTATCCGATACCAGCAGGAGGCTTGCGGCGCTTGCGGCGATCACACTGATCATGCTGATTGGCGGCCGCATCATCCCGAGCTTTACCCGGAACTGGCTTGTACGCGAGAACCCCGGGCAGCTGCCAGCGGCCTTCTCCGGCTTCGATACTGTCTCGATCGCAATAGCAGTCGTTGCTCTGGCTGTGTGGACCGCATGGCCGGACTCGGTGACAACGTCAGCTCTCATGGCACTTGCGGCCATGGTACAGCTTCTCAGGCTGGCCCGCTGGGCAGGGCACCGGACGCTGCGCGACCCATTGGTCTGGATGCTGCATGCCTCCTACCTGTTCGTGCCTGTCGGTTTCGGCCTTATCGCCGCTTCCGGATTCTGGCCGTGGGTGTCTCCCCTCGCGGGAATTCATGCATTGGGTGTGGGTGCGGTCGGTGGCATGACGCTCGCCGTGATGCTCCGGGCTTCGCTCGGCCACACCGGTCGGCCCCTAAGAGCCGGTGTGTCTGGAACCCTGATTTTTTCGGCGCTTATGGTTGCAGCTGTCGCCCGCATTGTCGCAACGGTGAGTGACGCCAATGCTGAACTTGGTCTCCATGTCGCCGCCTTCGCCTGGATGACGGCCTTCATCGGTTTCGCAGTGGCCTTCGGGCCTGCGCTTTGCCGCGGTCGCATAACCAAGGCGGCTCAGTAGAGACCGGCCAGTGGCGACACCCCGATTATGGCCGGGTGCAGCACGACAAGCAGAACCAAAATGCCAATTCCCGCGATGGTTCGGATCATGACACGGTCTTGGGCAAAACTACCGATCACCGGCGTCTGCCTTACAGCGCGCAGCTGATCGTCATAGGCCATTTCTCCGAGTTGTCGTTGTTTGCGACGATTGATCAGTTTCATTCCGAGCAGGGAAAATCCGGCAAACAAACCAAACAGGATCACATGGGCAAGATCTCCGTTTGGCAGCATATGCGCGGCGGCCCAAAGGAAGAACGCCAGCAACAGGGGGTGCCGGTTGAGCCGGACAATGCCGGCCCGTTCCGGGTCGAAGCGTACCCCCGGAGCCCCGCCGAAGGAGAACGGATTGGGACGCGCCAATGCAAAGGCGACGATCATGCAGACTGCCAACATGGTGACCAGTGCGACCCAATTCTGCCAGGGTGCAGGAGACCAGAGCTCAATATACGGCGCGCGGGAGGCCGCAACAATCAGCCAGCCCAGCGCCAGCAAAGAGATGCAGGAATAAATGAGCGTGAACGGCCGCGCGCCGACAAGATCGACGATCCGCGACTTTATCGCAGGCCGAACAGGTATGCTGTGCAGCGCAAAGAAAGCCAGAAGGGCTCCGCTGAATTCGGTCCATTCGCCCAAGAGTGCCTCTCTTCGAAAGCCGTGCATTCGCTATGCTCTGGGAGTGTGAAGCCTTACTCCGGGGTGCGAATCTGCTGGTGTTGCCGATGATGACGGAAAGGTATTGTCGCGGCAACGATCAATCCGGGATGCCACACGAGGTGCTTGGTCTCTGCGTCAACAGATAGCATATCTAATATATAACATATTGAAATCAGGCTGCATTTCGTTCCGGAGATTGCATTTTCGCAAAGAGCGGAATCCATCGCCACAGTAGTTTCGCGTTGAAAAAACTGGATGAAGTGACGCGAAATGATGAAGCCCGACAAAGGCCGATCCTGGGTAATTGCAGCGCTTGCGATTGTCATCGGATTTTTGGCAGGCACTGCACAGGCCGAGCCGCTGGTCATGAAATTCCTGGACAAGGCAAATGTCGGCGACATCGTTCCCGGTGCCACTGAATATGGCCAACTGCGTCCGGATATTCCCGTGGTGGAGGCGCTGAAAGACGGCAAGGTTGTCGGCTACGTCTTCCTGACATCGGATTTCGTGACGACAACCGGCTATTCCGGCAAGCCGATCCACACCCTCATGGGTGTCGATGACAATGCGAAGGTGACCGGCGTCCGCCTGGTCAAGCATTCCGAACCGATCGTGCTGATCGGCATTCCCGAATCCAAGATCACCGCGGTGACGGAAAAATACACCGGACTCGATCTCATCGCCGAGGCCGCCGCCGGCGGCTCGGCGCATGATCTCGACATCGTCTCGGGCGCCACCGTGACCATCATCGTCATCGACGATTCCATCGTCCGGGCGGGGCTGAAAGTGGCGCGGTCTCTTGGCCTTGGCGGACTTGAGCCCGAACTGGCGAGCGCCGGGCCAACGAGATCGCTTGCTATGCCGAGCGGTGACGACGTCAAGATATCCGACTGGCAGACGCTTGCCGGAGACGGGTCGATCCGCAGCCTGCGGCTTGATATCGGTCAGGTGAACACGGCATTCGAGGAGACCGGTGACGCCCGCGCCATCAAGCGCCCGGAAAAAGGGGCGCCGGAAGATACCTTCATCGAGATGCAGATCGCGCTGGTCAGCGCGCCGGAAATCGGCCGCACGCTGCTGGGCGACGATGAGTATGCCAACCTGCTCAAATGGCTCGATGTCGGCGACCAGGCGATCCTGGTGGCTGGCCGCGGCAAATATTCCTTCAAGGGATCGGGCTATGTGCGCGGCGGCATCTTCGACCGCATCCAGCTGATCCAGGGCGATACCGCGGTTCGCTTCCATGACAAGCAGCACAAGCGGATTGGCAAGCTCGCAGCTCAGGATGCGCCGTCGTTCTCCGAACTTGATATATTCAAGATCAAGGCCGGCAACGGCTTTGATCCGGTGGAACCGTTCAGGCTGCAGCTCTTGGTGCAGCGTGCCGTCGGCGCCATCGACAAGGCCTTCATCACCTTTGATCTCGGCTACCGCATTCCAGACCGCCATACCGAAAAGCTTGCGGTCGAAACGGCTGAGGTCGCAAACCCGCAGATCCGGAGCGAGGTGGCGGTGTCCGACACCAGCGAACTGAGCCATTTGTGGAAGCGCATCTGGCTGCAGAAGCGCGTCGAGGTCGTGGTCCTGATTGCGGCCCTGGTCATCCTGACCGGTGTGTTCTTCTTCCAGATGCAGGTCACCCGGCATGAGCGTTTTACCTACTGGTTCCGCATAGGCTTCCTCGTGTTCACGCTGGTGGGACTCGGCTGGTACGCCAACGGTCAATTGTCGGTTGTCAATGTGCTCGCCTTTTTCTCGGCCGTGACGACAGACTTTTCCTGGACTGCCTTCCTGATGGATCCGCTTGTTTTCATCCTCTGGTTCTCGGTGGCTGCGTCGCTGTTGTTCTGGGGCCGCGGTGTGTTCTGCGGCTGGCTGTGTCCCTTCGGCGCGCTTCAGGAACTGACCAACAAGGTCGCGCGTTTTTTCAAGGTCCCGCAATACACCGTGCCTTGGGGCCTGCATGAACGGCTGTGGCCGATCAAGTACATGATCTTTCTCGGCCTGTTCGGCCTGTCGCTCTATTCGCTGGAACTGGCCGAGCAGTTCGCGGAAGTCGAACCGTTCAAGACCGCGATTATCCTGAAATTCCAGCGTGGCTGGCCGTATATCCTGTTCGTGGTCGTACTCATCGGCGCTGGCCTGTTCGTCGAGCGGTTCTACTGCCGCTATCTGTGCCCGCTCGGCGCGGCGCTGGCGATCCCGGCGCGGCTCAGAATGTTCGACTGGCTCAAGCGCTACAAGGAATGCGGCGATCCGTGCCAGCGCTGCGCCAAGGAGTGCATGGTCCAGGCCATCCATCCCGAAGGCAATATCAATCCCAACGAATGCCTGCAGTGCCTGCATTGCCAGGTGCTCTACCAGAGCGCCACCAAATGCCCGGTTTGCATCAAGACTGAAGCCAAACGCGCAAAATTCCGCAAGCAGAACGGTCTCGATCCAGTCGCACCGGCTGCTGCCGGCATCGGGCAGCCGCGCGTGGGTACCAGCTCAACACCACGATCATCAACCTGAAGGAGACTGTAAATGTCAGCCGAAGAAACCAGACGAAAAGGTCTTTCACGCCGAAGCCTGATGACCGCCACTGCCGGAGGAGCCTTTCTGGCCGGATCCGGAATGGGATCGGGACTGCTCAGCGGCGCGCTTGTCAGCAAGGCGCACGCTTCGACACCGAAACTGAACTTCGAACCGGGCGAGCTTGACCCCTACTACGGCTTCTGGTCGTCGGGTCAGAGCGGCGAATTGCGAATTCTCGGTTTTCCGTCGATGCGCGAGCTGATGCGGGTTCCGGTTTTCAACCGCTGCTCGGCCACCGGCTGGGGCCAGACCAATGAAAGCCTGAAGGTGCTGACCGAAGGGCTGACCGAGGAAACCAAGGAATTCCTCGCGGCCAAGGGCATGAAGACCTATGACAATGGCGACCTTCACCATCCGCACATGTCGTTTACCGACGGCACCTATGACGGCCGCTACATCTTCGCCAATGACAAGGCCAACACCCGGGTTGCGCGTATTCGCTGCGACGTCATGAAATGCGACAGGATCATCGAGATCCCGAACGCGCATGACATCCACGGCATGCGCCCACAGAAATATCCGCGTACCGGCTATGTGTTTGCCAATGGCGAGCATGAAGCGCCGTTGGTCAATGATGGCAAGATCCTCGATGATCCGTCGCAGTACGTGAACATCTTCACCGCCATCGATGGCGACGAGATGAAGGTGGCCTGGCAGGTCATGGTGTCGGGCAATCTCGACAACACCGACTGCGACTATCAGGGCAAGTATGCCTTCTCGTCGAGCTACAACTCGGAGATGGGCATGAACCTTGCCGAGATGACCGAGAGCGAACTCGACCATGTGGTGGTGTTCAACCTGAAGGCCATCGAGGAGGGCGTTGCCGCCGGCGATGTGCAGATGCTCAACGGCGTTCCGGTCATTGACGGACGCAAGGGCCAGAACAAGAAATACACCCGCTACATCCCGATCCCGAACAGCCCGCACGGCGTCAATACCGCGCCGGACAAGAAGCACATCATGATCAACGGCAAGCTGTCGCCAACAGTGTCCGTGATCGACGTGACCAAGGTCGACGCCCTGTTCGAGGATGATGCCGATCCGAGGTCCTGCATCGTCGCCGAGCCCGAACTGGGACTTGGTCCGCTTCACACGGCATTTGACGGCAAGGGATTTGCCTACACCACGCTGTTTCTAGACAGCCAGATCGTCAAGTGGGACATCGACAAGGCCATTCGCGCCTTTGCCGGCGAAGACGTCGACCCGATCGTCTCCAAGGTCGATGTCCACTATCAGCCGGGCCACAACTCGACCTCGATGGGCGAGACCGCCGAAGCCGATGGCGCATGGCTGATCTCGATGAACAAGTTCTCCAAGGACCGGTTCCTCAATGTCGGCCCGCTGAAGCCGGAGAACGAACAGCTCATCGACATCTCGAGCGATGACATGAAGGTGGTTCACGACGGGCCGACCTTTGCCGAGCCGCACGACAGCATCATCGTGCGCTCGGACATCGTCAATCCGGTCAATGTCTGGTCGCGCGAAGACCCGATGTTTGCCGATGCTTACGCCCAGGCGAAAGCCGATGGCGTGGATCTCGATTACGACGATGTCGTCATCGAGGACGGCAACAAGGTGCGCGTCTACATGACTTCGGTCGCGCCGCAGTTCGGCCTTGAAAAGTTCACGGTCAAGCAGGGACAGGAAGTCACGGTCTATGTGACCAACCTCGACGATGTCGACGACGTCACCCACGGCTTCTGCCTTTCCAACTACGGCATTGCGATGGAAGTCGCGCCGCAGGCGACAGCGTCGATCACGTTCACCGCTGACCGCCCCGGCGTGCACTGGTTCTACTGCCAGTGGTTCTGCCATGCCCTGCACATGGAAATGCGCGGTCGCATGTTTGTCGAACCGCGCAACAGCTGAGGCTATGAAACCATGAAACTGACCGCCCGCATTTTCGCAGTGCTTGCTGGAACCACACTCTTCGCGGGGGTGGCGCAGAGCGCCGATATCCGCGTCGAGCCGGGTCCTGATGCACTGGTGCGGGCGGTCGAACTGGCCCGGCCGGGTGACAGGCTTGTGTTGTCGCCCGGAACCTATATCGGCGGGATTGTCCTGACCAAGCCGCTTGAGCTGACAGGCGACGGAAAAGCCCATGTCATTGGCACCGGAAGTGGCTCTGTCATCACCATTGATGCGCCGAGTGTGCTCATAGAAGGCTTGGAACTGACCGGCTCGGGGTCATCGCACGAGACCATCGACAGCGGTGTGCAGATGACCAGGAACGGCACCAGCGCGATCGTCCGCAACAACCATATCGAAGGAAATCTCTATGGGGTCGACATCCACGGCGCCCGCGACGCTCGAGTTGAAAACAACACCATCATCGGCGGCGACGACAGGCTGATGAGCCGTCGCGGCAATGGTGTCTATGTCTGGAACGCACCCGGAGCGACGGTATCGGGCAACACGATCCGGCAGGGCCGGGACGGCATTTTCGTTAACACCAGCCGCAAGAACAGCTTCACCGACAACCGCTTCGAGGATCTGCGTTTTGCCATTCACTACATGAATGCCGATGACAGCGAGGTTTCCGGAAACATCTCGATCGGCAACCATCTTGGCTACGCCATCATGTTTTCCAAGCGCGTGACCCTGCGCGACAATATCTCGCTTGATGACCGCGATCACGGCATCATGCTCAATTACGCCAACAACGCCGTCATCGAAGGCAACGCCGTGGTCGGCGGCGGCGAAAAATGCCTGTTCGTCTACAATGCCAACAAGAACATGATCAGGGGCAACCGCATCGAGGGATGCGAAATCGGCATCCACTTCACCGGTGGCTCGGCGCGCAACGAAATCACCGGGAACGCCTTCGTCGGCAACCGCACCCAGATCAAGTTTGTCAGCACCAGGGATCACGTCTGGTCCGGCAATTACTGGAGCGATCACGCAGCCTACGACGTCAATGGCGACGGCATTGCCGACCAGGCCTTCCGCCCAAACGACGCGATGGACCAGGTGCTGTGGACCCAGCCATCGGCGAAACTTCTGCTCGGAAGCCCCGCAGTGCAACTGGTGCGCTGGGCGCAGAGTGAGTTTCCGGCGCTGCTGCCCGGCGGCATCGTCGATGACCGGCCCTTGATGAAACCGCATGCGCTGCCCGAGACCGCGCGCAAATGGAAAGAATCGCTGCAATGACCGAGATCGTCAAAGCCAGTAATGTGAGCATGAAATTCAAGGCCGTCGAGGCGCTGACCGATGTCTCGCTCGACGTGGCGCCGGGGGAACAGGTTGCCTTGCTCGGCCACAACGGCGCCGGCAAGACCACGTTGTTCCGCCTGATCCTCGGGTTCATCACACCAACCGCTGGCTCCATTT
>Ga0114916_1000404_pt1 | contig 29958 bp, 22 predicted proteins | sample MalvirAntarct_66_FD_83501 | JGI IMG/M metagenome (GOLD analysis project Ga0114916, IMG submission 83501) | Marine viral communities from the Global Malaspina Expedition - Malaspina viral metaG Antarct_66 | ecosystem: Environmental > Aquatic > Marine > Oceanic | place: West Anvers Island... | reverse complement strand
TCTTCGCATAGGTCGTCACCGGCAGGCCGAGACCGCCATATTCCTCGGGGATGACGGCGCCGAACAGGCCGAGCTCCTTCATCCGCTCGACCATCTCCTCCGGATAGCGGTCGGCGTGCTCGAACTCCAGCACGTAGGGCCGCACGTCGCGATCGAGGAACTTGTGGACGGCGTCGAGGATCTGCGCCTCGGTCTCGGCGGTATGGGCGGAGGTCATCTCTGCGCGTGTACCTCTGGTCTGCAGGGGCAGGGCTCGCCCCGCCCGCCCGCGTGCGACATCCGGGATCCCGGATGTCCGATGGAGGGGCGGCGCAAGCCCCGCCCCTCCGAATCACCGGAATCAGCCGCCGAGGCTCTCCTCGAGGTCGAGCGCCTCGCCGAGGCCGTCGAGCGACAGGACGAGGTCACGGATCCGCTCCGCCCGCTCGCGGCTGACCGCCATCATCGCGTTGTCCATGTACTTCGCGACGATGTCGTCGGTCGACAGCGGCCGGTCCCCCGCGCCCCTGTTCTTCGCCTCGCGGTGGCGCAGGGTGCGGCCGTCGACGGTCTCGATCACGACCTCGCCGGAATAGTAGTTCGGGAAGGGCGAATCCGGATCGACCTCGTAGTCGACCTTGGCGGCGAGTTCGAGGATGGCCCGGTCGCCGGTCACCTCCGGCTCCAGTTCGGCGAGGCCGAACTTGCCGCGCAGCACGCAGGCCGCGACGATGTAGGGGATGCTGAACTGCGCCTCGTAGGCGCCCTGCGGCACGCGCTTCGCCGCCAGCGGCTCGCAGACGACCTTGACGGTCGGCGCCGGCATCCGTGCCAGCACCCGCTTGATCTGCTCCGCCTTCAGGCCGTGCTCGGCGACGAGGGCCAGGGTGGCGTCGGCGGTCGCATGGTTGAAGTGGCAGGCCGGGAACGGCTTCACGGCGCTGCGCATGACCTCCCAGCGGTCGAACATCGCCTCGGTGGCACGCTCCATGTGCACGTCGGCCGCGAGCGGGCCGAGATGCGCGTTCCACAGGCCGAACCGCCCCTCATAGGCGCGCTTCGGTCCGACGAAGCCGTGCTTCGCCATCGCCGCGGCGGTGATGCCGGAGACCGCCGCCCAGCCCGGGTGCATCCGCTTCGTCCAGGCGCCGTCCTCGAGGAACTCCAGGCTGCCCGACCCCATCGAGAGCGCGATGCCCTGCGCCATGGCGAGCTGCTCGTCGCTGGCGCCGAACAGCTTGCCGGCGGTGATCGCGCAGCCGAAGGCGCCGAGGATGCCGGTCGGATGGAAGCCGACGAGGTGCCACTGGCCCTCGGTGACCGAGCCGATCCGGCCGATCACCTCGTGGCCGGCTACATAGGCCGCCAGCAGGTCCTTGCCGGTCTGCCCCTCCTGCGCCGCGACGCCGAGCGCCGTCGGCAGCAGCGAGCAGGTGATATGCGTCGCCGCCTGGATGTGCGTGTCGTCGTCGTAGAGCCCGCGGCTCAGCACGCCGTTGACGAGGGCCGCGTCGCGCAGGGGCAGACGCGTGCCCATGCCGATGACCGCATGCTCGCCGGGGCCGCCGAGCGAGCGCGAGGCGTTCACCGTCCGATGCGCGAAATCGTAGCGGGTCGATGCCAGGGCGATGCCGACGGAATCGAGCATCAACTCCTTGGCGCGCTGCCGCACCGCCGCGGGGATGTTGTCGTAGGTGATGGCGTTGGCGAACCGGGCCAGCGTCTCGGCGATGTTGGCGCCGGGCTGGATGGCGGGGACGGTGGTCTCGCTACGCTTCGTCGGAAACGGGATAGCGGTGCTCATCGCGGCATCCTCCTGCAGCGGTGCCCATTCCGGGCATTCTATAGACGCCCGCCGCCCGTTCTGCACGACGGTAGGCCGCGGCCGCTCCGCCGGTCCCGATGCCTCGGAACCGGTAGAGCGGATCCGATCAGATATCGACGCGGCGCTTGCCGATGATCGCCAGGAATTCCCGGCGCGTCGCCTCGTTGTCGCGGAACTCGCCGAGCATGCGGCTGGTCACCGTCTGGACGTCCGGCTTGTAGACGCCGCGCGTCGACATGCACTCGTGCACGGCCTCCAGCATGACCGCGACGCCGCGCGGCTTGAGCACTTCGGCCAGGGTGTTGGCGATCTGCGCCGTCATCTTCTCCTGGATCTGCAGGCGCTTGCCGTAGACCTCGACGACTCGCGCCAGCTTGCTGATGCCGACGACGCGGTTGGTCGGGATGTAGGCGACGTGCGCCTTGCCGATGATCGGGGCGACATGGTGCTCGCAGTGGGATTCGAAGCGGATGTCGCGCAGGACGATCATCTCGTCGTAGCCCTCGACCTCCTCGAAGGTGCGGGCGAGCATGTCGGCCGGGTCCTCGTTGTACCCGTTGAACCAGTCTTCCCACGCGCGCACGACCCGGCCGGGCGTGTCGAGCAGGCCGTCGCGATCCGGATCGTCGCCCGTCCAGCGCAGCAGCACACGGACGGCGGCCTCGGCCTCCTCGCGGCTCGGACGTTCGATCTTCCGTGGCGTGTCCAGATGAGCACGCTCGAGATCGAGTGGGGTGGTCGAACTCAAGGCAGAATTCCTTTCGTCTGGCGCCGCCGGCGGCTTTGCCCGCCGGGAGGATGTGGGCGCAAAGTCGCCACGGTCAACAATGCCGGCATACGCCGACGATCAATGTACGGATTGCCGGATATGGGGACTGTCGAGCGAAAATGCCGGAATCGCCACGTCGAACGTCTGTCCGTCCTCCGTCGTCATCTGATATGTCCCCACCATGAAGCCGGACGGCGTCGAGAGCGGGGTGCCGCTGCTGTAGTCGAAACTGTCGCCCGGCTTGAGCACCGGCTGTTCGCCGATCACGCCCGCACCGCGCACCTCGTGGGCGCGCCCGGAACTGTCCACGATCCGCCAGTAGCGGGTGAGCAGCTGGACGGTCTCCTGGCCCTGGTTCTCGATGCGGATGTGGTAGGCCCAGACATAGTGGCTCTCGTCGGGCCTCGACTGGTCCTCCAGATATTCCGGCCGTACGGTGATCGTCACCGAACGGGTCGTCTTGGTGTACATCGCCTGGAGTCCTCAGGTGGGCTCGCGGCTTGAGGGCCGCGGCCCGATAGTAAGGCGGGCGATCCCGTGCCTCAACCCGGGGCCGTCACGACGCGGCGGCCAGCGCCTGCTCCAGGTCGTCGCGCAGGTCGGCGGCGTCCTCCAGGCCGACGGACAGCCGCAGGAGGCCCGGCGTGATGCCGAGATGCGCCTTGTCCGCATCGGACAAGCGCTGGTGCGTCGTCGTCGCCGGGTGACAGATCAAGCTCTTGGAATCGCCGAGATTGTTGGAGATGTCGATCAGCTTCAACGCGTTCAGGAAGCGGAACGCGGCGTCCTTGCCACCCGCCAGTTCGAAGGCGATGACGGTGCCGCCGGCCTGCATCTGCCGCATGGCGAGCGCATGCTGCGGATGGGATGCGAGTTCGGGATAGAGCACGCGCCCCAGGTCCCGGCGCCCGTCGAGGAAGCGGGCGACCTCCAGGGCGTTGCGGCAGTGCTTCTCGACGCGCAGCGGCAGCGTTTCGAGCGCCTTGAGCATCACCCAGGCGTTGAACGGGCTCAGCGCCGGGCCGGTATGACGCAGGAACGGCGTCAGCACGTCCTTGATGAAGGCGGTGTCGCCGAGCACCGCGCCGCCGAGGCAGCGCCCCTGGCCGTCGATGTGCTTGGTCGCGGAATAGACGACGATGTCCGCGCCGAGTTTCAAGGGCTTCTGGAGGAGCGGCGTGGCGAAGACGTTGTCGACGATCACCCGCGCGCCTGCGGCGTGCGCCAGTTCGGCGATCGCCGGCAGGTCGACGATCTCCAGCGTCGGGTTCGACGGCGATTCGACCAGCACGACGTCGGTCGGCCGCGACAGGGCCGCGGCCCACTGGTCCAGGTCGATGCCGTCGACCAGTTCCACGTCCACGCCGAAGCGCGGCAGGATCTCCTGGAGGATGTAGAGACAGGATCCGAAGAGCGCGCGCGCCGCGACGACGCGTCCGCCCGCCTTTAGCTGGCAGACCAGCGCCGCATAGACGGCCGCCATCCCGCTCGCCGTGGTCCGGCACGCCTCGGCGCCCTCGATCAGGCGCAGCCGGTCCTCCAGCATCGTCAGGGTCGGATTGGCGTAGCGCGAATAGACGTAGCGCTCCAGCTTGTTCGAGAACGAGGCCTCGGCCTCCTCGGCGCTGCCGTAGACGTAGCCTGAGGTGAGGTAGAGGCCTTCGCTCGTCTCGCGATGCTCGGAACGGATGGTGCCGCCGCGGACGAGCAGGGTCGCCTCGCGCCAGCCGTCGGTATCGGGATTGTTCTCGCTCATATCGTCCCTCGTCGGCTCCCGGTCGGGAGCGGTCTGAAGACCGGAGGCCGAAGGCCCAGCCACGTTCCTGCCGCAGCGGGAACAAAAAAGCCCCGACGCAACGGCCGGGGCCCATGACGGGCCGACCTTTTAGCGCGCTTGTTTAACGTGGCCGCAATCCGGTCGATCAAATCGCCACGATCGCCGACATTTAGAACCGGCTCCGAACGGCGTCAAGCGGATCGTCGTGCCCGCAAAACAGGCAGAGTGCCGCCGGATGCCCAGCGGATACCTCGATGCCGCGGCCTGGGCCGGGCACGGCTGGTGGCATGGCGATTGCCTCTGCGGCACGGACGCCAGCCGAAGGGAACCTGACGAATGCTCCGAAACGCCTACCGCATGGGCCTCGCCGTGGCCGCCCTCTTCGCCGTGTCCGGCGCGCCATCGGGAGCCGCAGCCGCCGACAAGGCGCATCTGCAACTCGACTGGATCCCGACCGGCGAGCACGCCGCCTATTTCGCCGGCTGGCAGAAGGGCATGTGGGAGAAGCACGGCATCGAGATCACCATGTCGCGCGGCTACGGCTCAGGCGACACGATCGCCAAGCTGGCGGGCGGCGCGGCCGACTTCGGCGTCGCCGACATCGCCGCCGTTTTCACCGGCCGGCAGCGCACGCAGACGCCGGTCAAGGCGATCAGCGCCGTCTACACCCATTCGCCGCACTCGCTGTTCGTCCTGAAGAAGAACGGCATCGCCGACTTCAAGGGCCTGGAAGGCAAGAAGATCGGCATCACGCCGGGCAACAGCCACAAGCTCTACTTCCCGAACGTCGCCGCGCGCGCCGGCACCGATCCCGAGAAGATCGTCTGGGTGAACACGGACGCATCGGCCATGGCGGCCATGCTCATCACCGGGCGCATCGACGCCGCCCCCTTCTATTCGATCCATCACTACTACCAGAACAAGGCCGCCGTCCGCGCCGGCGAGGAGATCGTCGTGCTGCCGTTCGAGAAGACCGGCTTCACGATCTACGCCGCCTCCCTCGTCACCACCGACGAGATGATCGCGAACAAGCCGGACCTGACGAAGCGCTTCCTCGCCGGCGCCTGGGATTCCTTCAAATGGGCCAAGGACAACCAGAAGGAGGCGTGCGAGCTGCACGTTAAGAAGAACCCCGAGGTCGACGTCGACGACTGCATGGGCAGCCTCAAGGCGACCATGGGCTTCGTCTTCAACGACCATTCCGAGAAGACCGGCTTCGGCCGCTTCGACCCCGAGCGGCTGAAATACACCTGGGAGGTCGTCGCGGCATCGCAGGACATGCCGAAGGACTGGAACTACGCGCAGGCCGTCGACACCAGCCTGCTGCCGTGAACGTGCGGCGCCCACAGGACCCGGCGGCGTCATGATCCGGGTCGACCACGTCACCAAGGTCTTCCGGTCGCGCGACGGCGCCGACGTCACGGCGCTGTCCGACGTCTCGATGGAGATCGGCCGGAACGAGTTCGTGGCGCTCGTCGGTGCCTCGGGCTGCGGCAAGTCCACCCTGCTGCGGATGATCGGCGGCCTGCTGTCGCCCTCGCAGGGCGGAATCGAGGTGGCCGGCACGCCGGTCACCGGGCCGCGGCGCGACACTGGCATCGTCTTCCAGAGCCCGACGCTGCTGCCCTGGGCGACCGTCCTCGACAACGTGCTGTTCCCGCTGAAGATCATGCGCCAGGTCGATGCCGGCGCGATGGACCGGGCGCACGCCCTGATCGACCTCGCCGGGCTGCACGGCTTCGACGGCAAATATCCGCGCGAACTGTCGGGCGGCATGCAGCAGCGCGCCGCCATCTGCCGCGCTTTGATCCAGGACCCCGACATCCTGCTGATGGACGAGCCGTTCGGCGCGCTCGACGCGCTGACGCGCGAGGAGATGACGCTGGAGCTGCTGCGGATCTGGACCGAGCAGCCGAAGACCATCGTCTTCGTCACCCACTCGATCCCCGAGGCGGTGCTGCTCGCCGACCGGGTGATCGTGATGTCGCCGCGCCCCGGGCGCATCGCCGAGGTGATCGACGTGCCACTGCCGCGCCCGCGCGACTTCGAGTCCGAGGCGAGCCCCGATTTCCAGGCCTGCGCCGGCCGGATCCGCAGTCTGATCTTCGGCGCGCGCCGTCCGCGCGCCGACACCGCAGCCTGACCCGGCGGAACGCCAGATGCAGTACCGATCCCTGCGCCGCTCCCTCGCTTCGGCCCGCGACGTCCTGCTGCCGACGCTCGTCCTCGTCGGGCTGATCGTCGTCTGGGAGGCCGCCGTCGATTTCTTCGGCATCCGGGAATTCATCCTGCCGGCGCCGAGCGCCATCTGGACGGCCACCACCGCCATCTGGGGCACGGTGATGGACCACACGATGGCGACGCTGACGACCGTCGTCGTGGGATTCCTGGTGTCGATCGCGATCAGCCTGCCGCTGGCGGTCTTCATCACCGCCTCGCCATGGATCTCGACGGCGGTCTACCCGCTGCTCGTGCTGACCCAGTCGATCCCGAAGGTGGCGCTGGCGCCGATCCTGGTGATCGCGCTGGGCGCCAACGAGGCGCCGCGCATCGTAATCACCTTCCTGGTCGCCTTCTTCCCGCTGGTGATCGCCATCGCGACGGGCCTGCTGTCCGTCCCGGCCGAACTGATCGAGTTGGGCCGCTCCTACCGGGCGTCGCGCCTGCAGGAGCTGTGGCGCATCCGTCTGCCCTATGCCGTGCCGTTCATCTTCAGCGGCCTGAAGGTGGCGGTGGCGCTCGCCGTCGTCGGCGCGGTGGTCGGCGAGTTCGTCGCGGCCGACCGCGGCCTCGGCTACCTGATCACCACCTCCACCGCCTTCTTCAAGACGCCGCTCGCGTTCGGCGCGATGATCCTGCTGTCGCTGATGGGCATCGTGCTGTTCCAGGCGGTGGTCGTCATCGAACGCGTCTTCTTCCCCTGGTCGTCGGGCCAGGACACCGTCGTCGGCTGAACGCGTCCGCCAGAAAACCCGCCGGAACGAGGGACAGGACAATGACCTACACCATCATTCGCAACGGCCGCCTCGTCGACGCGGCGGCGCATCGCGCCGACCCGACCGACATCCTGATCGAGGACGGCACGATCGTGGCGGTCGGCGCGCCCGGGATGGACGCCCCGGAAGGGGCGACCGTGATCGACGCCACCGCACGGCTGATGCATCCGGGGCTGATCAACGCGCACACCCACGGGCATGGCGGGCTGGCCAAGGGCATGGGCGACCGCTGGACGCTGGAGCTGCTGCTCGCCGCCGGCCCCTGGACCAACGGCGCCCGGACGCTGGAGGACAAGTATCTGGCGACGGCCATCGGTGCGGCCGAGATGGTGCTGAAGGGCGTCACCGCCTGCTACGACCTGTCCTACGAGTTTCCGGCGCCGACGCGCGAAGGCATGGAGGCGGTCGGGCGGGCCTATGCCGACATCGGCATGCGCGCCGTCGTGGCGCCGATGGTCGCCGACCGGAGCTTCTATGAAGCGTTGCCCGGCCTGATGGACGCCCTGCCGGACAGCCTGCAGAAGGAGGTCACGAAACTTCGGACGGCCCCCTACGAGGTCAGCCTCGCCAACATGCGCGACATGCTGCACCACTGGCCGTTCGACCGCGACGTCATCCGGCCGGCCGTGGCGCCGACCATCCCGATGCACTGCACCGACGCCTTCCTGACCGGCTGCCGCGATCTGGCGCGCGAATTCGGCGTGCCGATCCACAGCCACGTGTCGGAATCGAAAGTCCAGGCCGTGGCGGCGCTCAAGCTCTGGGGCCATAGCCCGACCGCCCATCTCGACAAGCTCGGGCTGCTCGGACCGGACTTCACGGTGGCGCACGGCGTCTGGCTCGACGACGACGACATGCGCCGCCTCGCCGACCATGGCGGCAGCATCGCGCACAATCCGGGCAGCAACATGCGCCTCGGCAGCGGCATCCTGGCGGCACGGCGCGCGCTGGAGATCGGCGTCAACCTGGGCATCGGGACGGACTCGTCCAGCTGCTCCGACAATCAGAACATGTACGAGGCGATGCGCCTGGCGTCCTTCGTGTCGAAGGTGCGCGGACCCGACTGGCAGCGTTGGCTGAAGACCGAGGAGGTGCTGTCCGCCGCGACCGAGGGCAGCGCCAGGGCACTCGGCTTCGAGAAGATCGGCCGCATCGCCGAGGGCTACAAGGCGGACATCGTCTTCCTCGACCTCGGCTCGATCAACTGGATCCCGTTCAACGATCCGACCAACCAGATCGTCCACACCGAGGACGGTACCGGCGTCGACAAGGTGATGGTCGATGGCAGGATGGTCGTCGAGAACGGCCGGCTCGTCGCGGTCGACCTCGGCCGGATCGCGATCGACGCCGAGGCGGCGCGGGCGCGGCTGGAGGCCTCCAGCGCGCCGATGAAAGCGCTCTACGATCACCTGGAGGGCATCGTCGGCACCTTCTGCCCCGGCATGGCGCACCAGCCGCACCACATCCACCGGTACGGCGCTTGCCACCATCCGGACTGAGGCGCACGATCGCCTGCGTGTGCGGGTGCGATCACGTCTTTGCGGCAGCCCGCCGTCTTCGATCCGGCCGCCGGCGGCCCGCCGCCGTCCCGGCACGGATCCATGGAACAGGGCTTGCATCCGCGTAGCCGACGCTTCTCCGATCCGGGAGGGGACGCCCCTGTCCAAGAGGTCCAAATGCGCTTGAAAACCAAGGCCATCGCCGCACTGGCCGCCTGCGCCATGATGGCGGGCACGCCCTTCGCGGCCGGAGCGGAGACCAACATCAAGGTCATGGGCTGGTTCGGCAACCAGCCGCAGATCGACGAGGTCGAGATCCCCTTCTGGAAGGCGCTGCCCGAGAAGAGCGGCGGCGACATGAAGGCGACCTTCCGCACGATCAACGAGGTCGGCCTGAAGGGCTTCGAGGCGATGCGCACGCTGCAGAGCGGCGCCTTCGACATCGTCGCGATGCAGCTGTCCTATGTCGGCGGCGACGATCCCGTCCTGGTCGGCGTCGACATTCCGGGCCTCGCCTACGACTTCGAGACCGTGCGCAAGATGGTCGACGCCTACGCGCCGGTCATCGACCAGCGCCTGCAGGACCGCAAGGTCGGCAAGCTGATGGCGCTGTGGCCGTTCCCGCCGCAGATCCTGTTCTGCAAGGAGCCGATCAAGACGCTTTCCGATCTGAAGGGCCGCAAGGTCCGTGTCACCGGCGCCGTGATCTCCGAGATGGTCAAGAGCTGGGGCGCCACCGCCGTCACCCTGTCCGGCACCGAGGTCTACCAGGCGCTGCAGCGCGGCCTCGTCGAGTGCGCCGCCACCGGCAGCGCCTACGGCAACCAGTATGGCTGGTACGAGGTCTCCAACCAGCTCTACGTCCTGCCGGTCGGCGGCTACGCCCTCGTCGCGCACGTCGCCCGGTACGACTTCTGGAACAAGCTCAGCGCCGAGCAGAAGACCTTCCTCTCCGGTCAGATGAGCGAGATGAACGAGGCGATGTGGGCGATGGGCCAGTCCACCCACGATGACGGCGTCAGCTGCAACACCGGCAAGGAGCCGTGCAAGAGCGGCAAGGTCGGCAAGATGAGCATCCTCTACCCCTCGGACGAGGATAAGGCCTTCTTCAAGAAGACCGTCGAGGAGGTCGCCATGCCGGCCTGGATCAAGGACTGCGAGCGCGTCTATCCGGAGTGCAAGGCCAAGTACAACGCGACGATCGGCGAAGTCGTCGACCTGAAGATGTGAGTGCTGCGGGGCGGCCGGCAAGGCCGCCCCGTTCTGCCGCGCAACCCGATATTTCCTTAGTCCCTTTTCCGCAGACTGGAGCGCGCGATGTTCGTGCGGGCGTTGGACGGCGTTGGCGGCGCGCTGCGCGGGGTCAGTCACGTGCTGGCGCTCGCCGTGGGCTGGGTGCTGATCCTGCTGTCGGCGACGATCGTCGTCGAGGTCGTGGGCCGCAAGCTCTTCGCCATGTCGCTGCAGGGCGTCGACGAGTATGGCGGCTACATCCTGGCCATCGGCTCGGCCGTCGGCTTCTCCCTGGCACTGTTCCACAAGGCGCACATCCGGATCGACATCGTCATCCGCTACCTGCCGGTCCCGGTCCGCGCCGTGGCTGACCTGGTGGCGCTGGCCGTGCTCGCCTTCGTGGCGTCCGAATTGACGATGACCGCCATCGGCGTCGCGACGCAGTCGCATGCCATGCAGGCACAGGCGGTCAGCCCGCTGCGCACGCCGCTCGAAATTCCCCAGGGCCTCTGGGCCGCCGCCCTGGCGCTGTTCGCGCTTTCGGTGATCGTCGTCTTCCTGCGCACCGCCGTCGCCGTCGCGCAGCGCGACTGGGCGACCGTCGAGCGCGAGGCGGGGCTGGCGGACATCGAGGAGGAGGTCGCCGGCGAGGTCGAATCGGCCAAGCGCCGCCTCGCCCACGGGGAAAGCGCGGCAGGGAAGAACGCGGCCAAGGAGAGCATGGCATGAACCTGCTCCTCGTCTTCGCCGCCGGCCTGATCGGCTTCATGTTCGCCGGCCTCCATATCGGCTCGGCGATCTACATGGTCGGATGGATCGGCGACGCGACCGGCGGCGGCATCCTGTCGGCGATGATGGGCAACCTCGCCTGGACGACGATGAACGAGTTCCTGCTCGTCGCCGTCCCGCTCTTCATCCTGCTCGGCGAGATCCTGCTGCGCAGCGGCGTCGCCGACCGCATGTACGGCGCGCTGGCGGAGTGGCTGCGCTGGCTGCCCGGCGGCCTGCTGCATACCAACATCGCCGCCTGCGCCCTCTTCGCCGCCACCTCGGGCTCCAGCGTCGCGACCGCCGCCACCATCGGCACGGTCGGCATGCCGGCGTTCAAGAACCGAGGCTACAACGAGCGGCTGATCCTGGGATCGATCGCCGCCGGCGGCACGCTCGGCATCCTCATCCCGCCGAGCCTGAACATGATCGTCTACGGCGCCATGACGGGCGCCTCGGTCGGGCGCCTCTTCGTCGCCGGCATCATCCCGGGAATCATCCTGACCCTGATGATGTCGGGGATCATCATCGTCATCTCGCTCGCCATGCGCAGCGACCGCACGCCTGAGGCGATGCTGCCGCTGGCGGCACGGCTCAAGCTGCTGCTCCACCTGTTGCCGGTGTTCGGCATCTTCTTCGTGATCATGGGCAGCATCTATCTGGGCATCGCGACGCCGACCGAGGCGGCAGCCCTGGGCGTCGTCGGCGCGCTCGGCATCGCCGCCGCAATGCGCCGCCTCAGCATCGCCATGCTGCACGAGGCCTTCCTGTCGACGGTGCGCACGACGGCGATGGTCGTGCTGGTGATCGTCGCCGCCTTCATCCTGAACTTCGTGCTCAGCTTCCTGGGCCTGCCGCAGTCGATCGCCAACTGGATCCAGGACCAGGGCCTGTCGCCCTATCAGACGATCTGGCTGCTGCTCGTCTTCTACCTGATCCTGGGATGCTTCCTCGAGGCGATCTCCATGATGGTGACGACGCTCGGCATCGTCGTGCCGCTGATCGTGAGCATGGGCTTCGATCCGGTCTGGTTCGGCATCTTCATCACGGTGCTGTGCGAACTGGCGCTGATCACGCCGCCGGTCGGCCTCAACCTCTACGTCGTCCAGAGCATCCGGACGACCCGCGGCAGCATGAACGACGTCTTCATCGGCACGCTGCCCTTCTCGCTGGCGATGCTGCTGTTCCTCACCCTGCTGATCTACTTCCCCGGCATCGCGCTCTGGCTCCCGAACCTGATGTTCGAGTAGGCGACCCTCGCACCTTTCGTACCGCGCGACGTTGGTCTGATCCGAACCCGCCAGGACGGCGGGCGGACAACGGAGGCGACGATGCAACGCAGCGGTATGCTCTACTTCCTCGTCGGCGGTCTGGTCGTCGCGGTGGCCGTGATGGGCTACTTCATCTACGACCAGCAGACCAAGGACGAGGTCGAGATGAAGATCGAGCTGCCGGGTGGAAACTCGGTCGGCCTCACGGGCACCGTCGAGAAGAAGTAGCCGGCCGGCATGGCGAGCGTCGGCGGCACCGTCCGCGTCGGGATCTCCGGCTGGCGCTATGCGCCGTGGCGCGGCGGCACCTTCTATCCCGACGGCCTGAAGCAGCGCTGCGAACTGCATCATGCCAGCCGCCGGTTCGGGGCAATCGAGATCAACGGCACCTTCTATTCGCTGCAGCGCGCGTCGTCGTTCCGGTCGTGGCGCGACGACACGCCCGACGGGTTCCTGTTCGCGATCAAGGGCGGGCGCTTTGTCACGCACATGCGCCGGCTGAAGGATACGGAACCGGCACTGGCCAATTTCTTCGCGTCGGGCGTGCTGGAACTGGGCGAGAAGCTGGGACCGGTCCTGTGGCAGCTGCCGGCGAGCTTCCGCTTCGATGCGGACCGGCTCGCCGGCTTCTTCGACGCGCTTCCACGCACCCAGGGCGAGGCGGTGACGCTCGCGCGCCGGCATGACGGCAAGCCGAAGGAGCCCGGCTGGTCGGGCGCCGTTGCGCACCGTCCCATCCGCCACGCGCTGGAGGTCCGCCATCCGAGCTTCGCGGATCCGGCATTCCCGGAACTGCTGCGCAAGCACCGTGTGACGCTGGTCCTCTCCGACGCCCCGGGCTGGGCGGCCTATGGCGACGCGACGGCGGACTTCGCCTACATCCGCCTGCACGGTGCCGAAGAACTCTACGCCAGCGGCTATGACGACGCGGCGATCGACAGTTGGGCGGAGCGGGTCCGCATCTTCGCCGGCGGCCGCGAGCCGGACGACCCGCCGCGACTGGCGGAGCGCAAGGCACCGCGGCGGCAGCGCGACGTCTTCGTCTTCTTCGACAACGACGCCAAGGTGCGCGCGCCGCACGACGCGATGGCGCTGATGCGGCGCCTCGATCTGGCGCCGCCGGCGTAGGGATCAGGCCGGGCGGACGACGATGCGCTTCTCGGCGGCCTCCTCGACCGCCTTCCGGCTGAACAGCATCGGCACGTATTCCTCGCGCGCCCAGATGTCGAACAGGTCGCGATAGTGCGGGCTGCGCGGGTCGCCCGACTGACCCGGCGCGTTCACTGTCCAGCAGCCGTCCCAGTTGCCGACATCGACCACCATCCGCCAGGAGACGCCGTGCATGACGCGGAAGTCGCTGGCGCGATAGCCGTTGTTGTTGACGGTCAGGCCGCTGCCGCCCTTCGGCGCCGGCCCGACGTCGAGCTTCGCCTTCCATTCCGGCGAGGCCGAGGCCGACAGGGCGTGCTCGAAATAGCCGTGGTGCAGCTTGCCCCAGGCCCAGCCGGCCGGGTCGGCGCCGAGCCGTTCCGCCGTGGCGCGTACTGCCGCGCCAAGCGTCTCGAGCAGCAACGCGTCGCGTGCCGCGGCACCGTCCGCGCCGAAGGGCGCGTCGACCGTCTCGACCAGGTCGACGATCAGCGCCGTGTCCGGCACCGTGATCATCTCCGCGAGGCCGGGCGGACCCAGGCGGCGCAGCGTCGCCGACGTCAGGTGCTGCATGAACCAAATCTCGAACAGCGCCGCCGGGCCGGACTCCGGCCCGAGCCGGCAGTCCCAGCCGCGCAGCAGGTCGAGGCCGCGCGCCGTATCGGCATCGTCCGAAGACAGGTCCTTCAGCAGCGCGGTCAGCCGCCGCGCCGACACGTTGGCGAAGTCGGTCTGCAGCGCCTTGGTGTCCTCGATGGAGAATTTGCGCTTCTCCTCCAGGCCTTCGCTCACCCGCGCATAGCGCGCGCTGTCCGACCATTCGAAGCAGGTCTGGTGCGGATAGCCCTCGGGATGGTTCATCTGGTTCGCCGAGGCGACCCAGCCGCGTGCCGGATTGTAGAGGCGCGGGTGCTCCGACTTCGCCAGGAAGCCGCCCCACTCGTAGCGCCCGTCGCCGGGCACCGGCATCAGCCCGTCCCAGTTCGGCCGCACCGGCACGTGGCCGGCGCCGATCCAGCCGATATTGCCGTCGATGTCGGCATAGACCTGGTTGGCCGAAGGCGCGCCCCAGCCGTCCATCGCCGCCACGAACTCGTCCCAGCTGGTCGCGATGATGTAGTTCAGGCTGGCCAGATAGGCGGCCGTGCCCGGCGCGGTCCACACCGTCCGCACCGCCCAGGCGCGGCCGGCGGCGACGTCGCGGTGCAGGACGGGACCGTGGCGCGTGAAGCGCAGCTGTTCGAGACGCGCCGGCGCGCCGCGCACCTCGATCGTCTCGTCGATGACGCGCATCCGCTCCCAACCGTCGCCGTAGCGATAGAGGTCCGGGTCCTCCGGGCTCAGTTCGTAGATGTAGAGGTCTTCCTGGTCGGACGGCCAGATCGTCAGGCCGAAGGCGATGCGCTCGTTGTGGCCGAAGGACACGCCGGGCACGGCGGGCTCGCCGGCGCCGATGACGTTCAGGCCGGGTGCGCTGAGGTGCGCGATGTAGCGCAGCGACGGATGCTCGTGCTGCCGGTGCGGATCGCTCGCCAGGATGGCGCGGCCGGTGGTCGTGCGGTCGGGCGCCAGCGCCCAGTTGTTGCTGCCCTGGGTGTCGACGTCGACGGTCTCCAGCGGCCGGTTCAGCCGGTTGGGACCGAACGCCACCGGCTCGGTCGCCGACAGGTAGGTCTTCACCACCTCGGCCGGCACCGGTCCCGGCGGCAGGCCCTCCGGCGGCTGCGCCGCCCAGGCCGGCTCCAGCTTGCGGTGCAGCCCGTCCGCCTCGATGCCGAAGCGGTCGGCGATGTTGGTGCGCAGCGCCTCGTACTCCAGGTTGCGCACGCGCGCATGCGCCCGGCAGCGCACCACGTCCTCGGCGTCCCAGCGCTCCGGCTTCGTACCGGTCAGCGCGAACTCCGGCGGCAGCCGCTCGGGCTGGCACTCGGTCAGGTCGATCCAGGCGTTGATCCCCTCGACGAAGGCCTCGGTCCAGGCCTTGGCCGCGATGCCGTAGCTGCCCCACTCGGCCGACATGTCGCCGCGATAGATCAGCAGCCGCGCCGCCCGGTCGCGGTCGGCATAGCCCGGCCCGAAGTCGCGCGCCAGCAGGCCCAGCCCGCGCTTGCGCCACAGGTCGATCTGCCACAGCCGGTCGCGCGCCGCGTTGAAGCCCTGCACGAAGAAGGCGTCGCGCGGGCTCTGCGCATACATGTGCGGGATGCCCCACCGGTCGATCAGGATCTCCGCCTCGGCGTCCAATCCGGCGGCGGCCAGCGTCTCGGTGTCGATGCTCATCGGGTGCTCGCGTCGTTCACGGGATCACCCGCAGTGTGGCCGCACTGGGCGCCGCCGCCAACCGGGTATCTGCGCGCGACGCGCAGGGGTGGCGGGGTCCTCCACCTCCCGGTACCGTTGTTGCAACGCTCGGCACCGTCGTCGCGCCCTACCCGCCAGACCAGGATCCGCATCCGTGTCCGAACCATCGCATCGCCGCTTCTCGCTCGGGATCGACATCGGCGGGACCTTCACCGACATCGTCGTCTACGACCATGCCGAGGGGCGCCGGTTCAGCCGGAAGGTGCTGACCACGCACGACGATCCGTCGCGCGGCGTGATCGACGGCGTCGACAGGGTCCTGGCGGAGGACGGCGTGCCCGCCGCCGAGATCGGGCGGGTCGTGCATGCGACGACGCTGTTCACCAACGCGATGATCGAGCGCAAGGGCGCGGTCACCGGTCTGGTCACCACCGCCGGCTTCCGCGATGCGCTGGAGATCGGCCGCGAGCGGAAATACGAACTCTACGACGTGCATATCGAGAAGCCCCAGCCGCTCGTGCCGCGCCACCTGCGCGCCGAGGTGCCGGAGCGGATGGATGCGCGAGGGCAGGTGCGCATTCCGCTCGACGAGGCGGCGATCGAGACGGTGGTGGACGGGCTGGTGCGCGAGGGCGTGACCTCGGTCGCGGTCGCCTTCCTGCACGCCTACGCGAACCCCGCGCACGAGCGCACCGCGGCGGCGGTCATCGCGCGGCGGTTTCCCGATCTCGCGGTCAGCACCTCGTCGGACGTGGCGCCGGAGATCCGCGAGTACGAACGCACCTCCACGGCGGTCGCCAACGCCTACATCAAGCCGCTGGCGCGCAGCTATCTCGACGCGATCGCCGCACAGCTCGCCCGCCGCGACATCGCCGCACCGCTGCTGCTGATGATCTCCAACGGCGGGCTGACGCATGTCGAGGAGGCCAAGCGCGTGCCGGTGCAGCTGCTCGAATCCGGGCCGGCGGCGGGCGCGCTGGCGGCGGCCTGGTTCGGCGCCGAGGATGCCGGCGGCGACGTGCTGGCCTTCGACATGGGCGGCACGACGGCGAAGCTGTCGGTCGTCGACGGCGGCAAGCCCCTGGTCGCCTACCATTTCGAGGCGGCACGGCAGAAGCGCTTCGCCGAGGGCTCGGGCCTGCCGATCCGCATCTCGACCATCGAGCTGATCGAGATCGGTGCCGGCGGCGGGTCGATCGCGCATCTGGACGCGATCGGGCTGCTGAAGGTCGGGCCGGAGAGCGCCGGGTCGGAACCGGGGCCGGCCGCCTACGGCCTGGGCGGCGTGAAGCCGACGGTGACCGACGCCGACTTTCTGCTGGGCTATCTCAACCCGGACTTCTTCGCCGGCGGGTCGATGGCGATCGACATGGCGGCGGCGCGCAGCGCGATGGCGCGGGTGGCCGACGCGGCGAACCTCACCGTGGAGCAACTCGCCTGGGGCATCCACGACGTCGTCAACGAGAACATGGCCAGCGCGGCTCGCGTCCACATCGCCGAGCGGGGCAAGGACCCACGGCGCTACGCCCTGCTCTGCACCGGCGGCGGCGGCCCGCTGCACGCCTACTACGTCGCCAGGAAACTGAACCTGAAGCGCATCGTCTGCCCGAGTTCGGCCGGCGTCGCCTCGGCCATGGGCCTGCTGATCGCGCCGGCCAAGGTGGATCGCGTGGCGACGGTGGCGCAGCGCCTCGACACGCTCGACTGGAACGCGTTCGAGGCGACCTTCGGCAGGCTGGAGGCGGATGCGCGGCGCATCGTCGGGGAAACCGGTCTCGATCCCGCGACGGCACGCATCGATCGCATCGCCGACGTCCGCTATGTCGGCCAGGCCTTCGAGGTGGTCGTCGACCTGCCGCCGGGACCCTACGACGCCAGGTCTCTGCCGGCACTGATGGCGGCGTTCGAGGCGGCCTATGTCGAGAAATTCACCCGCACGCCGCCGGCCGTCTCGGTGGGGATCATCAACGTGCGCGTCTCGGTGGCGGCACCTGTGCCGGGCGGCGAACTCGGCATCCGGGCGGACGCGAAGACGGCGGCCGAGCCGATCAAGGGATACCGGCGCATGTACTTTCCGGAATGGGGCGAGCATCGCGAGGCGCCGGTCTTCGACCGCTACGCCATGGCGGCGGGCGACCGTTTCGAGGGTCCAGCGGTCGTCGAGGAACGCGAATCGACGCTGGTGATCGGCCCGGGCGCCAGCTTCCGCGTATCGGGGACCGGCAACCTCGTGGTCGACCTGCCATGACCGCAGACAAGGATATTCGCGCGATGAGCATTCCCGCCTTCGATGCCGTCACCCTGGAGGTCATCTGGCGGCGCATGATCTCGGCCGCGGACGAGGCGGGAAAGACGCTGCAGCGCACCTCCTTCTCGACCCTGGTGAACGAGTCCAACGACTTCGCTTGCGTCCTGACCGACGCGCGCGGCCAGAGCCTGGTGCAGAACACCGACAGCATCCCGTCCTTCATCGGCTCGCTGCCGATCACGGTGAAGCACTTCCTGGAGGCGATCGGCGTCGACGACATGGCGCCGGGCGACTTCCTCGTCTGCAACGATCCCTGGGTCGCGACCGGCCACCTGAACGACATCACCATCGCCAAGCCGATCTTTCGCGCGGGGCGGCTGATCGGGTTCGCCGCGTCGACCGCACATGCGCCGGACATCGGCGGCAAGGTGCGCTCGGTCGTGGCGCGCGAGGTGTTCGAGGAAGGCTTCCACATCCCGGCGATGCATCTGATGCGCCGCGGCGAGCCGGATAAGACACTGTTTAAGCTGCTGCGCGCCGCGGTGCGCACACCCGACCAGACCGAGGGCGACATCTGGGCCCAGGTCACCGGCCTGAACCTGATGGAGCGCCGCCTCCAGGAACTGATGGACGAGTACGGCCTCGCCGACCTGGAGGCGTTCGCGGCGGAGATCCACGGCCGCTGCGAGACGGCGATGCGCAGGGCCATCGCCGCCGTACCGGACGGCCGCTACGAGCACGGTTTCACCACCGACGGCGTCGGCCATCCGTTCACCTTCAAGGTGGCGGTGACGATCGACGGCGACCGCTGCGTCATCGACTATGCCGGCACCGAGGCGCAGGTCGGGCGGGCGATCAACTGCTGCATGACCTACACCTTCGCCATGTCGGCCTATGCGATGAAGGCGGCGCTGCTGCCCGACCTGCCGAACAACGAGGGCATCTTCCGCACCATCGAGGTGACGGCGCCCGAGGGCACCATCGTCAATCCGAAGCGCCCGGTCGCCGTGGGCGGGCGGATGGCGACGGGACACTACCTGCCGCCGCTGATCTTCGGTGCGCTGGCGAAGGTCCTGCCGGACCAGGTGATGGCGGCGGCCGGCTCGCCGCTGTGGAGCATTATCCAGACCGGTGTCGACGCCGCAGGCCGGACCTACGCCAACACGCTGTTCTTCAACGGCGGCACCGGGGCGACGGCGAAGGTCGACGGGCAGAACTGCTTCTCCTGGCCGTCCAACATCTCCAACGTCCCGATCGAACTGGTCGAACGCAACACGCCGCTGTTCGTCGGCCGGAAAGCCCTGCGCGACGGCTCCGGCGGTCCGGGCCGGCGGCGCGGCGGCCTCGGCCAGGAGATCGAGATCACCGTGGAGAGCGACACGCCGGTCGGCATCATCTTCATGGCCGAGCGCCTCGCCTACCCGGCGGAGGGCCTCAACGGCGGCGCGTCGGGGACGCTGGGCGAAGTCCTGATCGACGGCGTGCCCACCGACGTCCGCGCCGATCACGTCCTGACCAAGGGCCAGACCATCACCCTGCGCACCCCCGGCGGCGGCGGCTTCGGCGATCCCGCGAAACGCGAAGATCGCCTGACCGCTGCCGACCGGCGCGGCGGTTATTCGGGATAGGCGAGGCCTGCCGGGACACCCTCAGAATACAAAGTCGTCCTGATGCAGCATGCTTCGGGAGACATCGGCGAGCGTCAGTTGGTCGCCGCTGCCGACGTCGATGATCGTATTCGACCCAGACTGGGTCGAGTTGGCAAGGACCGAGGAAAAGCTGCCGAGAAAACTGTTGCCGGAAAAATCAATCCGGTCTTCCGTGCCGGCGCCTGCGATGAAGTCCAGGATCAGGTCATCGCCGGAATTATTGTCGAAAATGTAGCGCTCGTTTCCAGCGCCGCCGACGAAGATATCGTTTCCTCCACCGCCTTCGAGCAGGTCGTTGCCGCCGCCTCCCTCGAGCCGGTTGGCGCCGGAATCACCTTTCAAATAGTCGTGGAAGTTGGAGCCAATCAGATTCTCGATCGAGGACAAGATGTCGCCGGCGGCATCGCCGCCAAGCGCATTGCCTGTCTGGAGACTGACTGTTACGGCGGCCGACGAGCTTGAGTAGTCGGCTGTATCGCTTCCGCCGCCGCCCTCCAGCCGGTCGGCACCGTCTCCACCTTCGAGGCGGTTTGCGCCGGAGTCGCCCTTCAGGAAATCGCCGTAGGCTGAGCCGATCAGGTTCTCGATGGAGAAGAGCGTGTCGCCGGCAGCGTGACCCCCTGCGGTGTTGCCGCTCGCCAGACTGATCGTCACGGCGGATGAGGAACTCGAATAGTCGGCGGTGTCGCTGCCCCCGCCGCCTTCGAGCCTGTCACCCCCGGCGCCCCCCTCCAGTCGATTGGCGCTGGAATTACCCTTGAGGTAGTCGCCGAAGCCCGACCCGATCAGGTTCTCGATGGAGGACAGCATATCGCCGGCAGCGTGGCCGCCCACGGCGTTACCCGTTTCCAGGCTGATCGTCACGGCGCTGGAAGATCCTGAGTAAACAGCGGTGTCGATACCGGTGCTGCCGTAGAGTCTGTCCGTTCCCGCGCCACCTTCGAGTCGGTCGTCCCCGGCACCCCCCTCCAGTCGGTTGGTGCCGGTGCTTCCCTTTAGGTAGTCATCGAAGTTCGACCCCACGAGGTTCTCGATCGAGGACAGCGTATCGCCGGTAGCGTGCCCGCCCTGAGCGTTCCCTGTCTGAAGGCTGATCGTCACGGCGGATGAGGAGTTCGAATAGTCGGCGGTGTCGCTGCCCCCGCCACCATTCAACTGATCGGAACCGGCGTCCCCCATCAGAACGTCATCGCCCCCCTGGCCGAACATCCGGTCGTCGCCGTCGTCGCCGGAGAGGAGGTCGTCGCCCGCTGACGACGGAGTCTCGTCGTAGTTGGGGAGCGTGATGGAAAGGCGGTAGCCGACCCCGGAATAGACGCCGCGGCCGATATGGTCGTCGACGCCGATGATGAAGTATCCCGGATTGCTGACGTTGTAGACGATGTGGGGATCCTCGGATCCGCGCTCGCTGTTCGGATTGTTCGGGTTTGCCAGAAGGTCGAAGGACGAGCCTGAGTCGACCCCGGATTCGTCGCTTGCCGACAACAGTGTCCCGGCCTCGTCGAACAGAACCATATAGGCGTTGAAGTTGTTCTGCGTGCCGTAGTCGATATCGAGCACCAGCAGGCCCGGACCGGGCACGAAGATCTTGAAGAAGTCTTGGCCGTTGTTGTTGCCGTTGACGTCGAGGCTGACGTGAGGGTTCGTCGCGCTGTCACGGACGTCCGGGTTCTCCTGTCGTCCCACATATTGGGTCACGTCGAAGGCGTTCTGGGCGGTGCTGTTGGAGATGTTGGTCGGCACCTGCAGATAGGCGGGGCCGTTGTAGGCCGGGCCGCCTTCGCGCCCGTCGCCGAAGATCAGGTCGTTGCCGCTGCCCCCCTGGATGTCGTCGTCGCCTTCGCGGCCGTTCAGCGAGTCGTCGCCGGCATTGCCGCGCAGCTTGTTGTCGGCGATGTTGCCCTCGACCCAGTCGCTTCCGGATCCGCCGACCGCATGCTCGATCAGGGATCGCTGATCGCCGTTGAACATATAGGCGTTGTAGACGTTTCCGCTGGCGAGGTGCGCTTCGAACGGCTGTGCGCCGACGACCTGCTGGGTGATGTTCCTGACCGCCGTCTGCTCGTCGCTGATCCGCGACCAGCCGCCGGGCGTCAGGTCGATCTGCATGTCGTTCGAGTAGTTCGACAGATCGTAGATGTCCGATCCGCCCCCGTCCCAAACGGTCATGAATACCTTGTTCGCATCCGCCGCGCCGTTGCCGGGAAGCCCTTGCCCGACGCCGTTGATCGACATCTGGCCAGTTGTCGGCGACCAGCGGTAGATCGTGGTGCCCGCATTCGTCGTGTAGTTGGCTCCGTACAGATGCTGAAGCGCGATCAGGTCCAACTGCATCAGCGTCTGCGGCATGCCGAAGGTTTCGTTGCTCGAACCCTTGATGAAGTCGTTCGGTATCGAGGCGTAGCTCATCACGGAGAATTCTTCGGCGTTCCGGTCCGCCGGGATCGTCTTGCCGAAGGTCGAGCCGCCGGAATTGTGCCCGTGGCTCAGTCCGAACGCATGGCCGAGTTCATGGATGTGCGTGACCCAGCCAAACGTGCCGGGCGTCGGATTGCGATAGACGTTGTTGTCGTTGCCGAACAGTAGGTCGCCGCCGGAGATGCGTTGGTCCAGTTCCGGAAAGTCGACCACGCGTGCCGTGGGGATGTTCTGCCCACCGAGCGTGTCGGCTTCGCCGATGACGAGGTCCGAAGGTCCCGACGGATCGGCCGCCAGTGTGATGTCGATGTTGGCGACGTCGGAGAAGGAGCCGTAGGCGAAAGTGCCGCCGATCGAGACCCCTTCGAGGATCGCACGAAAGGCCGTCTTCTGCGTCTCCGTAATCTCGGCGAAGCCGCCGATCGTATAAGGGTAGGACGGGCCGAAGTCGGCCACGCTGTCGGCGAAGCTGTAGGTCAGCGGGCCCGACCACTTCGTGCCGTACAGAATGCCGTCGACGTAGTCGTTGCCGAACGCCGTCGTCTCCACGACCGGCGGGCTGTCGGCGGCGAAGTCGCTCCAATTCGTACCGGGAGGCGGCGCGGCGCTCGCGCCTCCCTCCGAAGCGCAAGCCGAGCATGCACAGCCGCCCGCGGCATGGGCCTCATACGTACTGCCTAGCGCCGTCGCGATGCTCGGCGTCAGGGATCCGGGGAATAGGCCCGCCCGCTGGACAATCGTCGAAGCCAGCCCGGAGGCCGCGCCGTCCGCGGCCAGAAGATCCCAGGAGGCCGCCTCGACGGTGTCGGCGATCGTATTCGTGTCGCCGGTCGATCCGACGATGGTCTCGCGGTCGGTTCGGAATGGGCTTTCGAACGTGACGTCTGTTGCGGTCGTCTCTGCGCGCATCGGCATGGCTCCCTCCCCTGCCGTTGTGGCCGGTCCCGCGCTCCGGGCCTACTTGCGCCCGTTGCGTCGTGATCGGTGCCGGGTTCGACTTCGGGGACGATAGCCTCGTTCGCGGCACCCGCGCGACCGAGGCTTGCCGCATTTTCACCAAATTGCGGCCGGATTCGATCAACTTTGTGTTGAATGTCACAGGCTCGGACTCCCGGCTCGCCACCCGCACACCGCGAATCGCCGAGTCCCTGAACCGGTTATGAACATCCTGCGGCAGTGCTGGCACCCTTTTCGGGCCGCTGGTATCGTGCGCGGCCTGTCGGTTTTGCACCGACCGTCCAATGTGAGGATCTATGGCGGATTCGAAGACCATTCTCGACCTGCTCGACGCGGGTGAGGGTGAAGCCGTTGCGCTGGCGGCGCCCGGCCGCGCGCCCCTGACCTACAAGGCGCTCCAGAAGCTCGCCGGGCGTACGGTCGATGCGCTCAACGATTTCGGCATCGGCCGCAACGACCGCGTCGCGATCGTGCTGCCGAACGGCCCGGAGATGGCGGCGGCCTTCGTCTCCATCGCGACCGGCGCTACCACGGCTCCGCTGAACCCGGCCTACCGGGCGGACGAGCTGGAGTTCTACATCACCGACCTTCGCGCCAAGGCCGTGGTCGTCCCCGAGGGCGAGGACGTGGCGGCGGTCGCGGTGGCGGAGAAGTTGGGCATCCCGCTGCTGCGCCTCGCCGCCGACGAAAGCGCCGGTGCCGGCAGCTTCACGCTTCTCGCCGAGGGCGGGCGGGCGCGGACCGAGAAGGCGGCGTCCAAGGGCTATGCCGGTTCGGCCGACATCGCACTCGTCCTCCACACCTCCGGCACGACCTCGCGGCCGAAGATCGTGCCGCTGAGCCATGCTAACGTCTGTGCCTCGGCCGCCCACATCGACGCGACGCTCAAGCTGACGCACGAGGATCGCTGCCTCAACATCATGCCGCTGTTCCACATACACGGCCTGATCGCGGCCGTGCTGTCGAGCTTTGCGGCGGGCGGCAGCGTCTTCTGCACGCCGGGCTTCAACGCCCTGCACTTCTTCCGCTGGCTCGATGAGGCGGAGCCGAGCTGGTACACGGCCGTGCCGACCATGCACCAGGCCATCCTGGCGCGCGGCGACCGCAACAAGGAGTCGGTCGCGAAGGCGAAGTTGCGCTTCATCCGCTCCTCGTCGGCCTCGCTGCCGCCGCCGGTGATGCGCGAACTCGAGGCGCTGTTCGGCTGCCCGGTCGTCGAGTCCTACGGCATGACCGAAGCCTCGCACCAGATGACCTCGAACCCGCTGCCGCCGCGGGCGCGCAAGGCCGGCACAGTCGGCATCGCCGCCGGTCCCGAGGTCCGCATCATGGACGAGAAGGGCCTGTTCGTGCCCTCCGGGGCGCGCGGCGAAGTCGTCATCAAGGGCCCCAACGTGACGAAGGGATACGAGAACAATCCCGACGCCAACGAGGGCGCCTTCGTCGACGGCTGGTTCCGCACCGGCGACCAGGGTGTCTTCGACGAGGAGGGCTACCTCACCATCACCGGCCGCCTGAAGGAGATCATCAACCGCGGCGGCGAGAAGATCAGCCCGCGCGAGGTCGACGACGTGCTCTGCGAGCATCCGGCGGTCGAGCAGGTCGTGACCTTCGCCCTGCCGCACAAGATGCTGGGCGAGGATGTCGGCGCCGCCGTCGTCCTGCGCGAGGGCCAAGCCCTGACCGAGCAGGAACTGCGCGACTGGGCGGCGGAGCGTCTCGCCGACTTCAAGGTGCCGCGCTCGGTCGTCTTCCTCGACGAGATCCCGAAGGGCGCCACCGGCAAGCTGCAGCGCATCGGCCTCGCGGAGAAGCTCGGGCTGGTGAAATGAAGATCTGCATCTACGGCGCCGGTGCGATCGGCGCCCATCTCGGCGGCTTCCTCGCCCGCACCGATGCCGAAGTCAGCCTGATCGCCCGTGGCCCGCATCTGGCCGCGATGCGCGAGAAGGGCCTGCGGGTCATCACCGCCGACGAGGACTTCACCGTCCCCGTCGCGGCCAGCGAGGATCCGGCCGAACTCGGGCCGCAGGACTATGTGATCGTTACGCTGAAGGCGCACCAGTCGCCGGGGGTCGTGGAGCGGATGCAGCCGCTGCTCGGTCCCGACACGGCGGTAGTCACCGCGATGAACGGCGTGCCGTGGTGGTACTTCCACGGCCTCGACGGTCCCTGGAAGGACCGGGTGATCGAGAGCGTCGATCCGGGCGGGGCGCAGTGGAAAGGCATCGGTCCGCAGCGCGCCATCGGCTGCGTCGTCTATCCGGCCGCCGAGATCGTCGAGCCCGGCGTGTGCAAGCACATCGAGGGCGACGCCTACGGCCTGGGCGAGCCCGACGGCTCGCGCTCCGAGCGGGTGCAGGCCCTGTCGAAGAAGCTGATCGCCTCCGGCCTGCGCGCGCCGGTGCGGCCGTCGATCCGCGACGACATCTGGGTGAAGCTCTGGGGCAACATGTCGTTCAACCCCGTCTCGGCGCTGACCCTGGCGACCATGCGCCAGATCGGCACCGACCCCGCCGTGCACACGGTCGTCCATCGCCTGATGACCGAGGGCCAGGCGGTCGGCGAGGCTCTGGGCGCAAAGTTCCGCATCACCATCGACCGCCGCATCCAGGCTGGCGTCGACGTCGGCGACCACCGCACCTCGATGCTGCAGGACCTGGAGCGCGGCCGCCCGATGGAGATCGACGCACTGGTCGCGGCCGTGGCCGAACTGGGCGACCTCGTCGGCGTCGAGACGCCGACCCTCGACGCGGTTCTGGCGCTGACGCAGCTGCGCGCGCGGGTGGCAGGGCTCTATCCGACGTAGCGCCCGTTCGAACGGGGCGACCGGCCTCGTGCTTCGAGACGCCGTCTTCGACGGCTCCTCAGCATGAGGCCTACTGTCGATCCCGCAGGAGAACCGCGTCCTGAGGAGGCCGCGGCAGCGGCCGTCTCGAAGGGCGGGGTTCTCCGGTCCGCCTAGCCGCGCGGCAGCGCCTTCTCCGCGAGGCGCGTCCAGAAGGTGGCGCCCCAGGTCAGTGCCTCGTCGTTGAAGTCGTAGCCCGGATTGTGCACCACCGTGCCCCCGTGCTGGCCGATGGCGCCGTTGCCGATGTTGACGTAGGCGCCCGGCTTCTCCTGCAGCATGAAGGCGAAGTCCTCCGAGCCCATGCCGGGCGGCGTGCCGACTGCGACGTTGTCGGCGCCGCAGACCTCCGACGCGACCTCGGCGCAGAGCGCGATATGCGCCGGATCGTTGCTGAGCGGCGGATAGCGCCGCTCGTAGCGCACCTCGACTCGCGCGTCGTAGGCGGCGGCAATGTTCTCGCAGATGCGCCGCATCGACGCCTCGGTCTGGTCCTGCACCTCCGGCTTGAAGCAGCGGACCGTGCCGCGCAGCACGACCCGCGGCGGGATCACGTTCCAGGTGTCGCCGCCGTGCACCTGGGTCACGCTCAACACGACGCTCTCGATCGGGTCGACCTGGCGGCTGGCGATGGTCTGCAGCGCCATGACGATCTGCGCCTGGACGACCACCGGGTCGATGCCCTGGTGCGGCCGCGCGGCGTGGGTGCCGTAGCCGTCGATCGTGATCTCGAAGATGTCGAAGCCCGCCATCGACGGGCCCTCGCGCATCTGCATGCGGCCGACGGGCAGGCCCGGCCGGTTGTGCATGCCGTAGACCGCGTCCATCGGGAAGCGGTCGAACAGGCCTTCCTCGATCATCACGCGGGCACCACCCTCGTTCTCCTCGGCCGGCTGGAAGACGAAGTAGACGGTGCCGTCGAAGTTGCGCGTCTCGGCCATGTAGCGTGCCGCGCCCAGCAGCATCACCGTGTGCCCGTCATGGCCGCAGGCGTGCATCTTGCCGGGCCGCTCGGAGGCGTAGGGCACGCCCGTCGCCTCGGTGATGTCGAGGGCGTCCATGTCGGCGCGCAGCCCGATCGCCCGGCCGTTGTCCGTCTGGCCGCGCAGGACGGCGACCAGCCCCGTCTTGGCGATGTTCCGGTGCACCTCCAGGCCGAAGGATTCCAGCTTCTCGGCGACGAAGGCCGAGGTCCACTCCTCCTCGAACGCCGTCTCCGGATGGCGGTGCAGTTCGCGCCGCCAGGCGGTCAGGTCGGCCTGGAAGTCGGCGATGCGGTTGATGATCGGCATGCGGCTGGTCCTATTGCGGTCCGACGAGCGGCTCCTGCGGGTGGGTGCGATCTTCCGCCTCGACGAAGGCGAGGACGATGCCGTGCGTCTCGGCGGCGTCGACGCGCAGCGCCGGCCGGTCGTCGCCTTGATCGTGCACATAGTCGAGCGTCTCGACGCCCTGTGCCTCCAGGATGTCGCGCGTCTTGTGCAGGTGCCCGACCTCCAGCACCAGCCCGCAGACGCAGGGCACGTGCGGCGGCCGCGTCCCCGGCGCCCAGCGGTCGAGCGCCGCTTCCGACAGCAGCCGCAGCGCGCCGCGCCCGAGCCGCCAGACGAGGCCGCCATGCGCGTCCTCGTCCGGTTCGGCGCCGAGCAGGGCGGCGAGGCGCTTCCGGCTTTCGGCGAGATCGTCCGTGCAGATCGCGACCTCCAGAATGCCCAGCGTGCCGTTCGGGTGGTCGAGGAGCGTCGGCTGCCAGATGACCTCCGGCGTCACGTGCTCGATGAAGATGAAGCGCGCCTCGGGGAAGGCCTCGGCCGTCGTGTAGACGTTGCGGAACTTCGCCCGCCGCGTGCCGCTGCCGTAGGCCGCGTCGCGCTCCAGGGCGCGCATCGGGTTGATGCCCGGCGTGCGCCGGCTCAGCGTCTCGTAGGCGCCGGCCGCGTCGGTCACGCCGAGCGCCACGATGTGCGCCCCCTCGTATTTCGCCAGCATCGCCTTGGCCGAACTGTGCAGGTTCGGATCGGTGATGCCGAGGATCTCGAGATAGCCGCGCACGAACATCGCGCAGTGGTTGCCCGAGCCCCAGGGCTCGACCGGCCCGCCCGGCGTGACGGCGCCGGAGTGCAGGCTGCGCGGCGTCAGGCGGAAGCCGAGCCGCTCGTAGGTCGCCTCGCCCATGTTCAGGTCGCCGACCGCGACGCCGATATGGTCGAGCTGCAGGTCGGCGAGGTCGAGGCGGATCGGCGCGGCGGGCGGAGCGGCCTCCGGCGGAGCGACCGGTGCGACCACTGGTGCCGGCTCGGCGGTGACGGTCCAGGTCGGCGTGGTGGCCGACCCGGCGGACACCGCGGTGATGACGGGGGCCTCGGCGATCAGGCTGCGGTCCGCCTGGACGAATTCCAGGACGCAGCCGCCGGCCTCGGCGGCGCCGATCCAGAAGCTGTCCGGCCGCTCGCCGCGGTGGACGAGGAAGCCTGCGGCGGCGAGATAGTCGAACGACCGGGCGATGTTGGCGACGCCGATCCGCACCGCGGCGATGCACGGCCGGTCCGGGGCGCGCTCGTCCTCGTACAGGGCGGAGAAGGCGACCGGGTCGGCCACGGCGATGCTGCCGCCGCCGCGGGCCGCGAAATGCGTGACGCCCGCCTCGAACTGCCGGGTGGCGTCGCTCAGCACGCCGCCGACGCGGTCGGTCAGCGCCCGCGTGTCGCGCCCGCAGAGCATGACCTCCTCCAGCGAGACGGCGCCGTTGGCGTGGGTCATCAGCGCGTCCTGCCAGATGACCTCGGGCGTCTGGTGCTCGATCAGGATCCAGCGCGCCTCGGGCGTCGCCGCGTCGCGGCTGAAGATGTTGCGGAAGCGCATCTCGCGCTCGCCGTCGCCGTAGGGCGCCTGCCGCCGCCGGTCGACCGGCGGGTCGAAGGCGTCCTGCACGGCACCCAGCCGCTCGTAGGTCGGGTCCGCCCGGCCGCAGCGGATGGCCAGGATGTGCGCCCCCTCGCCCTTCGCCAGATGGCCGGCCCAGGGATTGGGCGCGGCCGGGTCGACGATGCCGATCAGCTCCAGATAGCCCCGGCGCAGCGGCACGATGTGGTTGGCCGACGCCCAGTTCTGCGTCGTCCCGGTTATCTTGTCGAAGCCCATCTGACGGCTGCGCCGCGACAGGGTGAAGCCCAGCCGGCGCCACAGCGCCTCGCCGGCATCGAGCCCGTGGACCATGAAGCCGACATGGTCGAGTTCCAGTGCCGTCACCGCAGCTCCTCCTCTTGGCAGGCCGCGATGCTAGCCGCCGCGGCCTGGGATGGAAAGGGTGGCGGGCGCCACGGGTTCCGGCCTCAGCCCTGCACGATGAACGGCTTGGCGACGCGGTCGTAGTCGGCGTAGCCGAGCGTGTCGCGCAGTTCGGCCGGGGCCATCGCGGCGCCGGCTTCGGCCTCGCCGGCGGCGAGGGCCGCGAGGCCCGCCTTCATGCCGGCGGCGGCGGGCGACAGCATGCCGGTCGGGTAGGTGCCGATCTTGAAGCCCAGTTCGGCCGCCTGCTTCTGCGACGGGGTGGCGCGCGGGGCGCCGGGCGACAGCACCGCGAAGGACGGCCGGCCCGCGGCGGCCGCGACCGCGCGGCGGATCTCGTCGTCGTCGGCCGGCGAATCGAGGAACAGGATGTCGGCGCCCTCCTCGACATACATCTCGATGCGCGCCACCGCCTCGTCGATGCCCTGGGTCGGGCGGCAGTCGGTGCGGGCGAGCACCAGGATGCCGCTCTCCTTGGCCGCCTCGACCGCGGCGCGGACCTTCATGCGGGCGTCCGCGCGCGGCAGGCACGGCTTGCCGGCGGCGGTCAGCGCGCGCGGCGTGATCTTGTCCTCGATCAGCACGGCGGCGGCGCCGGCCCGGCCATAGGCGCGCACGGTGCGCTGCACGTTCATCGCGTTGCCGTAGCCGTGGTCGCCGTCGGCCAGGACCAGCGTCTGCGGGGCGGCTCCGTGCACCATCTGGAAGCTGTCGAACATCTCGCCGAACGAGATGAGGTCGAGGTCCGGCCCGCCGAGCCGGCTCGCCGCGACGCAGGAGCCCGAGAGGAAGGCCGTCTTGAACCCGGCCGTCGCCGCCAGCTTGGCGCTGAGCCCGTCCCACACCGCCGGCATCACGACGAAGTCGGGCTGGGCCAGCAGGGTGCGCAGGCGTTCGGGGGCGGATGCGGTCATGGCGGGTGTCCTTCGTGCGTATGGCGTCGGTGTCGGGCGGCGTTGCGCGCCGACGATAGGACCCTGACG
>Ga0114916_1000401_pt1 | contig 30040 bp, 30 predicted proteins | sample MalvirAntarct_66_FD_83501 | JGI IMG/M metagenome (GOLD analysis project Ga0114916, IMG submission 83501) | Marine viral communities from the Global Malaspina Expedition - Malaspina viral metaG Antarct_66 | ecosystem: Environmental > Aquatic > Marine > Oceanic | place: West Anvers Island... | reverse complement strand
CGTATATATACCTACTAAACTATTCGGCTTTCATCTTTATGCAAGTCTCAACTACAGTGTTCAATGAAGAAATTTTTTAAAATTACCGGCATCACCTTAGCAATTCTGATTGTGTTATTAATTGCTCTTCCGTTTGTGTTCCAATCGCAGATTAAAGGCATGGTTAAAAACTTTATCAATCAGAACCTCAATGCTAACGTCGAATTTAGCGACGTGAGCTTAAGTCTGTTTCGCAGTTTTCCGCAGGCCCATGTAGAAATGAGCGATTTAGTGATTACTAATTTTGAACCTTTTAAGGACGAAACCTTTGCTACGGCCAAGAATCTCAACTTTACAATGTCCGTCAAAGAACTTTTCAAAACTTCCGACGACCCCATAATAGTAAATTCTGTCAACATCAATGAAGCTCTATTGACCCTGAAAACAGATGCTTTTGGAAACGTCAATTACGATATTGTAAAAGAAAGTGAAACCACTCAGGATTCAACCTCCAGTTTTTCCTTTGACATTCAAGACTACAGCATTAAGAGGAGTGCTGTAACCTATATTGATATTCCTGGAGACCTGCAATTTTATGTTACCGAATTGAACCATACCGGTAAAGGCACGTTTTCTGGTACTATTTCAGAATTGGACACAAAATCTGAAGCAAACGTGAGCTTGACCATGGACAGCATCAACTATTTGAACAATAACCACGTTACACTGGACGCTTTGATTGATTTAGATTTAAATGCACAGAAATATACCTTTAAGGAAAACAGTGCGCTCATCAATCAACTGCCGGTTACCTTTGATGGCTTTGTCCAAATTTTGGAAGAAGGTCAGCTCATCGATCTTTCATTTAAAAACACGGGATCCTCTTTTAAGGACTTTTTGGCGGTGATGCCAGCCGTATACGCCAAGAATTTAGATAATGTTGAAACCACCGGAAACTTTAACGTGAATGGGATTATAAAGGGGAAAGTTACGGAAACCACAATTCCAACTTTAGACATCAGCATTTCCTCTGACAATGCATCGTTTAAATATCCTGATTTGCCAAAACGTGTGGAAAACATCGTGATCGACACTAAAATTAAAAATGAAACGGGGAATGCAGACGATACGTATGTGGAGATAAACACCTTAAATTTTAAAATTGATAGCGATGTGTTTAAAGCGTCCGCATTAATTAAAAATCTTACGGGTAACATGTTGGTGAATGCTGACATTGACGGCACCTTAAATTTAGCAAACCTTACCAAGGCTTATCCATTAGAGTTGGAAAACGAGTTGAGCGGCATCTTAAAAGCGAAAATAAACACTGCTTTTGACATGAACGCTATCGAAACTAGTGCGTATGACAGAATAAAAGCCTCCGGAAATGCCAACATCACCAATTTAGTCTTTAGTACTGATGCGATGAACCACCCATTACATATTTCTAAGGCTGACATGACCTTTAATCCGTCTACAGTCACCTTGAATAGCTTTAGTGCTAAAACGGGTCAAAGCGATTTTACAGCCACGGGAACCATCAACAATTTGATTGGTTTTATGTTGAGCAAAAAAGTGAATCTGAAAGGCAATTTTAATTTGAACTCAAACACTTTGGCGCTGAATGATTTTATGAGCACAGAAACGGAGAGCACAACCGCCGCAACATCTAAAAAAGCCGCCGTAGTAACAGAAGGCCTAAAAATTCCACAGTTTTTAGAAAGCACGATCACGGCGAATGCCAATACGGTTATCTATGACAATTTGAACCTTAAAAATGTGAAGGGCGTCTTACATATTAAGGACCAACAGGCGACCATCACTAATTTAAGTACCACTATTTTTGACGGTGTATTGGCTGTTTCTGGCAACGTCAGTACAAAATCAGATACCCCAACGTTTAATTTAAATTTGGATGCGAGCAGTTTTGATATTGCAAAATCATTTAATGATTTGGAGTTACTGCAAAATTTAGCGCCCATCGCTAAAGCACTACAAGGCAAATTGAACACCAACCTTAACATCTCAGGAACTCTGGATAAGGAATTTTCGCCTAATTTAAATAGCATCACAGGAAATGCCATAGCAGAATTACTCACCACGGATATTAATGAGAAGGCGAGTCCGCTACTATCACAATTAAGCGGTGTTTTAAATTTTATCGATTTTGGCGAATTGGATTTGAATGATCTTAAGGCTAATTTAGAGTTTGCAAATGGAAAAGTTTCGGTAAAACCGTTCAACTTAGCCTATAAAGATATCGGCATTGTAGTTTCGGGAGCCCATGGCTTTGACAATACCATGGCTTATAATGCTGTGTTTAATGTGCCTGCCAAATATTTGGGAAGCGAGGTCAATAGACTGATTGGTAAAATTAACGATAATGAAGTTAATAAAATCCTTATTCCGGTAAGTGCCAATATTTCTGGAACCTTTTCGAATCCTAAGGTGTCCACCGATTTAACTAGTGGTGTTGCTAATTTAACCAAACAACTGATTGAGATCGAGAAACAGAAACTGATAGGAAAAGGTACCGATAAGCTAAAAGATCTCATTGGCGAGGCCATGGGCGGCACTAAAAACCCGACCACCGCACCAACCACTCAAAAAGATACAACGCATACCGAAACCGGTACCGATATGAAAACACCTAGTATAAAGAAAGACAGCACAAAAACAGGAAGTGATGTAATTAAAAACACACTAAAAGATATTTTTAATTCTCGGAACAAGAAAAAGGATACGGTAAATTAAATCGAAAACAGACCGGAATGTTTGGCCCGAAATCGCCATAACAGGTCGAAACGAGCGAAAACAACCTGCAATTTAAAGAAAATTAACCAATTATGTTAAAGTAATGTGAGTTTATTTGCTTTTGTCAAATTAAAAGTTATACTGTAGAGTTACAGTTAACGTATTTAAACAAAAGAGACTAGATGAGGCAATTAAAAATCACCAAGCAGGTTACTAATAGAGAATCCAAATCTCTTGATAAGTATTTACAAGACATCAGTAAACTGCCATTGATTACAGCAGATGAAGAAGTAGAATTAGCACAACGTATTAGAACAGGAGATCAAGAGGCTTTAGATAAGCTGACCACCTCCAATCTACGTTTTGTCGTATCAGTCGCTAAACAATACCAAAACCAGGGCCTGACATTGCCCGATTTAATTAACGAAGGTAACGCTGGCCTAGTAAAAGCAGCTAAACGTTTTGATGAAACCAGAGGTTTTAAATTTATCTCTTATGCAGTTTGGTGGATTCGTCAAGCAATTCTTCAAGCTTTAGCAGAACAATCTCGAATAGTTAGATTACCTTTGAACAAAATTGGCTCGATCAATAAGATCAATAAAGCCTATTCATTTTTGGAGCAAGCGCATGAACGTCCGCCTAGTGCTGAAGAAATTGCGACTGAATTAGATTTGACCGTAAAGGATGTGAAGCAGTCTATGAAGAATTCTGGACGTCACATTTCAATGGATGCACCCTTAAAAGAAGGTGAAACCTCAAGTTTATATGATGTGGTTTCTTCTGGTGATTCTCCAAACCCTGATCGAAATTTAATGACGGAGTCATTAAGTTTGGAAATTGATAGAGCGCTCAACACACTTTCTCAAAAAGAAAGCGATGTGATTAGATTGAATTTTGGCCTTAGCAATCAACCTCCAATGACTTTAGACGAGATTGGTAAGACTTTTGATTTAACCAGAGAACGTGTCCGTCAAATCAGAGAGAAAGGAATCAGAAGATTGAAGCACACTTCAAAAAGTAAAATTTTAAAAACGTATTTGGGATAGTCTCAAATATTTTATATACTCTAATAATTATCTATGTTAAGAATTGAAATTAAAGAAGGCGAAAACATCGAACGCGCCATCAAACGTTACAAACGTAAACACCGAAATGTAAAGGTGATGCAGAATTTGAGAGAGAATCAGTATTTCACTAAACCTTCAGTGAAAAAGAGAAGACAATTGCAAAAAGCTGCTTATATACAAAATTTAAGGGATCAAGAAGAAATGTAGTCTTCTTAAGTACCTTATACCACAAAAAATCACGTTCTTATGACGTGATTTTTTGTTTTCCAATAGGATGATCTTCATAAAAATCATCAAATGTTTTTGTTGTGCTGTACTTATCCTTCAACACTTTATACACCATTATCACCACTAACACTTGGCCGAAACAGGTAGCATAAAACACCCAATTAAAGGGCAACTCCATAGCTACCATTATAGTTAGTAGCACCAAAAACAGCGTAGTTAAAATGACATAAAACATGACCGGAACTTTCATAATTTTTTGTGTTAAGTTCATTTTCTTTAGCGCGAGCATCAAAGGATGCTACACTACATTGGACTACCTTAAGTTACAAAAAATTCGGTACTCGATTGATTTTGTGGTGATAAAATAATGTTAAGGAACTACCTAGTGCACCGTCAACGCAACAATAAACCCTTCGTTGCTCCGAATATTGAAGACGGTATCATCTTCAAAAATGAGGTATTGCCCTTTAATGCCTTTCAAAACACCTTGATAATTGGGCGTTTTAATGAGATTGAGGCTTTTGGGTTTTTCAGGATATTTTAGTACCGGAAAATCGATATGGGTTTCTTGGTTACTGGCAATATAGTACTCGGCCGCTTCGTCTGGAATAGAAGCTCGCAATCGGTCGCGCCACTCTACCAAATTCTCGTCAACAATTTCATTTTTAAGCATGGTACGCCAGTTGGTTTTATCGGCAACAAATGCTTTTAAGGCCACTTCAGTGATGCCTGCTAAATAGCGATTGGGCACTTCTACAATCTCAATAGCTTCATGTGCCCCCTGGTCAATCCACCTGGTCGGGACCTGACTTTTTCTGGTGACGCCCACCTTCACATTACTGGAGTTGGCGAGGTAGACGACATGTGGTTGCAATTGCACACGTTTTTCGTAGTCCAAATCGCGATCTTCTAGATCTAAATGCGCCGTACTCAACTCGGGTCTCATAATCCAATCTGCCGCTTGTGGGATATCAAAAAAACAGCTTTTACAAAACCCTTGTCTAAAAATTGGCTTATCTAAAGCGCAGTTCAAACATTGGTAGCCAACAAATTGAATGCTGATGGTTTTATCCAACAACTGATTCATATTGATAAAGTCATTTTCAAAAATTAGAAAGTATTGGATAGGATGTGAAAACTCCGTTGCCATTTTGGTCAAGACCCCTTGGTACGTCATTTATTTAAAATTTTATTTAGAAGAATTTATATAAAAAAAGTATTATTTTTAGTCTTTAAAGATACTACAAATATGCCAATTCCATTAGTAAATTCAATTGCTTCATGGTTCTTAAAAAAGCGATTTCACCAAATCGAATTATTTTTAAAGTACCCGAATGAAGTTCAGAATGAATTACTTCAAGATCTCATAATTACTGCAAAAGACACGGAAATTGGTAAAACCTATGATTTTGCGAGCATCTCCAATTACAGAACTTTTGCTGACCGAGTTCCCATTACCAACTACGAAGATAATCAGGCGAGTATTGAGCGCTCTCGCTTAGGCGAAAACAATATATTCTGGCCCACACCCATCAAGTGGTTTGCAAAATCAAGCGGGACCACCAACGCCAAAAGTAAATTTATTCCTGTGAGTTACGAGGCCTTAGAAGATTGCCATTATGCAGCGAGTAAGGATCTCCTCTGTATGTACCTCAACAATAATGAAAACTCACAGATGTTTACCGGGAAAAGCTTAAGACTCGGAGGCAGTAAGGAATTGTACAGGGAAAATGGAACGGCCTTTGGAGACTTATCGGCTATTCTGATTGACAACATGCCGTTTTGGGCAGAATATAGCAGTACGCCCAGTAACAAAGTGTCTTTGATGAGTGATTGGGAGCATAAAATGCAAGCGATCGTGAATGAAACTATTAATGAAAATGTGACTAGTCTCGCTGGTGTCCCCTCTTGGATGTTGGTTTTGATGAATAATGTTCTCGAAACCACAAACAAGCAAAGCATTTTTGAAATTTGGCCCAACTTGGAAGTCTATTTTCACGGCGGGGTGAGTTTCTTACCTTATATCGATCAGTATAAAGCGATCTTGCCGCGTAAGGATTTTAGGTATTATGAAATTTACAATGCTTCAGAAGGGTTCTTCGCCATCCAAGATCAAAATAGTTCTAGCGAGCTTTTGCTCATGTTAGACTACGGCATCTTTTATGAGTTTATTCCTATGGATGCCTATGGTACCCCTGAGCAACGCATTATTCCGCTAGCGGAAGTTGAAAAAGATAAAAATTATGCGGTGGTCATTACCACCAATGCTGGGCTTTGGCGTTATAAGATAGGAGATACCATCCGCTTTACCTCTTTACAACCGTATCGCATTAAGGTGAGCGGACGTACTAAGCATCACATTAATGTCTTTGGCGAAGAGTTGATCATTGAAAACGCTGAAGATGCCTTGAAAAAAGTCTGCAAGAAGACGAACGCCCAGATCGTAGAATATACGGCAGCTCCTATTTTTATGAGTGGTAAGGATAAGGGCGCCCACGAATGGTTGATTGAATTTAAGACACCACCCCAAGATATCGATTACTTTAATGAATTGCTTGACAACGCTCTAAAGTCGCTTAATTCGGACTATGAGGCCAAACGTTATAACAATATTACCTTGAACAGTCCTAAAATCCATATAGCAAGGCACTCACTATTCTACGATTGGTTAAAACAACAAGATAAACTAGGTGGACAGCATAAGGTGCCGCGACTCTCAAATACCCGACATTATTTGGATGCGCTTTTAAAAATGAATCTATAGTGGTCGTTTGGCGAAGAAAACGACATTTCTAAAATTTATAACGAGAATAATCAAAAGTTGGTCTAAAAAGTAGGAGCCGCATTTTTTTCTTACAACTTTGCTGTTATAATTACAGTGTAGGAATCAAGATAACACCGCTGTAACGCCTTGTTGAATACTTAAAGAAGATACTATTGGCTCTAAAATTTAAGCATTGTACCTGCAAAACTTAGTTTTAAAATTCCAAAAAAACAAAACCACCCTGAAAAGAGTGGTTTTGTTTTTTTAACTATAATATTAAAGCTTTATGAAACAGCTTTCAATCTCTTTAAAGTTGTTTTATCTAATTTATCTTCAGCATACTCTTTGGTCACATGAAGCTTAGTTTCCTTGCCACTTGGCAACTCAAACATCGCATCTGTGAGGATTTCTTCACAAAGTGATCTCAAGCCTCTGGCACCTAATTTATACTCAATGGCCTTTTCAACAATAAAATCTAATGCACCATCGGTAATGGTGAATTTGATGTTGTCCATTTCAAACAATTTTTGATATTGTTTGATGATCGCGTTCTTAGGTTGGGTTAAGATGGCTCTTAATGTTTTAGTATCTAAAGGATCCATATAAGTCAATACCGGCAAACGCCCGATGATTTCCGGAATCAGACCAAAGTCCTTCAAGTCTTTAGGTGTGATGTATTGCAATAGGTTATCGGCATCAATTACATCATCGTGAGCGGCGGCTTTATACCCAATGGCAGCCATGTTCAGTCGTTTTGAGATCATACGTTCCACCCCATCAAAAGCACCACCAGCGATAAATAAGATATGCTCAGTGTTGACTTCAATAAACTTCTGGTCTGGATGCTTACGTCCTCCTTTAGGCGGCACGTTAACCGTAGTTCCTTCCAAAAGTTTCAATAAGGCTTGTTGTACGCCTTCACCAGAAACATCTCTAGTGATGGATGGGTTATCACTTTTACGTGCAATTTTATCGATTTCATCAATAAATACAATCCCTTTTTCCGCTTTTTCTAAATTGTAATCGGCCACCTGCAATAAACGGGTCAAAATACTTTCAACATCCTCACCAACATACCCGGCCTCGGTCAATACTGTAGCATCAACGATAGCTAACGGTACATTGAGCATCTTTGCAATAGTTTTGGCCATTAGGGTTTTACCCGTTCCGGTTTGTCCCACCATAATGATATTGCTCTTCTGAATATCAATATCATCATTAGTGGCGGGTTGCAACAATCGTTTATAGTGATTGTATACGGCCACAGACATTACTTTCTTGGAGTATTCCTGACCTATAATATATTCATCAAGAAACTTTTTAATTTGCACAGGCTTTTTCAGCATCAAATCTGAAGATAATTCTGCATTATCACTCTGTTTAGATTCTTCTAAAACAATCCCGTGGGCTTGTTCAATACATCTATCACAGATATGTGCGTCTAATCCTGCTATCAATAAACTGGTTTCTGGCTTCTTTCTACCACAAAACGAACATTCTAATTCTTCCTTTGCCATAACTCTTTTAATTCCTCATATTATATAATTCAAATTTACCGCGATGGATAAATTTAGAAATTACGATTTTTTAGTACTGGATAAAACTTCATCAATCATGCCATATTCCTTGGCCTTATCAGCTTTCATCCAATAATCACGATCACTATCATTGTACACCTTGTCATACTCTTGACCAGTATGTTTCGCAATGATTTTATACAATTCCTCTTTTAAGGTCATAATCTCCCTAGCGGTAATTTCAATATCACTCGCCTGCCCTTGCGCACCTCCTAAAGGTTGGTGGATCATGACACGGGAATGGGTTAAGCCACTACGCTTACCTTTTTCTCCTGCACATAATAAAACGGCACCCATTGAGGCGGCCATTCCTGTACAAATTGTAGCAACACCAGGTTTAATCAGTTGCATAGTATCATAAATACCTAAACCTGCATACACACTACCGCCTGGTGAGTTGATATAGATTTGAATGTCTTTAGCCGCATCTGTACTTTCCAAGAACAACAATTGTGCTTGAATAATGTTGGCTACTTGATCATTGATTGCTGTACCCATAAAAATGATACGATCCATCATCAATCTTGAAAATACGTCCATTGCTACTGCATTCATTTGACGTTCTTCAATAATATTTGGCGTCAAACCAACAGGGTACATACTGTTCATGATTTGATTATAATAGGTGCTGCTGATGCCTTGATCTTTTATTGCGAATTTTTCAAATTCTTTTCCGTAATCCATAAATATATTTTAGTTCTTAAATTCGTGTTTCACCTAGAGAATTCTGAGGTGATTTGATGACTCTCCATCAGTCAAAAAAAAGCGTAAAACCTAACAGTTTTACGCTCTAAATATAACGATTTAAATTATAATTATTAGCTGTAAAACTCTTTAACAAATTCGTCATAGGTTATTTCTTTAACCTTAAGATTTGCTTCTTTTTTATAAAGTTCCAACAATTTTTGGCTCATCAATTGTTCTGACAAACGCTTTACTTCATCTCTGTTAGATAAGATACGCGCCGCGATATCTTCCAACTCTTTATCTTGAGGATCCATCTGACCAAATTGTGCCATTTGCACTTTGATCATGTCTTTAGCAAACGCTTTAAGATCATCAAGGGTGACTTGCAAGTTGTGTTTTTCAATTAATTTGCCTTCAATTAATTGGTAGCGCATGCTTTTCTCGGTATTCTCATACTCTTCCTTAGCCTGGTCAGCATCCAATTGATCTTCTCCCGCAGTTTGCATCCATTTTTGTAAGAAGGCTGCAGGAAGATCAAATTTGGTATTTTCAACCAAATGCTCCGTAACGTCATTCAAGAATTTTTGATCCCCTTGTTGTCCGAACTGCTTTTCAGAATCTTCCTTGATCTTTGTTTTCAATTCAGTAACTGAGGTCACCTCATCCTTACCAAATAATTTATCAAACAACTCCTGATCCAAATCGGCCAGCTCTCTGGTGTTGATTTCTTCAATGGTGAAGGTTACTTCAACATCTAAATCATGCGCATCATCATGAGCTACTTTTAAGAAATTCATCAGGTCATGATCGTCATTGAACAATCCTTTAGTTTTTAAGCTTACCACGTCTCCTACTTTGGCACCGATTAACGCTTTCTCAGCGGTTTTACTTTTGATTTTATCTAAAGTAAGCGTCGCATTGTTGTTAATTTCCTTTTCTTCATTCACAAAAACTCCAATAATCTCTGAGTCTTTGGTAACGGTATCTTGAGAGATCAATTTGCCGTATTGCTTACGGATATGCTCCACCTGATCATCAATCATTTTGTCATCAGCGACAATTTTATAGTGCGTGATTGCTTTTTTACCCTTTAGATCCACCTCAAATTCTGGGGCTAAACCTAATTCAAACTCAAAAGAGAAGGAGTCAGCATCCCAATCTAAATCATCTTGCGCTTTAGGTAATGGATTGCCTAAGACATCCAATTTCTCTTCAGTCAAATATTTTTTAAGAGCATCTTGTAAAAGCTTGTTGACCTCATCAACCAAAACGGCTTTTCCATATTGCTTTTTAACCATGGTCATTGGCACATGTCCTTTTCTGAATCCAGGAATATTAGCTGATTTACGGTAATCTGTAAGAATTTTTTCAACCTTATCACTATAGTCTTCTTTAGCGATATCTACTTTTACAACAGCATTTAATGCGTCAATGTTTTCTCTTGTAATATTCATATTATAATTATAAAGCCTAAGGCGTTTTAATGTTTAACGATTTTTTAAACCTACAAGGGTTCCTATTTTCTGGGGTAGTTAGTTCAAATTCCGTACCAAAGGGCGTCCTTAAAACACGGGTTTGACTACTCAAAAATCGGGATGCAAAATTAAGCATTTTTTAAATCCCAACAAAGTTTTTAAACACTTGATTTATAGACTAGTTTTTGTCTTTGTCTAACAATGAATAAAGTACAGATTGTAAAAAAGACAAGAGCAAGCTAAAAAGTAGTGCAATCCAAAATCCGTCCACTTCAAATCCGCTCATAAATTCATCTGCCAAAAGGATGATACAGGCATTGATTACCAATAAAAATAAGCCTAAAGTCAAAACGGTTATGGGCAGGGTTAAGATGACCAAAATGGGTTTTAAAAATAAGTTGAGCACACCTAAGACTATGGCCAAAATAATGGCTGATATAAACCCGGCAACTTCCACCCCAGGAAGGAATTTGGCCAAAATTACCACAGCAACTGCGGTGATCAATAATCTGATAATTAAATTCATAGTTCTAAGTTTAAGAGTAATAATTTAAAAGTTTAGAGATTTTGATTACGCTTTTAAGAACGTGCTGACCTCTTTATAAAAATCATCTGGATTTTCAGCGTGCAACCAATGGCCTGCATTCGCAATGGTGACAATTTTAGCTTTCGGAAAATGGGAATAAATTAAACCCTCATCCTGCAAAGCAATATATTCTGAACGGTCGCCTCTTAAAAATAAGGTTTCTTTATCAAATGTAGTATGCATTGGCAAGGGCTCTCCCACCTCATTCACCTGATCTTTTAAAACCTCAAGATTGATCCTTAAATTCAACACTCCTTTGTCTTTCCAATACAGGTTTTTCAATAAAAACTGTCGTGTGCCCACATCAGGCACGTAGCGTTTCAATGCGCTGTCAGCTTCCCCTCTACTTTTAAGAGCTGTAAAATCTAACGCCGATAACCCTTTAAGAATAGCGTCGTGATGGGTTGGATAATAGCGCGGCGAAATATCTGCAATAATCAATTTGGAAACCAAATCCGGGTATTCCACAGCAAATAACATGGCCGTTTTGCCGCCCATGGAGTGCCCCAAAAGGATGATGTCTTCCAACTGATGCGCGTCGCAATAGCGCTTCAAGTCTTCCACCATCACTTCATAATTAAATTCGTCGCTGTGAAAACTGCGTCCGTGATTGCGCTGATCAATAAGGTGTACCTCATAGCCTTCCTCACTGAATGTCGTACCTAGGGTTTTCCAGTTATCACTCATCCCTAGAAATCCGTGGAGAAAAATAAAAACTTGGCCTTGGCCTAAAATGTTTGAATGAAGATTCATGATAAATGTTGATTTATGATGGTTGACTCGCCCAAACGTGCCTTTTCGTTACGGAAGGGTTGTTGATTGTTGATTAACGATTGTTCACTATAGCTTTCCAATTAAAAACTAAAAACTGCCTACTGAAAACCGTCAACTACCTACTTCAGCTGTCTCAAATACATATTGATGACATTTTCAATCCCAAGATACAAACTCTCTGAGATTAACGCATGTCCGATGGAGACTTCCAACAAGTCAGGAATGTTTTGTTTAAAATAGTTGATATTATCTAGAGACAAATCGTGCCCAGCGTTGATGCCCAATCCTAACACGTTGGCCAAGACAGCACATTCCGTGTAGGGTTTGATAGACATTTTATTGCCCAAGCCATAATTATGGGCAAACGCTTCCGTATATAATTCAATTCTGTCAGCACCTGTCGCTTTGGCACCTTCTACCTGTTTTAATTGCGGATCTACAAAAATTGAGGTCCGGATGCCATTTTGCTTAAATTCTTTAATCACATCTACCAAAAAATCTTTGTGCTTGATAGTGTCCCAACCTGCATTAGACGTAATTGCATCTTCAGCGTCTGGCACTAAAGTGACCTGAGTAGGTTTGACTTCCAACACCATGTCAATAAATTGACGGATGGGATTGCCCTCAATATTGTATTCTGTATAAACTTCCGACTTTAAATCATACACATCCTGATAGCGGATATGGCGTTCATCCGGCCTTGGATGGATGGTGACCCCTTGGGCACCAAACTTTTGAACATCTCTGGCAAATTGAACCACATTTGGAACATCCCCACCCCGCGAATTTCTCAGGGTAGCAATCTTGTTAATATTCACGCTCAACTTTGTCATAGCTTTTGTTTTATTGAACAAAAATACAAAGTAGATGATGCATTTTGTAGTTATTTTTAATTATTTTGCAAGAACAAAATGTAAGATCATGCCGTTAAGAGAATACATCATCAATGACATTAAGCCACTAAATATAAATGATAAGGTCAGCGACCTTAAAATGATGTTTAATGAATTGACCTATTCTCATATTCCTATTGAAAATGATGGGGTGTATTTGGGTTGCATATCAGAAACAGACGTGCATTGTTTTGATGGCAAAGAAACCATTATCGACTGTAACCATGTTTTGGAAGGCTTTTTTGTGAGGTCAGATACAAATTGGCTCGACGTTCTCGAGACTTTTGCACAACATTCCTGTAACATCATGCCTGTTTTAGACCAACAGAATACATATTTAGGCTATTATGAATTGAATGACATTATTGGTCGTTTTAATGAAACGCCATTTTTTGCTGAACCGGGCGGTACTTTAATTATTGAAAAGGGTATTCAGGACTATTCATTCAGTGAAATAAGTCAGATTGTAGAATCAAACGACGCTAAAATTTTGGGCGCTTTTATTTCTAAAATGGATGGCGATGTTGTTCAGGTCACTCTTAAAATTGGAGATTCAGGATTGAATGATGTCATACAAACCTTTAGAAGATATAGTTACAACGTTATTTCTGGACATGAAGAGGATACGTATATTGAAAATTTAAAGGAACGTTCAGACTATCTGAACAAATACCTTAATATGTAATACATGAAAATCGCAATATTTAGTCAATATTATAAAGGCAATGAAGCATCCGCAGGGGTGCTTTTAAATTATTTGGCGCTCAAAGATGCCCAAGTTTATATTGAAGATCACTTTTACAGACTTATTGACGAACATTTAGATCTTAAAAGTAACTTTAAGGAATTTGAAACCTTTCAAACCTTAGATGACAGTTTTGACTTGCTCATTAGTATTGGAGGAGATGGGACTATTTTAAGGGCTATTACTTATGTTAGCGATAGGTCTATCCCGATTATCGGGATCAATACAGGGCGTTTGGGGTTTTTAGCGACCATCCAGAACAACCAAATTGAAAGTGCTTTAGACAGTATTTTCAAAGGGGATTATAAAATTTCGGAACGCAGCCTGCTCAGTATTGAAACCGAACCGAAGAATAAAGATCTCACCCAACTTAATTTTGCCCTAAATGAAATTGCGGTCAGTAGAAAGAACACGACTTCTATGATTACGGTAAATACCCACTTAAATGGCGAGTACTTAACGACCTATTGGGCGGACGGTTTAATTGTATCCACGCCTACAGGTTCTACAGGATATTCATTGAGCTGTGGCGGCCCGGTCATTACTCCTGAAGCTAAGAATTTTGTCATCACCCCCATTGCTCCTCATAATTTAAGCGCCAGACCGTTGGTCATTCCAGATGATACTGAAATTCAATTAAAGGTAGACGGCCGTGAAGATTTCTACTTGATTTCTTTAGATTCCCGCATTGCCACCTTACACAATTCTACTATTGTTACCATAAAAAAAGCGCACTTCAAAATAAAGATGATCGAACTCCCAAGTGAAAGCTTTATCGACACCTTAAGAAAAAAACTACTATGGGGAGAAGATAAACGCAATTAAACAATAAAACCTCGTAAATACTGTTTATCTGAATACTATTTGACTCAAATTGGTATTGGCTAATCTTATTTATTATATTTGCAAACTTTTAAAATTTTATGAGGTATATCATTTTATTCTTAATTAGTATTTACATTGCCCCAAACGTCCAAGCTCAGATTTATGAAGTTGGATTTTTTTTGGGCAACAGTAATTATATTGGCGATGTTGGCTCTACTAAATACATATCTCCCGTGAGACCTGCCGGAGGAATTTTAGTCAAATGGAACCGAAGCCCCCGCCATTCCTTCCGCGCCTCGTTAATGATTACAGAACTTGAAGCAAAGGATGTACTTTCTGACGACCCGAGACGAATTGCCCGAGGCTATGCATTTAGAAATAATTTAATGGAATTTTCTACCGGTATGGAATTTACATTTTGGGATTTTGACACCCATAAATCCGGAAAACAATTTACACCTTACTTATATAGCGGAATTGCTGCTGCGCGACATAAAAATTTTTACATTGATCCTAATACCAATGAACAGTTACCAGAAAACACTTACAGCTGGGCTTTAGGGATTCCAATGGTTTTAGGTGTTAAAACCACCACTGTTGAAGGCTTAATTATAGGGGCAGAGATTGGGGTACGTTATACCTTTTCAGACAATTTGGATGGGAGTTCTCCAGACAAACCTTCTACAAAAAGACCTGCTTTTGGAAATTTAAATAGCAATGATTGGTATGTATTTTCTGGGTTTACCTTAACTTACACCTTTGGTGAAAAACCATGCTATTGCTTTAATTAAGTGGATTTAAAAAAACAAATACATACTGACCGCCTTCCCAACCATCTCGCCATAATTATGGACGGCAATGGCCGATGGGCTAAACAACAAGGTTTCCTGCGCGTCATTGGTCATGAAAACGGCACCAAATCTGTACGGGAAGTAGTGGAAGCCAGTGCTGAAATTGGTATAAAACACCTAACTCTGTATGCGTTTTCTACAGAAAACTGGAACCGTCCCAAGCTTGAAGTTCAGACGCTGATGAAACTTTTGGTCAAATCCCTCAAAAAGGAAATCAAGACTCTTCAAGAGAACAATATCAGGCTAAACGCCATAGGATGCTTGGACGATTTGCCCAAAAAAGCAAAAGAAGAACTTCTAGAGGTCATTGAAAAAACAAAAACCAACAACAAAATGGTATTAACCTTAGCGCTTAGTTACGGTTCCCGCGAGGAGCTTATTAACATGGTTAAAAAAATATCTGATAAAGTTAAAAATAATATAATTTCACCCGATTCTATTGACGAATCCATTATTAATAAGCATCTTTACACGCAAAATTTGCCAGATGTAGACTTGCTCATCAGGACCAGTGGAGAACAACGAATCAGTAATTTCTTGTTATGGCAAATTGCCTATGCCGAATTATATTTCACCCATATTTTATGGCCTGATTTTAAAAAGCATGACTTATACACGGCCTTGATAGACTATCAAAATAGAGAACGACGATTTGGAAAAACAAGTGAACAACTCAGCTAATAACACGCTTTTGAAGACAATATTTAATACCTTTTTCAGTGCCTTTTTACTTATATTTTCAGTAGCTGCAACAGCACAAGAAAACCAATACAATTCAGGTAAAAAATATACAATCGCAGAAATTATCGTTACAGGTGATACCAATTTTAGCGAAGCGACTATCGTCACCTATTCTGGTCTGAGAAAGGGCGAGGTCATTGCCATACCTGGCGAACGCATTAGTGAAGCACTCAAAAAGCTATGGGGTTCCAATTTATTTAGCAATATCGACATCTATCTAACCAAGACTATTGACGATCAAGCCTATCTTGAAATAAGTTTACAAGATTTACCTGAACTAAATGTCGTGGTCATCAATGGCGTCAAAAAAGGAAAAAAAGAGGCCTTAATTAAGGATAACAAACTTAATAAAGGGGTTAAAGTTACTGAAAACCTTATCACTACCACTCAAAACTACCTGACTAACAAATACACAAAAGAAGGCTTTTACAACACAAAGGTTACCGTTACCACCACTCCCGTAACTGATTCTATCGAGAAAAGCAGGGTTAATATGGTGGTGAACATCGATAAAAACACTAAAGTTAAGGTTCAGGACATCAATTTTGTGGGCAATGAAAAATTGAACGATAAGAAGCTTAAAAAAGCTATGAAGAATACCAAGGAGAAAAATTTCTTGAGATTCCTGAAGCGTTCTAAATATGTTAAGGCAAGTTATAAAGAAGATTTAGTGAGTGTCGTTGATGCCTATAAAGAGAATGGTTATAGAGACGCCCGTATCCTTTCTGATTCCATTTACAGCAACCAAGACGGCACCATATCTATAAATGTAAATGTTGAAGAAGGAGAAAAATATACATTTGGTAAAATTGCCTTCGTAGGAAATACAATTTTTACCGACCAACAATTGGGGGTGATGCTGGGCCTAAAAGAAGGAGATACTTATAATGGTGTTGAACTTAAAAAGCGTATTGCTGACAACTCAAGACCAGATGCGCAAGACATTACCAACCTTTATCAGGATAGTGGTTATTTGTTTTCAACCATCAATCCGGTTGAAGTAAGTGCCGATGGTAACGTGATCGATATGGAGATCCGTATTTCTGAAGGTAAACCAGCCTACTTTAACAATATCACCGTAGTTGGAAATGACAGAACCAATGACCGGGTTATTTACAGAGAGTTAAGAACACGCCCTGGACAATTGTATAGCAAAACGGCAGTGGTTAGAACGGTAAGGGAACTAGGTCAATTAGGATTTTTTGATGCTCAACAACTAAGTCCTAACTTTAAAAATGCCAATCCTAATGACGGTACTTTAGACATGGAGTATGAAGTGGTGGAAAAAGGATCAAGCCAAATTGAATTGCAAGGAGGTTACGGTGGCGGTGGCTTTATCGGAACCTTAGGACTGTCTTTTAACAATTTTGCAATCAAGGACATTTTCAAAAAAGATGCTTACAAACCAGTACCAACTGGAGATGGCCAAAGTTTAGCCTTACGTTTACAGGCTTCTCGCTTTTATCAAACCTATAGTTTCTCATTTACGGAGCCATGGTTAGGTGGTGAGCGTCCCATTCAATTCTCAACGTCATTATCCCATACCAAACAGTTTTTATATAATCCTATAACGAGAGATGCTGATAAAAGCAAGCGTTTTAATATTACCGGTGTTACAGTTGGTCTTGGCAAGCGTTTAACTGTTCCTGATGATTACTTTACCTTATCCCAGGCCGTAAGTTTTCAGCATTACGATTTACAAAACTACAACACGGGTCTTTTTACCTTTGGTAATGGATATTCAAACAACCTGTCCTATACTATCGGATTGAGTAGAAATGATACTCGTACAGATCCAATTTACCCTACGGGTGGTTCTAACTTTGGTGTTACCGCTAAGATGTCTTTACCTTACTCCCTTCTCAATGATGTGGATTATACCGCATTGAAAGACGAGAGAGCTGGACTAAACCCATCTAATCCTGATGATTTGGCGCGTATGGGAGAAATTGACCAAGAGCGTTACAAATGGTTGGAATTTTATAAAGTAAAATTTAAAGGAGATTGGTATACCAATGTGGTCGCCAATAAATTGATCCTCAAATCGAGTATGGAATTTGGCTTTTTAGGTGCTTATAACAATGACAGAGGCGTTATCCCTTTTGAACGTTTCTTTGTTGGTGGTGACGGCTTAGGAAACTATTCTTTAGATGGTAGAGAGTCTATTGCCATGAGAGGATATCCAAATCAATCGCTTTCCTCTCAGGATGGAGGAACTATTTACAATAAATTTTCATTGGAATTACGTTACCCAATCACACTAGGTGGGCAAGCTAAAATTTTCGCCCTCGGATTTATGGAAGGTGGTAATTCATTTGACAATTTTAAAGATTATAATCCTTTCAATCTGAAACGTTCAGCGGGTATTGGTTTACGTATTTTCATGCCTGCATTCGGCCTCTTAGGTATAGATTTTGGTCATGGTTTTGACCCTTTACCAGGACAGAATGCTAAGAATGGTTGGGAAACCCACTTTATTATAGGACAGCAGTTTTAAGTTTGGCACGATATTTTCTAACTACACATTAACGATTTAATCCCAGCGTTAAAATTTTTTAGAATATATTTCGTTAATTTGAAAACTAATACGCTGATCGGGCAGAATCGTTACGTTAATCTGTCGTTTTAGAAATTATAGCCTGACTCGTAAATGATAAACTATAACCGGATGAAACATAAAGTTCTTTTTTTATTGGCAGTTTTTAGTCTTTTGAGCGTTTCTTCAAATGCCCAACGTGGGGTAAGAATAGGTTATATTGACACCGAATATATTTTACAGAACGTTCCAGAATATCAAGACGCAACAGTGCAATTAGATACGAAGGTCTTACAGTGGAAATCTGAAGTTGATTTACGCTTGGCCGAATTGGATCAGAAAAAATCACAACTCAACAATGAGCGCGTACTTTTGACCAAGGAATTATTTGAAGAACGGTTTGAAGATATCCGTTTTGAAGAAAAGGAAATTTTAGACTATCAACAGAAACGATTTGGCCCTAACGGCGATTTGATGATTCAGAAACAACAGTTGATTCAGCCTATACAAGATCAGATATTTGCTGCAGTACAAGAAATTGCCAGCAGTAGGGATTATGATTTTATCTTTGATAAATCAGCCGATGTAGTGATGCTATATTCTGCAGAACGATTTGATATCAGTGAGCTGGTCTTGAGAAGTATTACCAGATCTTCCAAGCGAACCCAAGCCACGAATAAGGCCGAACGCAAAGCCGCTTCAGAAGAAGACATCGTACCTGATTATAACGAAGCAGTCGAAGCGCGGGAAAAAGCTTTGGATGATAAGAGAGCCCAACGTTTGTCGGATATTGAACAACGAAGAGCTGAACAACAAGCCACCCGAGATTCTTTGAAGTCGGCTGTAGAGGCAAGACGCCAAAAAATACTGGATGACCGCGCCAAAGAGAGAGCTGAAAGAGAAAACAGAAACAATCCCAAGGATAGCACTTCTGTAAAAACAGATAACAACGCCAAAAAAACGGCAGCTGAAATTGCAGAAGAAAAGAAGCAACAGCAGCAATCAGATCGTGAAGCCCGACAAAAAGAGCTTGATGACCGAAGAAAAAAAATATTGGAAGATCGCAAAAAAGCTAAACAAGAGCGAGAAGCCAAATCAAATCAAAAGGATTCAATTCCTGAAAAATAACAACTAAAAACAATTAATAATTATAACACGTAATACTATTTTAAAAATGAAACATTTCAAGACCCTTTTATTTGCCGGACTACTTTTTATTGGAGCAACATCCTTTACTAATGCTCAAAGTAAAATTGCCCATGTTAATACGCAAGAGCTTATTAAAGCGATGCCAGCAATGAAGAGTGCCCAAGCAGAATTAGAAAAATTACAAAAAACATACGAGACTGAAATTCAAACGATGGCTACTGAGCTTCAAAACAAGATGAAGCAATACCAAGCTGAAGTTGAAAGCAAGACGGATGAAGAGAATGCTAAAAGATCTCAAGAAGTTCAAGGGATGCAACAAAGCATTCGTGAGTACCAAGGTACTGCACAACAGGATCTTCAAAAGAAAGAATTTGATTTATTGAAACCAATTACTGATAAAGCAGAAGCAGCTATTAAAAAAGTAGCAAAAGCTCAAGGTTTTCAATATGTGTTGGATTCAACTCAAGGATCAGGCGTTCTTTTAGCTGACGGGAAAGATCTTATGGCTGACGTTAAAAAGGAATTAGGATTCTAAGACCTTTTCAATTCAACATTATAACACAAAGAAAGCCGCTTATTTAAGCGGCTTTTCTATTTTTGTACTTATGAGTTCCCAACCTATTGGCATATTCGATTCTGGAATTGGCGGCACCTCTATTTTCAAGGAAATAAAGGTTTTGCTACCCAATGAGCACACCTTATATCTTGCCGATAGCTTCAATGCGCCCTACGGCAATAAATCTAAAGCCGAAATTCTTGCGTTAAGCATTAAAAACACCGAATATTTACTGGAGAAACAATGCAAGATTATTGTCGTGGCTTGCAATACTGCAACCACAAATGCTATAAAGGAATTACGGGAGCGTTATGACATTCCTTTTGTAGGGATCGAACCCGCCATTAAACCAGCCGCTTTAAGCACCCAAACAAAGGCTATCGGTATCTTAGCTACCAAAGGGACGCTGAGCAGTGAATTGTTCCATAAAAGTGCCGATTTGTATAGTCAGCACATCAAGGTGATCGAACAAGTAGGCGAGGGCATTGTAGCCCTTATTGAAGAGGGCAAAACGCACAGTGAGGCCATGCGCCATTTACTGCGTATATACCTGAAACCAATGCTTGATGCAAATATTGATTACTTGGTGTTGGGCTGCACCCATTACCCCTATTTGATGCCTTTATTATTAGAGATGCTACCAGAACACATCAAAATTATCGATTCTGGGCAGGCGGTCGCGCGACAGACACGTGCAATTTTGGAGCGGCATGATCTTTTAAATAACCAAACCGCAACAATTAAGAATGTATTTTACACCAATGGCACTACGACCGTTTTAGAAGCTATTTTAAACGGTTCTTATGCCATTGAAAAGGTCAAATTTTAAAGAAATTGGACTAGCTTGAGAATGTTTAGGAAGTTGTTTTTTTATTCGTCCTTAAACCAACTGGAATACGTGACATAATTTTCAGCAATGCGATGGATTTCACCAGAAATGAGTTCTTCGCTAATATCCTTCACTTTCTTGGCCGGAACCCCCGCATAGATACTGCCAGATTCAACTCTTGTATTCTTAGTAACCACAGCCCCTGCAGCAATTATACTATTACTTTCTATAACACAATCGTCCATAACAATACTTCCCATCCCAATCAACACATTATCGTGAATGGTACAGCCATGTACAATCGCATTATGACCTATGGATACGTTATTTCCAATCGTGGTGGGTGATTTTTGATAGGTAGCATGAATCACGGCTCCATCCTGAATATTTACCTTGTTGCCGATTTTAATATAATGTACATCTCCTCTAATTACGGCATTAAACCACACGCTGCATTGAAGCCCAATGGTCACTTCGCCTACGATGGTGGCATTCTCAGCAATATAACAGTCGTCCGCTATTTGTGGGTGTTTCCCATTTACAGATTTTATAATAGGCATGATCTCAGATTTAATTTTGATGAAGTTGTTATGCTAAAGTAGGCGATCTTTTGAATGATTAGTTAATTGCCGGACAAGCACATTCGTATTTACGCTTGCGGCAACCGAAATTATAACCAAGGGTGAGTTGGTGAAAGCCTCCATTATTAAATACTACGGAGTTGGCTTGATAGGAATAGGTATAGGCGAACACAAAATTTTTATAATCTACACCCACAAATGGGGTAATATATTGTAATTTCTGACTGCTTACTCCCGCTCCATTATTAAATTCGGCACCGTCCAGACTTCTCCGGTAAGACATGCCTCCCCACAACTTGCCAAATTCCATCTCCTTATACACTTTTGCGTTTAAATCAATAGAAGATTCTTTGGTACCATCCCGATACAAAAACAAAATAGAAGGCTCATAACTCCAGTCACTCCCCAATTTATTGAATACATTTCCTGCACTGAACAATAAAGTCCGCAGATTATCAAATTTATAAATGCCTCTTTCGTTAACGTTTATCCCATCATTGTTCAACACATTTTTCACGGTGGCGTGCGCATAAAAATTTATGAAATGATAAGAAAAGCCAAAATCGATATTAAAATTTGTAGCACTCTGTTCAACTCCAGAGATAATGGGATCATAGCCATCACTTAAAAATGTAGATTCATCCAACTTGTATTGAATTGCCCCAGCGCTCAATCCGAAGGAAAGCATATTCAAATCAATCTCATTACGAGAAAACATTAAGTGGTGTGCATAAGTTAAATACGCCCCTGTTTGGCTATGATAGCCGTTTTTATCGTTATAAACAATAGCACCTACGGCGGACTGCGTTTCGCCTATTCTACTATTGATGCTCATCGTTTGCAATGCGGGAGCATTATCTTGACCAAACCATTGCTTACGAGCGGTCAAACGTACCTTTGCACAGTTTGCAACACCAGCCATTGAAGGATGTATCAAATAATAATTGTCAGTCAAATAATCAGAATATATAGGTAATCCTTCTTGCGCAGTACTAAGCTGTGCAGCAAACACTATAAGTATCATTACACAAATTTTTTTAAACATCATAGGTTTTTAGTGTCTTGAGGTATCTAAAGTATAGTAATTTCTATCACAACTCGGACCATTCAATTTTCCCGTATGCCACTCACTCTCGCAAATTTATATACCCGTCAAATATATAAATTTTTACGCTTGCATTACCATTCGTCCGAAAAATATTCATTACATCGATAAAAAAGCTCGAGGTTTTTCAACCTTAAAATCGCCAACTAATTAGATAGAACAAGATAATCAAATTAAAATTGAACTCCCATTGACAGATGGGCTATTACAAATTTCGTAATTTCCCGCGTTCCGATTAGGGCAAAAGCTCCTGGTGAGATGTCATCCTAATCGCATCCTCTTACTCTGTGCATTAAGTCGTCCTAAAAAATCTCTTTTACCCTTTAGTTTTCATATTTTTGCATAAAGAAATGAACCTATGGAAACGATCACAATTTCAATACAGACTACAAGTAACCCAACCATACTAAAATTTGAAGCTGACAAGTTTTTAACCAATCACGAAAGCTTCGAATTTAATAATATTGACGAAGCCAAAGCCTCGCCGCTCGCTCAAGAATTATTTTACCTACCCTTTATCAAAAAAGTCTATATCTCAGGAAACTTTGTTGCCTTAGAGCGGTTTGACATTGTAGAATGGGCAGATGTACAAGAAGAAGTTGCTGAGCAAATTGCAAATTATATCAATGCAGGCAAACAGGTGGTCACCGAATCTTCCACACCTAAGCATACGCCAACAACCGTTTATGCGGAAAGCACGCCTAACCCTACGGCGATGAAATTTGTAGTGAACAAAAAATTGGTGCCTACATCTTACGAATTTGTGAGCGTAGAAGATGCGAAACATTCGCCTTTAGTTACTGAACTGTTTCATTTACCCTTTGTAAAAAGTGTATTTTTAGATGAAAATTTCATCTCTATCACTAAGCACGATAACGCCGATTGGGGTGAAATCACTACCGAATTAAGAGATTTTTTAAAAAATTATATAGAAACGGGTAAGGACATCATCGCCGCTAATGCTCCCAAAGCAAACAAACAGTCAGAAGCAGATGCCACGGCAGAATTTGAGAATTACGATGATATTTCAAAGGAAATCATCATCATTCTTGAAGAGTACGTGAAGCCTGCTGTAGCCAATGACGGCGGTAATATTGAATTCCAATCCTATGATCCTGACACCAAAACAGTAAAAGTTATTCTGCAGGGCGCTTGTAGTGGATGTCCATCTTCCACTTATACTTTAAAGAATGGAATTGAGAATATGCTCAAGGAAATGTTGAAAGACAAGGACCTCACTGTAGAAGCCATAAATGGGTAATTTAATTTAAAATGCTTATCTTTAAGGATATAGTCTATTATTAATTAAAAATTCAAAAAAAATGGCAGTACTAAAAGTTGTAGAGATCTTATCAAATTCCAATGATAGTTGGGAAGACGCCACCAAAAAAGCTGTAAAACATGCTTCCAAGACCGTTAAAAATATAAAATCAGTGTACGTTAAAGAGCAAAGTGCCATCGTTAAGAACAATGAGGTTACGGAGTTTCGAGTCAATTTAAAAATCACTTTTGAAGTCGATTAAATCTTAAAAAAAATAACACCTCTAAATAGCGCTTTGTAAAGGCGCTATTTTTTTTGCAATTCTATACACCGCCTCCGCGCGCCATCTCCCTTATTACGATATGGACCTCCAGTTCCCTAATCTTTCCTTAAAGCGGCTGCCAAATTTTTTATTCCTTTTGATTAATGATAACTTTGTCTTTTAACATAAAAAACGATTACATGGAATTACAACATTGGATTGACAGAGGTTTTGAACTTATAATCATATATGGACCAAAAATTTTATTTGCTCTTATAATATTGATTGTGGGCTCTTGGGTAATTAAAATGCTTTTAAAAGGCATACAAAAAACGATGGAGCGCGGCAATTATGATGTCAGCCTGAAAAAGTTTCTTGTCAACCTGATCAACTGGGCTCTCAAAATCATTCTTATTGTTGTCGTTCTCGGTACCGTAGGTATCGAAACCACTTCTTTTGCTGCCATAATAGCTGCTGCCGGTTTGGCTATTGGCTTAGCGTTACAAGGCTCACTCGCTAATTTTGCGGGTGGTGTACTGATCTTGATTATCAAACCCTTTAAAATTGGCGATTTTATTAAGGCTCAAGGTGTAGAAGGTACTGTAAAAGAAATTTCCATATTCAATACCCAATTATTGACTTTTGGAAATCAGCTTGCCATACTTCCCAATGGGAAACTATCAAATGACAATATCATAAACTACACCTCTGAAGGTGTTCGTAAGGACAACATTATTTTCGGTATTGGGTATGATAGCGATATTAAGCTAACAAGAGATATCATTTTAAATTTAGTTAATGAACAACCAGAAGTCATCCAAGATGAAGGCAAAAAACCAATGATGGTGGTGGTTGAATTGGCGGACAGTTCCGTTAATCTATCTTTGCGCTTCTGGGCAAAGAATGAAGATTTTTGGGCTTTGCACTGGAAATTTTTGGAAGAAGGAAAGATCAGACTGGAAGCCGCTGGCGTGGTGATTCCTTACCCACAACGCGACTTGCACATCATTAAAGAGGATTAATGTTTGGTACCCATAAAATCCTTTAAATAAAAAGGCTCAAAATAGGCGACATCTTCAAGGTCGCCTTTTTTGTATTTTATAGTGGACAATTTGCCCATTTCATTGGCGGAAGGTAGTTTGTTATCGATAAAAACAGCATTGCGATGCGTGATGATCTGTTTGGTTTTCTCCACACCATTGCCGATAAAATATACTTTTCCTACTTCCAAATATGCTTTAAAACTATCGGCATCCACTATTTCCGCTTTAATAGCTCTTACTTGTTGGTGATCTTTATCGTACACCGCCGCGTATACCTCCATCCGACGTGCATCGAGCATAGGAACGATACAGCCCTCTTCAATATTAAGCTGATGGGACAATGACTCTAACGTTTCAACAGCAATCAACGGCTTGTCTAAAGAAAAGCAAAGGCCTTTTGCTGAAGACACCCCAATCCGCAATCCCGTATAAGACCCCGGGCCCCTACTCACCGCAATGGCATCAAGATCAGCCGGTTTTAAATTGGCCTCCTTAAGTACAGCATCCATAAAAACATGTAAAGATTCAGCATGGGAATAATTGGAATTATAATCTTCCTTTAAAACCAAAATCTCTCCTTCCTTAGAAAGAGAGACAGAGCAATTGGTTGTTGCGGTTTCAATATTGAGTATATAAGACACTAGAAACTATTTTATGGACTATTTCTCAACAGCCGCTGGTTCATTTTTTACTTCTATTTTATCACCAGGATTCAAGGTTTTACTCACCACATTGTAAGGCCCCACAATGATCACGTCATCCTTTTGTAATCCGGATAAAATTTCAATGTTGGAGTCGTCCTGAATACCTGTTTTTACAACTCTCAGTCGCGCTTCATCATTTACTTTCACGAAAACGCATTCAAATTTTTCACCACTTTGAGGCATTGCTGTACCCACTTCACCATCTTCAGTTTTAACTGCAGTTTTCTTTACAGAAGACGTATCAGATTTTATAACAATCGCGCTAATGGGCACACTCACCACATTCTTACGTCGTTTGGTAATAATATCAACAGTAGCAGTCATTCCCGGTCGGAATGGCGAATAGTTTTCACCTTTTCCTTCCATCAAATCTATATAGGACTCTTCAATGATCCTAACTTTCACTTTAAAGTTGGTCACCTGATCCGCTGTAAGCGCTCCTGCTGCCGAATTGGCGATGGCAGTGACAACGCCCTTAAATTCTTTTTTAAGATAGGCATCCACCTCCACAATAGTGGAGTCGCCTATCTGCACTTTAACAATATCATTTTCGTTAACATCAATTTCAACTTCCATATTGTTTAAATTGGCCACCCTTAAGATTTCAGTTCCCGCCATTTGTTGGGTTCCTACCACACGTTCACCCAATTCTACATCTAATTTAGAAATGGTACCACTCATGGGTGCGTAAATTGTTGTTCTGTTTAAATTGTCTCGTGCTTCACTAACAGAAGCGCCAGCACTTTGCACATTGTAATAGGCCGATTGTCTGCTGGCTTGCGCAATTTCATAGCCGGATACCGCTTTGTCCCATTCAGATTTAGAAATAATTCCCTTTTCGAAAAGTTGTTTGTTACGATCGTAATTAGATTTAGCTTCCCTTAATGAGGCTTCCGCTTGCTCCAAACCTGATTTGATATTTTGATAGGTAGCTTGGCTTCTGTTTACTGCGGATTGAATTAAATCAGGGTTGACACGCACCAATAATTCGCCTTTTTTAACTTGTTGCCCTTCTTTAAACGGAAGGTCAATAATTTCTCCAGAAACTTCACTGGATATTTTAACCTCTACTTCCGGCTGAATTTTACCTGTGGCAGATACTTTTTCCACAATATCCATCAGGGCTACTTGCTGTATTTCAACCTCTTTAAAGTTTCCTGTTTTACCAAACCATCCTGCTTTTTTGCCGACAATCAATACCAAGATTAGCACGACGACTGTGGCTATGATAATTATTATTTTTTTCTTGCTCATAATGGTTAGTTTATAATTATGGTATGTTGTTTAGTTGTGGTTCCTTTTGAATTAAAATTTCAATTCCAAGGCAGGTATTCCAAAGTAAAGTTCAAGCACTTTTAGCTTGAAAATATAATCATATTTAGCGCGGTTCAACTCAATTTTACTATTGTCAAATCGGACTTTCGATTGGCTGAAATCGAAAGCATTGGTCAGGCCAACGTCGTAACGTTCTTTTGCGTAATCATAAGCCAACTCCTGAGATTCTAAAGCTGATTGGGCCGCTTCGTAAGATTTTAAAGCGCCTTTAACATCAACATAAGCTTGGTATACGGTCGATTCTAAATCTAATTGTGCCTGTTCTAACTGATTCTGGGTACGCTCTAAATTAATTTTACTTCTTTGGATATTTCCTTTGGTAGAAAATCCATTCAAAATTGGAATGTTTAAGGACAGTCCGTATGAAATACCATCATTTTGGTACAACTGGTCTACAAATGGATCTGCGCCCACTAGCATGGGTACAGAGTTTGGAAATTCTCCAATAACCGATTGTCCAGTTTCCTGCACCACACCAATTTCTCTAGTTACAATAGGATTGTTAGGGTCTATTGTGTTGATAAACGAAGCGGCGTCCGTGTACCTTGTATCATAACCAAAAAATGCTGAAAGTGTCGGATAATTGGCACTTTTCGCAATTTGAACATCTTTTTCAGCCAATTCTACGCTTTTTTCGGCAATTTTGATCTCTGCTCTGTTTTCTTTAGCACTTCCAATAATTTCGTAAACATCTTTGTCTGAAATACCCTCATCTACAATATCGTACCCTTCATCTTCAATATCAAAATTCTGATAATCCTTAATCAGTAATAATTGGGCCAAGCTAATCAACGACACTTGCACAGCATTTTCAGCATTCACGATGGCTTGTTTTTCACCAGCATCCGTAGCTCTGATTTCCAAAAGATCGCCTTGGGGTAAAACCCCTGCATCAACCAGATCCTGCGTTCTTTGCATCTGATCACCCGTCACAGTATTCTGAGACGTTAAGACTTCCAAATTCGCCTTGTTCAAAATAACTTGCAAATAGTTATTGGCTACGAATAATGAAATATCATCTTCCATTTTAGTCAACCTATATTGGGCGGACATTTTTGAGATTTTAGCACGTTGGACTTCCCTAAAATTACGCAGACCGTTAAATATGGTATAGCCAACATTTATACGCCCTGATGCCGAGAAAAATGTGGTGGTTTGCGCATTGTTGGTTACCGGGTTAAAACTTAAACCCGTATTTTCTGATGCATTGGCACTCATACTAACGTCTGGCAAAAAATTACCAACGGCCTGTAGATTTTCAATGTCTGTCAACTTTAAATCCAGTTGGCTTTGCTTTACAGAAATATTGTTTTCCAACGCATAGGCCACACATTCTTTAAGTGTCCATTTCTTTACTTGTGCCTGAGATGAGATTGCTACAAGAGCAAAAACGATAAGTATTGATTTTTTCATAATTAATTTATAGGTCTATGTATCAATTAAAGTGTTACACTTAAATACGAATTATTTCTGTTGTGCGTAATCCGGAATGCCTTGAACTTGGTTCCAAACCTTAATTTTATCGGATTTGCTGATGCCATTCTTTACCTGAACAAAAATACCATCACTGATCCCCAGCTCCAAATCCCGACGTTCAAATTTTTGATCGCCTACCATCACTTCGACAAATGGTTTTTTTGTTTTAGGATCATATTGTACTAGAGCTTCCTTAATAGCCAAAACGTTTTCAGCCCTATCCAAAATAATGGACGCGTTGGCGCTTAAGCCAGCTCGGATAAATGTAGAATCAATCGATTGCAAGGTGCCCTTAATTTCAAATTGAATGGCGCCATTTTCAGCGATACCTTTTGGAGCGATATAATCTAATACTGCGTCAAATTTGACATTTTCGATAGCGCCCACAGTAATCTCAAGCGGTAATCCTTCCTTAATTTTACCCACTTCACTTTCATCCACTTTGCCTTCAAAAATCATTTTCTTAACATCGGCCAAAGAAGCAATTGAAGTGCCTTCATTAAAGTTGTTTGCTTCAATAACTTGGTTCCCCGCTTTTACGGGAACATCCAACACCATCCCAGAAACGGTAGCTCTTACCTGCGTTTGGGCAATATTACCCAATCCTGAAGTGGTACCGGTTTTAACGATATCATAATTTTGACGGGAAGAATTCAAGTTGATTTCAGCCTGTTGTACACTTTGTTTCGTTTGAAGAAACGTATTTTGGATGCTCTCAAATTCATTGGAAGAAATGACGCCTTTATCAAATAACGCTTTTTGACGGTCATAATTAGTTTGCTGGGTTTGCAGATTAATTTTTGCCGTTTGCAATGCCGTTTGGTTGGACGAAATATTATTTTTTGCGCTAGTTAACGAAGACACATTTGGGATGACACGAATCTGAGCAATTAAATCGCCAGACTTTACATACTCCCCTGCCTCAATAAAAACTTCTTCAATGACCCCAGAAATATTCGATTTAATGAGGACTTCATCTTTTGGGACAATATTTCCTGTGGCAACCGTTTTTACGACAATAGTCTGCTCAATAGGAGAATCGGTGGTGTAAGTGACCGGATCTTCTTGATTCTTTAAATACAAATAGATTAAGGCCGTTGCGAACAAAGCAACGATTAACACTAAAATGACGACTGTTTTTGTTCTTTTCATTTGATAGTTATTATTGTTTTTAATTAGACAAATGGTACACCTTAAATGTAATTTGAAATACAATTCACACTGTTTAGGAGGTGGTTCATTTGATGATATTTATTG